>QWBY01002929.1_pt1 | contig 10311 bp, 5 predicted proteins | sample 1972471 | NCBI WGS metagenome assembly QWBY01 (sample SAMN09866722, study PRJNA288562) | Human gut metagenome isolate term6_stool, whole genome shotgun sequencing...
AGTAAAAAACGAGTTTAAAATCAGCGACAATTTTTATATTTCTCCAAACGGTGTAACGTTCGTTTATGCGCCTTATGAAGTTGCAGCATATGCTTACGGTTCAGTAAAAGCGCATTTTACATTTGATGAAATTTCGCCGTTTTTGAAAGACGGCATTAAAAAAGCGCTGAAAATTTAAATTTTATAAAAATACAAAACAGTAAAATTTGTCAAATGTTTAAATTCTATTGTGACGAAGCTGAAATTCAGAGTTATGTCACAATAGATAAAATTTAAATGTATAGTTAAAAGCGGCACTCTTTTTATAATTTAATACAAAAAATTTAATTTTAAGTTAGATTTTACTGCATTCCATAAAATTATAAGGATTATGCGCGAAAATTTTATTTTTTTACTTATTGCGGTTTTTGTGATTTGCGGCTGTTCAGACACAAGGCGCGGCATCAAAGAACATATGAATAATGTTTATAACGGACAAAAGAAAAAGTAAATGACACCGCTCTTTATATAAATCTAATAAATTTTTATCGCAATTTTAAAATTACTACGCTACTTTTTATAACAAATTTTGTTATAAAAGCGATATTTATTTTATATTTCAAGCTCATAATTTAAAAAAATAGATTGATATACTATTCTTAAATTTTAAAAATATTTAAATTTTTTATTGAATATCTTAATTCATTTACTGAAGTTATAATTTATAAAATTAAAAAGTAAATTTCATAATATAAAATTTTGCTTTTTATTGAAATTTTACGTATGCTTTTTGAAAATTTTCAGTCTAAATTTAAGAAAATTGAGATATAATCACATCTTTTAAGAAAAATAGATTAAATATTTCAAAATTTAAGTTATTTTTCATACTTATTTCAATATAATTCAATTTCGCAATTTAATTTCGGAGTGTAGCGCAGGCTGGTAGCGCATCTGGTTTGTAGCTCAGCGGTAGAGTAGGCGGCTGTTAACCGCTTGGTCGCTGGTTCGAATCCAGCATCCGGAGCCATTCACTTAAAATTTCACTCTAAAAAGCCCATTTTATCGATGTTTTAAAAACTTTAAGTTTTCTTTTAATTCTTGTTTTTGTTCCCTATTTGTTCCCACATTTTTTTAGAATTGTAATTTACCGCATAGTATTACAGTTTATTTTAAATCATTTTATTTTATAAATTTGCATAAAATATAAAATTTATTTTGTAAAAGACTAAACACAAATATATTTTTTTAAAAAATGCAGCTTTTGAAATAATATATAAAGTATTTTTTATCTAGGCGAGGATACTATTTGTCTGACAAATAACCTCGTTAGGGGAAACTTCCCCTAAGACCCCTTTAAAAGATGAAATTTGTATTTATGGCCTTTAAACATAAGTATTTTTAGGATAAATTTAATAAAAGCGAATTTTTTCGATTTTGTATTTAGCTGTATTTTGATAATTTTTTTAAATACTAAAGGCATTAAATGGCTATAGTAAAAAATAAGAGCCTTATTTTAATCTAGTTTTTAACTATCAAATTAATAAAGTAAAAGATACCATTAAACTTATTTAAGTATAAATAATTTAAATTTGTAAAACATTAAATAATTTATTTATAAAAAAAGACTAAAAACCATTTTAAAAATATAATAATGCTTAATAATAACTTTTGTTTAATCATACATAAAATAATCAAAAAATAAAGCTATACAAGATATAAACTTATATAGTGACTACAAATCATAATTTGTTATAAATAAACTCTGATAATGCAAGTTAGATATAAAATAATGAGTAGTGCTAGGTTTTTAACCTTACTAGTTTATTTAAAAAAATATTTTTATGTAAAGTTATAGTTTTATTTTAAATTGAGAAATAAATTTTTTAAACCTTAGAGTTGGATTTAGTTTTAAAAACTCAGTAACAAAGTATTTTTTAGATAAATTTTAAATTTTATTAATTTTCTCATAAATTTGCACAAATTCTACATCCTTTTATGCAAAATTATACAAATTTCAATAGTGCTGTAGAAAATATCATCACTGCGCATTTTTTTTAGCTAAAATGAATGAAAATTCAATCCTTAAAAGCGCAAAAGAGGTTATTAGATATGAAGCTGCTTTAAAAAATGGCTTTGATCTTATGAAAAAAAGATAATTTTATATTAAATAAACATAAAAAGCATATGCAAAATAACTAAGAAATATTTAAAGATCGAGCTTAAAAGTTTGGTATAATATTATAAAAAAAACTGTGCAAAATAGAATATTAATTTGAGGTGGATTAAGTAATTTTCTTATTATAAATTATATAAAAAAATTACTAGATAAAAATGCGAGTATAGAGATACTTGACAGAATGTAGATTTTTTAAGTGTGATATCTAGGAAGCATTGAAGTATAAAATATTAGATAATTAAGAGGAAATTTAAAATGGCAAAAAATAAAAATAAAACAGAAGAATTATCCTTAGAGTCAGTTTTATGGAACTGTAGAGTATCTTTAAGAGGATTTGGAAGCACTGAAAGAAATAGAGACGCTGTAATAGGATTGGTTTTCTTAAAATTTGCAGGAGATAAGTTTGAAAAAAGAAGAGCGCAAATTGAAAAAGAACATCCTGATTTGCCTATGCTAATAGAAATGCCAGCTTCTTATAATGCGGACAATGTTTATTATCTAAACGAAACATCAAGATGGAGTTACATAGTTAAAAATGCCTCATCAGATGATATAGCAACAAAAATAGATGAGGCAATGAGAGATATAGAGAAAGACAATCCTTCTCTAACAGGAACTTTGCCCCAAAACCTATACGCTACTTTAGGAGCGCCAACAAGTAAAATTAAAAGTCTAATCGATGAGATCAATAAGATTAGCGAAGAGAGGTTTCACGAAGAAGACTTGATAGGAAGAGTCTATGAATACTTTTTACAAATTTATGCTGCTTCTGGAACAAAAGATGATGGTGAATTTTATACACCTTCAAGTGTTGTAAAGCTTTTAACAGAACTCATTGAACCTTATGATGGAGTTGTCTATGACCCATGTTGCGGCAGTGGCGGTATGTTTGTTCAAAGCATGAAATTTATAGATAGACACAAGGGAAATAGAAATAATATTTCTATCATCGGTCAAGAAAGTAAACCTGATACTTGGAAACTTTGTAAAATGAATCTATCTATAAGAGGAATTGCTCACGATTTGGGAGAGACAAACGCTTCAACCTTTACCAATGATCAGTTTAAAAATAGAAAAGTTGACTATATATTAGCCAACCCGCCTTTTAACTTAAAAAACTGGCGCAATGAAGATGAGCTTAAAAATGATCCTAGGTTTGAAGGCTACCCTATGCCACCTATTGCCAACGCAAACTATGCATGGATATTGCACATGATTTCCAAACTAGATGTAAGTGATGGAAGAGCGGGATTCTTGCTTGCCAACGGAGCACTAAACGCAAGCGCAGATGAATACCAAATACGAAAAGAGATCATTGAAAGAGATTTTGTAGAGGCAATCATCATGCTACCTAGAGATATGTTTTATACAACAGATATCTCTGTAACCTTATGGATACTCAATATGAATAAGAGCGCCAAAGAGCTAGATGGTAGAAAACTTAGAAACCGCAAAAATGAAGTTTTATTTATGGACTTAAGAACCTGGAACGAAAATATAGAAGTAATAGAGATTGATAAAAATAAAAGCAAAAAAAAGTTGCCCTTACAGATGAACAAATAGCTAAAGTCAAAAAAATTTATCACTCTTGGCAAGAAGAAAATGGCGACTACAAAGACATTCCTGAACTATGCCAATCTGTAAGTATTGGGGGCTTGCGAGAAAAGGACTACTCTTTAGCACCGAGTAAATATATAGAGTTTATCGACCGCGATTTAGATATAGATTATGAAAAAGAAATGGCGAGAATTCAAAAAGAGATGAGAAATATCTTAAAAAAGGAAAAAGAGTCTCAAACTATGATGGAAGAAGCCTTTAGAGGGATTGGCTATGGGCTTGACTAAATATAAATTGGGAGAATTAATTGAAAAGTACGATGAAAAGTGTGGAGAGCCTAATCTAACTGAGTTCGATGTATCTGGAATCAATAGAGAAAAAGAGTTTTTCGAGCCAAGTAAACAAGTAGGTAAAAATACAGAAAACTATAAATGTGTACCAGTTGAATTTTTTGCTACAAATCTAATGCACGTGGGAAGAGATATTGTTTTACCTATTGCATTTAATCATTCCAATAGAAATAAAATAGTTAGTCCGGCTTACACAATATTCAAGATCAAAGATTCAAATAAGGTCTTAAATGAGTTTCTGTTTATGTACTTTAATTCCAAAGAAAAAGATAGATATTTTTGGTTTTTTACAGATGCATCTATTAGAGATGGTTTGTCTTGGGAAGACTTTTGTGATATTGAAATAAATCTGCCATCTATTGAAATTCAAAAGAAATATGTAGCAATATATCAAGCTATGCTAAAAAATCAAGAAGCTTATGAAAAAGGATTGGATGATTTAAAACTTGCTTGTGATGCAACAGTAGAAGAGCTTAGAAGGAAGATGCCTAGTGATAAAATAGGGTCTTTTATAAGCAGGGGTATTAAGAATACGGATGGTGAGTTTACTGAAGTTTTAGGTATAGGAGGTGCAGGTTTTATTTCTCCACAAAAAAAACCTAATAAGTCTCTCAAAAATTACAAAATTATGAGAGAAGGTGCGATTGTATATGCTCCACCTCTTTATAATATTAATTCTAATGCAATTCATTTGTATACGAATAATTATGTATCTGTGTGTTCTCCTATATATGAGGTTTTTTACACTGATAAAAACATTTTGTTGCCAGAGTATTTAATACTTTGGTTAAAGAGAGAAGAATTCAAGAGGTATGCTGCTTTTAACGCTTTGGGGGTTAGAAATACTTTTGATTATAATTTAATGGAAGAGTTTTCAATTCCAATACCACCGATTGAAATTCAAAAATCTATTGCTAATATTTATAAAGTTTACACAGAGCGTAAAGAAATCAACGAAAAACTAAAGGAACAAATTAAATCCATCTGCCCTGTTCTTATCAAAGGAGCAATGGAAGAAGCAGACAGAGAGGGGGTATAGAAATGCAAGATCTATCTCTTATGGATAAATTTGCCGAAGAGGAATTGGAAAAGGCAATTATTAGTCTTTTTGAAGAAGAGGGTTATGAGTATCTACCTGGTGATTTAATTCATAGAAAGTTTGAAGATGTTTTACTTGAAGATGATTTGAAGAGCTTTTTGAAAAATAGGTACGCTCAAGAGAATTTAACGGATTTAGAATTAAAAACGATTATAAATAGACTCTCCAATATCTTCTCAAACTCAATTTATCTAGCTAGCAAAGAGGCATTTTTACTTACAACTGAAGGTTTTAATTTAGAAAGAGAAGATAAATCAAAACTGGCTTTACATCTATCTTATATAGATTTTAACCATTCTGAGAATAATATTTTTAAAGTCGTCAATCAATATAGTGTAAATGATAGAGAGCTTAGAATACCTGATCTTCTCATTTTTATAAATGGCATTCCTGTTGCAATTTTCGAATTTAAAACGGCAATTTCTGAAGAAACTACCATTTACGATGCTTGGAAGCAAATAAACATCAGATATAAAAGAGACTTGCCAAGTCTTCTGAAGTACTGTTTCTTATCAGTGATTAGTGACGGCGCAAATACTAGGATGGGAAGTATCTTTACTCCTTATAAATTTTACTATGCTTGGAATAAAATAAATGATCATGAATCTGCTAGAGATGGTATTTCCTCGCTTCTTACAATGATTAAAGGTGCATTTTCTAAGGAGCGTTTATTAGCTATTTTACGTGATTTTATTTTTTATCCTGATGATAGCAAAGACGAAAAGGTAGTCATATGTAGGTATCCTCAGTTTTTTGCTGCTACAAAGATGTTCGAAAATATTAAAAGAGAGCTAAAGCCACTAGGTTCTGGTAAAGGCGGTACATATTTTGGTGCTACTGGTTCTGGAAAGACCTATACAATGCTCTATCTATCAAGACTTCTAATGCTTAGAGAAAGAGAAATTTTTTCTAATCCTACGATTTTAATCATCACCGATAGAGAGGATTTAGACACTCAGGCTACTGAACTTTTTATAACTGCCAAAAGATTTCTACATGATCAAAATGTAAGAAGTATTGAATCCAGAAAAGATTTAAAAGAAACTTTAGACAGTAAGCCTAGTGGTGGCGTTTACTTGACGACTATTCAAAAGTTTAGTGAAGATATTGGACTTTTATCTGAAAGGGAAAATATTATCTGTATCTCTGATGAGGCTCATAGAACTCAAACTGGTATCGGCTCTAAGCTTAAGAAAACTGATGAGGGTGTTTTTACAAGTTATGGGTTTGCTAAGTATTTAAGGGATTCTTTTCCAAATGCGACTTATGTTGGTTTTACAGGAACTCCAATCGATGAAACGGTTGCTGTGTTCGGCGCTGTAGTTGACTCTTATACAATGAAAGAATCTTCAGATGATGGCATAACCGAAAGGATTGCTTACGAACCGCGGCTTGCTAGGGTCATAATTTCTGAAGAGAAATCAAGAGAAATTGAAGAATATTATAAAAAGTGTTTTGATGAGGGGTCTACAGAGGAACAAATAGAAGAGAGTAAGAAGGCTATGAGTCAAATGAGCGTTATTCTTGGAGATCCGGATCGTCTATGGAAAATGGCTCAAGATATTGTAGATCACTACGAAAAATTAACCAATGAAAAACCCGAAGTTGTTCAAAAAGCAATGATTGTTTGCTCTACTAGAGAGATTGCTTTTAAGCTTTTAAATAATATTTTAAAACTAAGACCTAGTTGGGGAGAGGCTAAGAAATCAGAGAACGAATCAGAGCTTTCTAAAGAAGAGCTTAATAAATTGGTAGCTTTGGCTAAAATAAATTTGGTTGCTACTAGAGGGGCTAATGATGAAGAAGATCTCTATGAAGCTTGTGGAACAAAAGATTATCGAAAGATGCTAGATAGGGAGTTTAAAAACAATAATTCTAATTTCAAAATTGCAGTGGTTGTAGATATGTGGATCACAGGTTTTGACGTGCCTGCACTGGCGGTTATGTATATTGACAAGCCTTTGCAAAAACATACTTTGATTCAGACAATTTCTAGGGTAAATAGAGTTTTTGAAGGCAAAGATAAAGGCTTAGTCGTTGATTATATCGGTATAAAAAACAATATGATGGAAGCAATCAAAATCTATGGTGGAAAGCAAGAAAGTCCTATAGATGAGTTAGATACTTCTCTTAAAATTTATAGAAATTATCTTGCTTTGATTGAAGATATTTTCATAAAATTTGATAAGAGTAAGTTTTTAAATGGCGAACCACTAGAAAGACTGATGTGCTTAAATGAGGCTGCTGAATTTATACAAATGAAAAAAGAAACTCAAAAAGAGTTTATGGGACTATCTAGAAGGTTAAAGGCTGCATATAATATATGCTTTCCTTCCGGCGAGCTAACAGACAGAGAAGTTTCTCTAGGGCAATTTTATTTAGCTGTTCGTTCTATTATCTACAAGCAAACAAGAGGTAGTGCTCCTGATGCAGAAGTTATGAATGAAGTGGTTGAAAAAATGGTGGCTGATGCTATCCAATGCACAGGTGTTGAAAATATAGTTGATGAGCGAAAGACGATTGATCTTTTCTCTGAAGATTTTATAAATAACTTAGACCAAGTTAAACTTCCTATTACAAAGTTTAATGCCCTTTTGAAGCTTCTTAGAAAGGCAATTAATGATTATGGGAAAACAAATAAAATAAAAGCTTTGGAATTTTCTGAAAGGCTTAAAAAAGTTGTAGATGAATATAATAGTCGAGACGATTTTAAATTTGTTAGTGAAGTTACTGAAGATTTTGTAAATAATTTGTCTGATGAGCTTATTCGTCTAATGAGAGAGCTTGAAACTGATAGAAATTCTTTTGAAAAAATGGGAATTTCTTACGAAGAAAAGGCTTTTTATGATATTTTGATAAACGTAAGAGATAAATACAAATTTCCATATGAAGATAAAAAGTGTATCGTTTTGGCAAAAAAGATTAAAGATCTTGTAAACGATAAGGCTAGCTACACTGACTGGTCAAATAGAAACGATATTAAGGCCCAATTAAAGATGGATTTAGTAATTTTGCTTCATGAAAATGGATATCCTCCTAGGTGGAATGAAGAGGTATTTAATATGGTTTTAGAACAGGCGGAAAACTATAAAAATTAATGGCTATGAGTTTGAATGCTCATAGTCTTTTATCTTGCCGCCAAACATCTACCGCAACCGTAAAATTTAATACAATAATTATGGAATTATAAATTTTTAAGGAGTATGAATATTGGTTGTTTTGAAATTTGATTTACAAAAATTTGTAAAAAACATATCTTTTTTTCTATTTATAATATTTGGTTTTTTAGCTATTTTTGATACTTTTATAGATTTCTCTTTTTTAAATTATTTTTTATATACACTACTCTTTTTATTTATCTATCTATTGCTGTCTGTAAAAACAAAATCATACAAAATATCATATTTTGGATTAACAGTTACAATTTTATTTTCGCTCATTTATTTTTCTTATAATGTCTATCATATCTACTATAAAAAACCGAGCAAATTTATAAGTTATTTAATATATAGCAATGCAAACAGAACAGACAATAACATTACAAAGGATTTTTTAGATTATCTAAAGAAAAATAACCTTAATTTAGATATTTTAGAAAAAGAAAATTTCAAAAAATACAATAAAAGTTATATTTATAAAAATTATATTTATGGCAAAAGATATAATATTGTCATTCATTGTGATGACAATACCACAACTGCGTATTTATTTACTGGATATAATGCAGTTATGTAATGGCTGCGGTTGTAAAAAATTAAATAACGATAAAAGAAGTTATTTGATAGAATGCTTTAAATATAAATATTTAGTTTTAATTTATTAAAAAGGTTAAATTATAAAAGGTAAATAAGTGGGCTTGTTTGATAATGTTTTTGAAAAAGAAATGAAAGAGATAAAAAGCTCCAAATTTTACAACTTTTTGATATTTATAAAGTATAAAATAATGATTTTGTTTTGCTAAGAACAGTATTTAATGCCTTTTTTACTGAAATACATTCTAATAAGAAAGAATTTGTTTGTTTGAAATTTTCACAAATTTCAAAGCATAGTATGATTTATTATTGTTTTTTATTTGGATATATTTACTTATTTTTAAATATAGACATTTTTAAATTTCATTATATTTTTAGTAGTGATGAGGCTTTTTTGCTATTTGGTTTTTGGATTTTAATTACTTATTATGCTTTTTTCCCAATTTTGATTTTTTGGACCTTCGTTGATAAAAGTAAAATCGAACTTGATATATCAATGTTATCAAGCAATATAAAAATTAATCGCCATTTATTTTATGTGCTATTTGGTTGTTTTATTGTATTTATTAAGCTTAAATTTATTGATTTTTCATATATAAATGTTTTGATTTTCATCGTTGTTATGATGACTTTTTTCATATTTTTATTTTTAAAAATTTCTAGTATAAATTATTTTTTATTCATAATGCCTTTGGTTTTTTATTTTTATGCAAATTTTATATGTTTTGAATATGATTTTGTATATTTGGTAATGTATTTTTTATGTTTTAATTCTATTTTTATTTATAATAAAATTTTAATTTACATAAAAATTGATAAAGCTAAAATTAAAAAATCCAAGCTTAAAGTGTAAATAAAAATAAAAACCCTTATTAAATATCAAAACTATTTTTTAATAATAAATTTCTTGCAGATATTTATTAGTTTATTATATCTATCGAAAATAAACCACCAAATTCTATCTGTAAATTACTATTTCGTTTACTATTATAAATTATAATAATCAATATCATTATATAAAGGAAAAAGATGAGAAAGATTATTTTTTCGGCTTTGATTGTTGCAAGCTCTTTGTTTGCAGACTCTGTTGTCAATGTTTATTCTTCAAGACATTATGACTCAGATAAGATGGTTTTTGATGCTTTTACTAAAGAGACAGGCATCAAAGTAAATGTCATACAAGACAAGATAGAGGCGATTACTCAAAAACTTGAGCTTGAAGGCAAAGATACAATAGCTGATGTTTTTATGACAGTTGGTGTTGGCGATCTTTACAATGTAAAGCAAAAAGGACTTTTGCAGCCAATAAACTCAAAAATTGTAGATGAAAATATACCGCTAGATTTGATGGACAAAGATAAAAATTGGGTAGGCGTCACATATCGTGCTAGAGTTTTG
>QWBY01002607.1_pt1 | contig 10310 bp, 8 predicted proteins | sample 1972471 | NCBI WGS metagenome assembly QWBY01 (sample SAMN09866722, study PRJNA288562) | Human gut metagenome isolate term6_stool, whole genome shotgun sequencing...
TAAGATTGATCGTGCTTGTCAGATTTTGGATCAAGGCTAATTATTAGAAAAAGTGCTATATAAATTAAAATCATAAAAATAATAACAAATAAAAGCGTCTTGGTTTTGTTGGCATAAAAATTAGCGTTTGAATCTAAATCGTAAGAAATCGGAATTCTTTCTGGCAATCTGTCGTAAAATATTATGGCAATTATAATTGATAGGGCAAAAATAATTCCAGAGACAAGTAGATTTTTTTTATTTTCTTTCATTTTAGACCTCCTTTTTTTGTAATTTCATTATATTAAATTTTAAGCTAAAAGTATATAAAAATAAAATTTATTTCATTTTTATTATTTAAAATGCTATAATGATTATGTATGTGAAATAAAGAAAGGAATGTTATGAGAGAATATGATGTTGTAAGAGAATATGATGTTGTAGTAGTAGCTAAAAAGTTGAAATTTATCAATGAAATAGAAGAAATGGGATGTGATTTAGTAGATTTAAATTTAGAAAGAAATGGAACAAATCCCATGTCTGACATAAAGCTTTTTAGACAAATCCGTTTTATTTTAAAAAATCATAAACCAGATTTAGTTTTTTCTAATAGTATAAAACCTAATGTATACTTTGGAATTGCATGTAGAAAGCAAAACATACCCTTTATTCCTAATATTACTGGACTTGGAGGAGCACTTTTAAATCCTGGCATAGTACAAAAAGTAGCTATATTTTTATATAGACAAGGTATGAAAGCAGCTAATACAGTTTTATTTCAAAATGAATTCAACAGACAGTTTTTTTTGGATAAGAAAATAATCAAAAGTAACCAAGATAATATACTTCTTCCAGGTTCAGGTATAAATCTTGAAAAATTTAAATATAAAAAATATCCAAATGATGAAGAGCCTATAAAATTCGTAACTATAAGTAGGGTAATGAGAGATAAAGGAATAGGTGAACTTCTCGAATCAGCAACTTATATAAAAAATAAATATCCAAAAGTTATATTTCAATTAGTAGGAGCTTATGATGATGAAAGTTATAAAAACGTAATTGAAGAGATGGTCAGAGATGGAATAATAGAATATTTAGGATTTAAGAAAGATATAAATGAAATTCTTGCCGATTCTTATTGTGTTATTCATCCATCATATCATGAAGGTTTATCAAACGTGCTCTTAGAGGCAGGAGCTACTGGGAGACCTGTTATTGCAAGTGATATACCAGGATGTAGAGAAGCGTTCATAGACGGCAGATCAGGTTTTTCTGTAGAAGCTAAAAATAGTGATGATTTAAAAGAAACTATAGAAAGATTTATAAATCTTTCCTATAAGGATAAAGAAAGAATGAGCGTTGAAAATAGAAAATATGTAGAAGAAAAATTTGATAGGAATATAGTGGTAAAAAAATACTTAGAGTGCGCAAAAGTTTATATAAAATAAGTTAGGAGATAAAATGTATAATTCGTTATTTGAAGATATTAAGAATAAAAAAGAGTCTTTATCAGTAGTAGGACTTGGATATGTTGGCTTACCTTTAGCAGTATCATTTTCAAAAAAGTTTGATGTTGTAGGCTTTGATATAAAAGAGGAGAAAATTAACCTATATAAAAAGGGAATAGATCCAACTAAAGAAGTTGGAGATGAAAATTTAGGTAAATCTAGTATTCATTTTACTAGTGATCCTGAAGAATTAAAAAAATGTAAATTTCATGTCGTTGCAGTACCTACTCCAATTAATGAAGATAAGACACCTAACTTGATACCAGTAATAAAAGCTAGTGAGACATTAGGTAAAAATTTATCTAAGGGATCTATCGTTGTTTTCGAATCTACAGTTTATCCAGGGGTAACTGAAGATATATGTGCACCTATTCTTGAAAAGGAATCTGGTCTTAAATGTGGAGTAGACTTTAAAATTGGGTATTCTCCTGAAAGGATAAATCCAGGTGATAAGAACAATAGGCTTGAAAATATAGTTAAAATCGTATCAGGAATGGATAAAGAAAGCTCTGATATTATTTATTCAGTATATAATTCTATAATTGAAGCTGGAATCCACAGAGCTCCAACAATAAAGGTAGCTGAAGCTGCAAAAGTTATTGAAAACTCACAGAGAGATATCAATATCGCATTTATGAATGAAATATCAATTATTTTTGATAAGATGGGAATAGATACTAAATCAGTATTGGAAGCAGCATCTACAAAATGGAACTTTTTAAACTTCTATCCTGGTTTGGTTGGTGGACATTGTATTGGAGTAGATCCTTACTATTTGACTTACTCTGCTAATAAATATGGATACAAAAGCCAAGTTATACTATCAGGTAGAAATATAAACGATAATATGGGCAAATATATTGCTGATAAATTAGTAAAAACATTAATAAAAGAAAAGAAATTTTTAAACGAAGCAAAAGTTGGAATATTAGGTTTCACATTCAAAGAAGATTGTCCAGATACTAGAAATACAAAAGTATATGATATAGTAAAAGAATTAAATGAATTTGGCGTAGAACCTATTATAGTTGATCCTGTCGCAGATAAAGAAGAAACTAAAGATATCTATAACATATATTTACAAGATTGTACTAAATTAGAAAACTTAGATGCTTTAATTGTAGCGGTATCTCACAAAGAATTTAAAGAGTTAAAAAAAGAAGATCTGTCTAAATTATATACAAAGGGTAGGAAAATTCTCTTTGATATAAAAGGAATATATGACATTAACGACTATGATTGTGACGAAGACTATGTTTATTGGAGGTTGTAATTAAAAATTATGAGTTATAAGGGTATTAAATTTGAAGAAGATAGCTTGTTTCTAGTAACTGGGGGAGCTGGATTTATTGGTTCTAACTTGTGTGAAGCAATCTTAAAATTAGGATATAAAGTTAGATGTCTTGATGATTTGTCTATTGGAAAACAAGAAAACGTAGACTTGTTTATTGATAATGAAAATTATGAATTTATAAAAGGCGATATAAGAGATTATGAGACCTGCTTAGAAGCAACAAGTGGGGTTGATTATGTATTGCACCAAGCAGCTTGGGGATCAGTACCTAGAAGTGTTGAAATGCCTCTTACTTATAACGATATAAATATCAAGGGAACACTTAATATATTTGAGGCTTCTAGAGAAAATAACGTAAAAAAAGTTGTATATGCTTCTAGTTCTTCCGTATATGGGGATGAAGAAGCTTTGCCTAAAGTAGAAGGGAAAGAAGGAAATGTATTATCTCCGTATGCTTTAACTAAGTCTGTTGACGAGAGATACGCCAAACTTTATTCTGATCTTTATGGATTGGACACTTATGGCTTAAGATATTTTAACGTATTTGGTAGAAGACAAGATCCAGATGGTGCTTATGCTGCAGTAATACCAAAATTTATTAAGTTGTTACTCAATGACGAGAGACCAACAATCAATGGAGATGGTAAGCAAAGTAGAGATTTTACTTATATAGAAAATGTAATCGAAGCAAATTTAAAAGCTCTAAAAGCAGACTCTAAATATTCTGGTGAAGCTTTTAATATTGCCTTTGGTGGAAGAGAATATCTAAACGATATATACAACCTCTTGGCAGAACTATTGGATAAGAAGAATATAAAACCTATATATGGACCAGATAGAGTTGGAGATATAAAACATTCAAATGCAGATATAAGTAAGGCAAAGAGAATACTTTCTTATGATCCAGATTGGAGTTTTGAAAAAGGTATTAGAGAAGCTATAGAGTGGTATGTAAAGAACTTATAAAATTACTATGTATCTTTAGGAGAAAATATGACTAAACCTATAAGAATATTGCACGTATTAGGAAGAACAGATATAGGTGGAGCCGAGTCTTTTGTAATGAGCATATATAGAAATATCAATAGAGATAAAATTCAATTTGATTTTGCTATTCATACTAATGATAAATGTGATTTTGATGATGAAATAGAAAGGCTGGGTGGTAGAATATACCACTTGCCTAAGTATGAAATATATAATCATAGTAAATATGTAAGTGAATGGAAAAGACTATTAAATAACAAAAAATTTGCCGTAGTTCACGGCCATATGGATAGCACTGCATCTATTTATCTTAAAATTGCTAAGCAAAATGGTATTAGAACAGTTTCACATATCCATAACACCAATGGTGAAAAAAATATAAAAAGTTTAATAAAAAGATTATATCGTAGAAATATTAATGATGTTGCTGATTATAAATTTGCTTGCTCACAAGCAGCTGGTAAATATTTATATGGTGATCAAAGTGATGATTTTGTAGTCATACATAATGGAATAGAATTAGAAAAGTTTTTGTATGATTCTAATAAAAGATTAGAAATAAGGAAATCACTTGGTATTTCAGATAATGATATTGTTATAGGTCACGTAGGAAATTATAGGCCAATCAAAAATCATAAATTTATACTTAAGTTACTTGAAAACTTAAATTCTAGAATTGAAAATGTTAAGCTAGTATTAGTTGGTGCAAATGTAAAAGAGCATCTAGAAAAGCAGGCAATTGATTTAGGAGTAGATGATAAAGTCTTGTTTTTAGGCGCTAGGTCAGATGTAAGTAGCTTGTTACAAGCTTTCGACATATTTGTATTACCATCAATAAGCGAAGGACTTGGAATATCATTAATAGAAGCACAAGCTTCTGGATTAAAATGTTTTGTATCAGAAAACATCCCCAAAGAAGCAGAAGTTACAGATAATATATATTTTTTGCCAATAAGAAACGTAAGTGATATAAAGTTGTGGTCTGATAAAATAGTTGAAGAAATAGGATATAATAGAGAAAATATGAAGTCTGAAATTGAAAAGAATGGTTATGATATCATTGAGACAGTTAAATATTTAGAACAATTTTACTTACGTATAAGTGAAGATAAAAACAGGTCAAACATATTATGAATAAGCTATTAACTGAGAGTAAGCATAATAATTTTATAATAACAATAGCTACCATACTTATGATTGTATTCCCTATTTTAAGTAGGTATTCATCAATAATAAGCTATGTAACCTTGCCTGAATTTATATCTTTTATATTACTAGGCTATATACTTATTTTTGATATTAAAAATATTAAGATAAATTTGAATTTACTTTTTTTTATATTAATAATATTTTTGAGGATGCTCTTATATTTAATATTCAATGAAGGTAGAGAAATATTCCAAGTTGTAGGAACTAGCCTTAGATTAATGTATGTGTATTTCTTATTGATGGTTTTAGGAGATAATTACTTCGATAAGAAATTGGCTGAAAAAGTAATGATTAATGTGACAATTATACTGAGCATATATTCTATAATACAATACGTCTATGCAATGAAAGGGGTCATATTAACCACATATATTCCAAAATTGAAAATAATGCAAGGAATGCGTGAGTTTAGAAATGTAGATGATATCTTAAGAGAACAAATGAGCTATGGTTTACAATTCAGACCTAGATCACTACTTAACGAGCCAGCTCACTTTGCAACTTATTTATTAAGTGGACTAACTATAATATTATTTTCTGATGAAAAATTAAGTTTCAGAAAAATAACTATAGCAGTGTTATTTACTGTAACTTGCCTATTAAGTAGATCTTCAACAGCCATAATAATGTTATTTTTTGTATGGTTTGTATACATTTTGAAAAGAATAAAAACTGTATCAGATGCAAAAAGAATTTTATCAATAATTGCTATTTTTGCTGTATTTTTATTTATATATTCTATTTTTAATGATTTTGATATACTAAATTATTTTCTTGTAAGAACTTTTGGAAAATCTAAATCATTGGCTGGAATTGCTAACTCAACAAGGTTTGTACAACTAAAAATGGGATTTGAAGATTTCGATAGATTTATAGATATATTTATAGGAAAAAGTACGGTAGCTATTTCTGGATACCTACCTGGATTTTTTAGATTGATTTATTATTTTGGTTTTATTGGTTTCCTAAGTTATATTTTATATATCATAGAGCCTAGTTCAGATGATAGTAACCTATCACGTGTTATGAAGCTAGTATTTATAATAATGAACATAGGCACGGAAATTATATTTGGAAATTTTATATTTTTATATTTACCTTTTATATTCTGTGGTAAAGGTAGAAATGAATTATAACATTTGCTTCAATATCTGTGATAATATACTAAAATTTCTTAATCTAGGAGGATTAGATGGTTGAAAATAATGAGAAATTACTAACGGTAGTAATTCCTTACTATAATAGAGAAAAAACTATAACAGAGACAATAGAATCAATTGAAAATCAGACTAGGAATGATTTTGATATATTAGTTGTGGATGATGGATCAAAAGATAATGCAGAAAAGATTATAAATGAATTTAATAAAAAATATAATAATATTAAATATGTTTATAAGGAAAATGGTGGAGTTTCATCAGCGAGAAATTTAGGGATAAAGCTTTCTAAAACAAAATATATTAGTTTTCTAGATTCTGATGATTTGTATGATAAAGAATTTGTTAAAGTGATGCTTGATGACATAAGTCAAAAAGACAAGGATCTTTCTTTTTGTTCATATTATTACTATAATGGAGAAAATACAAATAAATCTATATCAAGTTTTTCTGATAAAAATATAGTAGCTGAGTATTTAAAAGGAAATAACTCAACTAATATGAATTGCTTCGTTTTTTCAAGAAAAGATTTGATTGAAAATGATTTAAGATTTGATGAAAGCATCTCCTGGGGTGAGGATATGTATTTTTTGTTAAAGTGTATGAAACTTACTAATAATATATCAGTTGTTAATAAACATTTGACATATTATAGGATAGGTGGCCAAGGAGATAATTTATCTGATTATAATTCTGATTCTTTAAGTAAAGATAAATTGTTTGTAAACAAAATATTAGAAGACCCAAAAATAAAATTAGATAAAAATGAAGAAAAAGCTTTGCTAAATTATAGGCTTCCTGCATTACTGACCTATGGGCTCTTGCGCCTATATAGTGATAATTATCCAAAGGAAAAAGTAAGAGAATTATATAATATTTACAAGGAAGATATCAATAAATTCAAATTGACATTAGATTTAAGATCTATCAAATTGATGCTCAATATAGTTAGATTAAAAGTTAAAGTACATATTAAATAGATATTTATAGTATGAATCTTTTAATGATCAAGTAGTAGTATCAATGCCATCCTTTGTGGAATTGATTCAAATAGAAGGGTTAATACAGAAAATGAAGTTTGGGTGAAAACTAAATATAACAATTCTGAAGGGTTTATTAGAAAAGATTTACTAGAAGAGATAAATAATTAATCAACCGCCGCTAATTAATTAGCGGTTTTTTATTTGGGCAATTTTATTGTTTTGCCTAATTTTGTACATATTTTTATGAAAATAGTTAGAATTTATATAAAAATATTTATGAATCTGGTTGAACTGTGTTCATTAGGCTTGTACTATATGTATGTAGCATTGATGAACGGAGTTCATTTCGGAAAGGAGGGGATTATGGATATTAGTTTAAAAGAGGATAAGGGCAAGATCATAATGGATGCGGCACTTAAAGTATTTAAAGCAAAAGGTGCTGAGAAGACTTCTGTTAGAGATATTATGAGCAAGGCTCATCTAGGTCTTGGTACTTTTTACCTATATTATATAGACAAGAAAGACTTAGAGGAGAAGATGGTTGTTAATATCGCCATGGATGTCATTATCAAGGCAGAGGCTATGTGTTTAGATAATGATCCTATCGAAAGGTATATTTCATTTTTGGATTACATAATTGATTATCTTATAGCAAATCCATTTGAACTTGATCTTGTTAGCAGAAATATTACATGGGCTTTATATACAAAGATAGAAAATGATTCAAGGCTAAAGGAGGCTGATTCGGGACTTAAGTTTATCCTTAGCAAGTATGAGAATCTTTTTACTAATAGCTATACCGAGTCACAGAAACTATATATCCTCTCATTGACACTAGAGATTGTGATGTCTACATGTAAGAGTGCAATCATGGATGAGTCAATTTTATCAATTGATGAAATGAAGGCGGTTTTATATGCTAATATAAGAAAAATGTTTAATAGAACAGGAGAGATTAAATGAAAAAGATAACAAAGTTTATATCACACCGTCCTAGACTTGTTTTATTTGTAATGACTTTATTACTTATACCTGCATGGCTAGGTTACAAAAATACTGGTGTGAACTATGATATCTTGTCATATTTGCCACAAGATCTTGAGAGTACTCAAGGTCAACAAATCCTAGATAAGGATTTTAAGAATGCCGCAACTGGTATGTTGATTTTAAAGGGCGATGATTATGACGCTGACAAGTTAAAAAATCAAATACTTGAGATTGATGGTGTAGAGGATGTTATTTCAAAAACATCTATAGTTGGTAATACGGTACCAAAAGAGTTCTTACCAGATGAGATCGAAGATGTATTTTATGCAGAAGATTCTACTATGCTTATGGTAAAGTTTAGTGAGTCTTCATCATCATTTAAGACAATGGAAGCAATAAATAAGATTAAGGCTATCGAGTCTAAGGAGAAATTTTTAAGTGGTATGTCTTCTTTGGTTAAGGATACAAAAGATCTTATAGATAAGGAGACACCAATCTATGTTGCCTTGGCAGTTGTCCTTGCTCTAATAGTTTTAAGTTTAACCAATGAATCTACAATCATACCTTTCTTACTTTTGCTAAATATTGGATATGCGATTTTGTATAATTTCGGTACTAATATTTTCTTAGGTGAGATTTCCTATATAACTAAGGCTATTGCTGCTGTTTTACAACTAGCTGTTACTACTGATTATTCAATATTCTTATACCATAGATATGTTGAGGAAAAGAAGAGCCATGAATCTAAAAACGAGGCTATGGATATTGCCATCCAAAAGACAATATCTTCAATATTTGCTTCATCACTTACAACATTTGCAGGATTTATCGTTCTTATAATAATGAGATTAAGCCTTGGTAAGGATATTGGACTTGTAATGAGTAAGGGTGTGCTTTTGGGACTTATTTCAACTGTAGTTGTATTGCCACCATTGATTCTTATAGCAGAAAAACTTGTTGCAAGATTTAATCACAAGGTATTGTTACCTAAGTTTGAAAAAACTTCAAACTTTGTTTTAGGTCACAAAAAATCATTGTTTGTAGTATTTTTATTACTTTTCATACCTGCTATATATGGAGCGAGGTCTACAGATTTATATTACAACTTGGATAGGTCATTACCAGAAGATTTGGATTCAATAGTTGCTTTAAATAAAATGAAAAATGACTATAACATGGCATCAACACATTTTATTGTAGTAAAAGATGATTTAAGCAAGCAAAATGTTAATGGTTTAGTAAGCGATCTAAAAGATGTTGACGGTGTAAATAGTGTATTAGGTCTTGATTCACTTACTGGATTAACAATACCTGATAGTGTAATTCCAGATAAGTTAAAGGAAAATTTCAACAAAAATGGCTATCAAATGATTATGTTAAACTCCGAGTATCAAACAGCATCTGACGAGGTTAACGATCAAGTTAATAAGATAGAAAAAATAGTAAAAGACCACGATCTTGAAGGTTATCTAACTGGAGAGGCAGTTCTAACAAAAGATTTGACTACAATATCAGATAGAGACTTTAAGATGGTAAACATAGCATCTATATTAGTAGTGTTTGTAATAATTGCAATTGTATTTAAGTCAATTGGAATTCCGCTAATTCTGATAGCAGTTATAGAACTTGCTATTCAAATAAATATGGGAATACCATTCTATCTAGGTCAAACTATTCCTTTTGTAACGTCAATAATCATTGGTGTAGTTCAATTGGGATCAACTATAGACTATTCTATTCTTATGATGGACAGGTTCCTTGTAGAATATAAAGAAAAACAAGATGTAAATGAGGCACTTAGATTAACAGTAAAGGAAACTTCAAAATCAATAGTTACTTCTGCTCTATCATTCATGGCAGCAACTGTTGGTGTAGGTATATATTCAAAGATGGAAATTGTATCAACTATATGTATGTTCCTAGCAAGGGGAGCTATAATCAGTATGTTATCTATTATATTCTTCCTACCAGTTGTAATTAGCATAGCATTTCCATTGATCAAGAAAACTACAAAAGGATTAAATTAGGAGGTAAATATGAAAAACAAATTAGTAAAAAGCGTATCTCTAGCTCTTGCTGGATCAATGTTAGTTACAAGCGTTGCCTTCGCTGATGGTGAAGTTAAGAAAAATGAAACAGTATATGTAACTAAAGAAGCAAACGAAATATTAAATAAAACAGCATCAATTTGGATAAATTCAGATGG
>QWBY01002608.1_pt1 | contig 10308 bp, 19 predicted proteins | sample 1972471 | NCBI WGS metagenome assembly QWBY01 (sample SAMN09866722, study PRJNA288562) | Human gut metagenome isolate term6_stool, whole genome shotgun sequencing...
AGAAACGCCTTATTTCATTCCTGACGATTCGGTCCTTGAAGGTATTAGGGTTGCCAGCCTCTCTGGAGTTGACATCAGAGTCATGCTTCCCTACAAGGGCGACCACCCATTTATCTACTGGGCCAACCTGTCTTATGTGGGAGATCTATTGAAGGCGGGAGTCAAATTTTATTTTTATGAAAAGGGCTTCCAACATTCCAAAGTCATGATAATTGACGATGAAATTTTAACAGTTGGGACTTCCAACATGGACGAACGCAGTTTTCATTTGAATTTTGAAATCAACGCCTTTGTCTATGACAAGGAAACCGCCCTTAAATTTTCCAATAAATTTTTGACAGACATAGAAGAAAACTCAAGCGAAATTACCAAGGAAATCTACGACAAGAGATCTAAATTTGTCAAGGTAAAGGAAAATTTCTCCAGATTATTAAGCCCATTATTATAAGAGAGGAGGGTTCTAGTGGATTTTGATAGATTATACTACATTTTAGAAATAATAGGTACAATTGCCTTTGCATCATCTGGGGCCCTTGTTGCAATCAGAAAGGGCATGGATATCTTTGGCATAATTGTCATGGCAATAATGACAGCTGTTGGTGGAGGGATATTTAGGGATGTTATACTTGGCATCAACCCGCCGATTGCATTTATAAAAACCATTTACACAAGCGTTTCAATATTGACAGCAATTGTACTTATAATAATATTTATGAATAAAAAAAGATTTACCAACCACAACTTTATGGTCTTGTATGTAAAAATTGTCTCAGTATTTGACGCAATTGGCTTGGCAATTTTTACAATCAGCGGAGTAAGCTTGGCCATGAGGATGGGCTTTGGACAAAATAAATTTCTTTTAATATTCGTTGGCATAGTCACAGGATGCGGCGGAGGTTTTATGAGGGACTTGTCTGCAGGACTGGTGCCAATAATTTTTACCAGAAACACAATCTATGCCATGGCATCGCTCTTGGGAGCAGTTTCATTTTTGGTCTTAAGACCAATTATAAGAGAATCCCAGGCCTTCTTGTTGAGCTCAATAATCATAGTCTTGATAAGATTTTTCTCCATGAAATATCGCTGGAGCCTGCCCAATGTTAATAGCGACCTCTTGGACGGCGCCCGCAGGAATTAATTGACAAGGAAAAAAGCCAGTGCTATAATGAAAAAGTTGTCGGGATGTAGCGCAGTTCGGTAGCGCGCGTCGTTCGGGACGATGAGGCCGCAGGTTCAAATCCTGTCATCCCGACCAATGGTTTTTATAATTTGGTATATTTTGGCATAGTTTGGCAAAGTGTTGAAATTTAGCGATTTTGCATTTTTGAAGTTGTTGCAATTTTGTAATAGTTTGGCATAATTTGGCATAGTTTGTAATTCTGGTAGCAGACTGGTAGCAGACAATTTATATTTATGTAAATTAAAAAGCGGTTAGGTTTTTGGGCCTAGCCGCTTTTTTTATTGTGCCTTTTTATTTTTGGTCATTGTTAATTCTGGTGTGAGATATTGTTCAATTTGCTCTGTGGCTTTTTGCTTTTTCTCTTCTGACAAGTGGGTGTAGATATTTGCCGTGGTGGAGATGTCTTTGTGCCTCATTAGGCCTGATACTGTTTTTAAATCAACTCCCGTTTCAAAGAGCCTAGTGGCATAAGCGTGCCTGAGTTGGTGAAAGGTTTTATGGGGCAGGCCATTTTCTTTTTGAATTTTTGCTAGTCTTCGTCTTAATTTTTTGCGGTCGATGATTTTGCCATTTTTTGAGAATACAAAGGTTTCGTCATCTTCCCTGAAGACTTCAAAATATTTTGCTATATTCTGGGGCATTGGTATTATTGCAAGTGAGCTTGTTGTTTTTAAGGATGTGATTTTTTCTTCGTTGATCCTTGTGCCATCTTCTAAGACTGTTGTTACATAGGTATATTGTTTATTTACGCTAATTACACCGTCTTTGATGTCCTTCCATTGGAGGCCAAGAAGCTCACTTTGTCTAAGCCCAGTTGATAAGGCTAAGAGGATTGCCCTGTCTTCTATGGATGAGGTCAGGGCATTTATTATTATTTGCTGCTCTGTTTGCGAATAAGTTGGCTTTATGGACCTATCCTTTTTTGGCAGCATAATTGTCAAGGTTGGATCTATTTGAATTTTCTGTAAAATCATTGCATGCTTAAACATGGACCTTAAGAGCCTTAAGAGATAATGCCTTGTGTTGATTGATACATAAGGGTCTCCAGTTTTTGGATTGACCTTAGCAAAATTGGCAAAGAGCTGCTCAAAGTCTTCAAACCTTAATTCCGTCATTTGCCTATTCCATACAAAAGAGTCCACTAAGTGGTTTCTTATGGTTGACTCATATCTTTCTAAGGTATTGTCTTTGACTGTTGGGGCCTTAACATTAAAGAGCCAGTAATTGGCAAAGCCCTCTAGGGTTTGCTTGTCTGAGTAAATAGACAATTGCGTCCGCATTGATTTCATATCATTTAGCCAGTTGATGACCTCGCCTTGCTTGTATGAGGATTTTGTTTCTCTCGCCTGCGTGCCGTCTCTATTATAACCAAGAGTTATAGTGGCGGTATAGTATTTTTTGCCGTTTCTCATCCTGAATGTAATGGATCCATCTCCATTGGCTCTTTTGCTTCTCTTTTTTGCCATTATTATTTTCTCCTTTCTTGTATAAAATAATTAATTTTGGTATAATATGTATAGACTTCTGCACACAAAAAGAGCAGGGTCTATACTTTGGGAAGAAGGGCCTTAAATTGTGGTGATTGGTAGGCTCTTCTTTTTTGTTGTTTAAATATAATATTGACAGGGCAATATAAATTGGGTATACTTTTAATATGAAAAGGGAGGTGTTAATATGAAAATGCATAACTTCTTTGTGAAATTAAGTGAAAAATTTAGAAAATATGCTTGGATGCTATATACAATTGCCTTTATTTTGTTCTGGCATATTGCATCAATATTTATAACACTTGATCAATCGACTTTTAATGATATATGCTCTGACATAACATCAATATCCAGCTCGTTTGCATTTTTCTTATTATCTGCCTATACCATTTTAATTGGCTTGCCAAATAACAAGTTTATCTCACTCTTAAAAAAGATGGAAAACTGGAAAGTTTATAAGAGAGCAATCCTAATAAGCATAGGGTTACACTTTTTTACCTTAATAGTAAGTTTATTGCGGTTAGATCTTGCAATCTATTCATTTTTTGCTGCCTTTGGGGCATCCCTTTATATAATAATACAAATATACACAGTTATTTATTATTCTGATAAAAGCTCTTAACAAGAGCCTGCTTTATTTCATCTAAATACATTGAACCATTTTTAAGTTGCTCCTCAGTAAGATTGAGGGCAATTTTTTTGGTTAATTTTTGCTCTACAAATTCTAGCACTTCAGACTGATCTCCGTCTGATCCAGATATTTCAAGCTTGTCTAAATCATTTAAATTCTTGCGATTTTTTAAAAACTTCTTAAAGTTATTAGATATAGGCTGATTTTTGCACCTAATACTAAGATTTATTCTTTCAATGTTGTTTTGACTAATATCAAAAGCATATTTTGGCCTTATCATTTGCACGGCCAAATCAGAGTCTCTTTTAAAAATAGCATATACTGATGTGAGTTCGGTTAGTTCGTCTAACTTTTGATTAATATTTGCATCTGAAATAGGGAGCACTCTTATTAGGCAATCGTAAAAAGGCTCATTGTTCAAAGAGGCTAGATAATTACATATCAACTTTTTCAGGTTAGGGGCCTGAGAGTTTCTTATAATAGAAATCCTAAAATCATCAAGCCTTAAGACAAAATATCTAATATATTCCTCTAAATATTCAGTCTTTTCAAACTCCTCACCAGTTATATTCCTTATCCTCTTAAGGACACCTTTTTCAACACTTGTTGACTTGCCAAGCATAGCAAACACAAGGCCATCATCAATACCTATAAATTCAATAAAATTGTTTTCATTTTCATAGATTTGGCCTGTCTTTATCCTTGATTTAACATCAGTTGAAATTAAATCCCTCCAAAAATCCTCAGTAGTCATACCATTTTGATAAAGACTATTTATAGCCATCTGGTCCTGATCTGAGAACATTAACTCATAAAATTCAGCCGTCCGTTCTTTTTGATTTAACTCCATTAGATCACCTCTCATTCCACTTTATGATAAATACCAACTAGCTCGCCGAAGATTAGAAAGTTATCTGTGTCGACGGCATGGGTGGACCTAAGAAAGGCCATGTCGCCGTCTTGGATTTTGTCAAGTTAAAATATACTTTTTACTGTTCATCTATTATCTCATCTTCATCTAGCCTAAATCTAGATTTTAAATAATCTATTTTTTCGTCTAGATAATCTAAGTTACTGCCACTCAAGTATTCTTTGTAAAGATAAAAGTTATCCTTTAATCTTGCAATCCTGTTTAATCTTCCCTTTTTTGTTTTTAGTTTATAAAGATTAATTTCTTCTTTATTTATTTCATAGTCGATTAAAACATTGTTTCTTACCATCAATATTTTCAAAAATTTTATTGATATTTCCTTTCTTCGAGTTGGCTCTATTTTTGTTTCTATAATCTCCTTAATTCGTTCTACATCTTGAAAGTATACAGGCACAGAATAATATTGTGCATATAATGTAATTATTCTATCTATAAGATCCCTTTGGTCGTTATCGTCTAGATTTTCATTCTCAAATATACTATACAATTCATAGTATGGTTCGTCTTTAAACACTTCTGGCTTGTATCTATGATCAAAGTCATAATTAAAAAATGTATTACTTGTTTCATAAGATATATTTTCTGGGCTATATCTTTCCTTGAACTCTTGATTTGGAATTTTGCAATCTATATCAATGTTTTTCAGTGTGGTCTGTTCTTTTGCCTGCGGTTTAAATAGAACATATAGTACATAAAATATAGGTGCGCTTATAACAATTCCAATAATACCAGCTTCTATATTTCCTTGAGAAAAGGTTATAATTATCGCTCCTATGAAACTCGCCCCTAAAATACAAAACACTATCTTTAATATAATGTTTAAAAATTTTTTCATGAGATTCCTCCTAAATTAATCTATTTTATGATAAATACCTACTAACTCTCCTAAAATCAAAAAATTATCCGTAGTGATTGGGGAGTAGGTGGGGTTGGAGGGTTGGAGGATTGCGTGATCCTCTTTAATGTAGATCCTTTTAAGCATGACTTCGTTGGTGGTTTTTAGGAGGACGGCTGCGATTTTGCCATTGTCAATGGTGTGGGTGGACCTAAGAAAGGCCATGTCGCCGTCTTGGATTTTGTCACCGCTCATGGAGTCGCCTTCGACTTTTACAACGAAGTCGGCTCTTTTTATTTCAGGGTCTGCTATAAAATATCCCTCGTAGTTTTCTTCACAAAATATCCCGTCTCCTGCACAGATTGTGCCTAGGATTGGAATTTTTCTTGCTGTGCTAAGTACTTCAACTTTATCCTCCAAGTCAAGTCCCATTATATATATAGGAGAGACATCAAAAATATCTGCTAATTTTTTAATTGTGGGTGTTTTCATTGTAGAAATTTCGCCGCTTTCATATCTTTGGATTGTGGGTGCAGATACTCCGACCTTTTCGCCTAATTCCAACAAAGTATAACCATGTTTTTGTCGTAGCTCTTTCAATCTTGCTCCCTGTTTTTTTGACATCATAATTGCCTCCTTTCTTTTAAGATCTTTTTATAAAAGGATCTTTTTTTAATCCTTTAAAAATATTATACAGTATAATTGCGTCTAATGCAATACATTTTGTTAAATATATTGCACATTAAGAAAAATATTTTAAAAAATATGCAAAAATTACTTGACACGTAAAAATTACTGTGCTATAATTTACGTAACAAGTAAAGAGGAGGATAAAAATATATGAATGTTTTGCTTTTAAAAAGTAAGATGACATTAAATGAAGACACTCAAGAGGATCTTGCTAATGCACTTGGAATAACAAGAAACACTTTATTATCAAGGTTTTCAAAAAGCAGCAGCTTCACGCAAGTTGAAATCAGTAAGATTAGAGATAGATATAATTTAGAGGATAATGAAATTATAGATATTTTTTTTCCTGATTAAATTACGTAATACGTAAAATCACCACACAAAGAATTACAGGAGGAGTTATGAAGAAAGATTTTATGGATGATAGGTTTTTGATTAAGGATGTTATGGACACCACGGAAGAGATTATTGAGAGGGCTTTTGCTAATCCAGACCTTGTGGATGAGTTTAAGGGTCCTGATGGTGGCAGAGAGTTGCTTTTCAATATGATTTTCATTAGGAGTTTGGGTGAGGTCATTGGCTTTTATGAGTTTATGTACGGGGTTAGTCCAAAGCTTGTTTCAGATTTGCCAACAGAGGACCTCATAAATAGTTTTAGGAAAATCATTGACGGGATTGAGGAGACTTTTAAGGCTAAGGATAAGGAGCTTGAGGTTTATGAGCAGTAGAGCAAGTGAATTAAATAGGCTTTTGCTTATGTATGATCAAAAGAGGAGCCAGCTTGAAGCTGAGCTTATGTATACAAGTGATAGTTACGAGAGGTCCGCGTTGGAGTCAAGGATTGATTGGCTGTCTGATGAGATTTATAGGATTGATAAAAATCTGATGGAAGAGATGTGGGTCTAGCTAGGCCCTGTACATAAAAGTTTAGGAGGATTAGTAATGGATTTTAAAGTTGATGATTTTTTTAAAGATTTAGACAGTGCAGCATTTACCCACCACGGTTATTATTGCAAGCACTGCGGCGAAGAGATTTATGTTAAAAATCTGGGCTCTGGCATCTGTGCTATTAGGTGCAAAGGTGAGGCAGGTTTTCATATTGTAAGGGCTGACTCAGTCTTTGAGGCTGAAGAGCTTTATGGAGAAAAGAAGTTTGCAAATTGTGAGGCTTTCGGGAGGTAGTTATGAACGCTTTTAATTACAAGGATCTAAATCTTAAATTCGTAAGGCCTGAAGAAAAAGACCAAGAGCTTGATCTAAATATGCCAGCTCTTTTGGATCCAGTTCAATTGGCTGAGTATCTTGGGATTGGTGAGAAAGCAGCTAGGAATATTATGAAGAGGAGCGGTTTTCCAAAGGTTTTGGTAGGCACAAGGCACAAGGCAATTTTACACTTGGTAGATGATTGGCTAGCCAGTCAAATTAATCAGGATATAACAAGGGGGTAAGCGATATGACAAAAAGTATGAGAGGGGCATTAAAAAGGATCTTTATTTTTGGAACCTTGGCCTTATTAGCAATGGTGATTTATAGTGGGTCTTATAATTTTTGGTTAAATTACATGCTGCCTTTAAGTTTTATAATTTTAACAATACTTAACTGGATTAGCTTAGAATTTATGATTGAAAGGCAAGAGCAAAGGCTGGACAAGTCAGCTCTTAGTCCTATAAGGGAAGTTAAATAATGGATGATAGGATATCAAAGGCTTTAGGGTTATTGGCCAAATTAAAGAAGCATTTGACCAAGCAGGAGTATAAGACTTTTGTAGGGCAGATAAAAGCTGGAGACATTAAGGGTGCAGCTAAGGGCCTTGAAAGGGTTTTAGATATCAATGGTTAAAATTCAAGTTATATGTGCTGCCATGTCGATGATGCTTACTAGGCCTACACCAGACTTCAGCATTTGCGAGGGTTATGGTATTGATCCTTATTTTGCAAAAGCTGTGGCTGTTGTAGAAAGTGGATGGATGCATGATTCAAGTATGGCTATCAGAAAAAACAATATTTATGGTCTTATTGGCAAGGAATTTAGCTCTGTTGATGAGTGCATCCACTACTTTTGTAGACTTATGAAAAGAAGCTACAGGACAGATGATATAGATTTGGTCGCGAGGAAATATTGCCCACCGAATGCGGAGGAGTGGGCCAGGAAGGTAAGGGGGATAATGTGGAAACTAAAAAAATTGATCCATTAAGAGGAATGAATTTTGAGGAGTTACAGGAAAGAGTGCTTATGTGGGCAAAAAGTCAGGATTTATTATATGAGGAAGATGCTGATGAGCAATTTATGGAATTTATCATTAGCGTTTTTGATTTTAAATCAGATATGGACTACTTAACTAGAATAGGTCAATCAGGAGAAATTTATTCTGATTATGAGCAAATAAGAACTCAAGAAAGCATGGAATTAGAAATGGGTCGCATAATCGTTAAATTAGTTATTCTATGCAAACAGTTGGATATTTATCCAATTTATGCTATGAGAAGGGCATGTGGTAAGCTCAAAAGAATTAAGAGTTGAGTAAAAGGGAGTCGCGTTGAGTAGAATGTTGAAACCTACAAAAAATATAGAAGAATACAAAAAATACGGCTTTAAAAAATGCAAAGGCAGCTATGGCAAAAACGGTTGCTATTATCTATGCGTTTCAAGCGGGTGCAAAATGATTTTTTTGTCCCAAGCGATGATAGATATACTGGATTGGTCTGATAATGACCCGAGAATACACAAGAATCCTAACTGCCGATATAGTGACAATAGAAATGCACTAGATATAATCGTGAACCTAGCTATATCAGGACTAATAGAAGTTGTATAAATAATAAGAGTTGAGTATAAGGGAGTCGCGTTGAGTAAACAAAGGGATATTTACACAGAAATTGCCTTGAAGCAGTTAAAGTTTCAAAGGCAGATTGACGAAGAAAGGCGGACTGGGCGGAGGTTTTACACAAAAGACGGTGAAATGCTTTTTAACAGTCCATCTAAGGAAAAATTAAAAGTGAAGAAAAAGAGATAGGAGGAATTATGGAAGACAGAGTTGAATTAATTGAATTGACAGATGACATGGACCTAGAATTTTTAGGCCTTGACTGCGACGGCGATTGCGAAGACTGCGATTGCCAAGAAGAAAAAGAAGAGCAGCAAGCTTTTATTATTGACGATGATAAAAAGGCAAGCTGGGCTTTAAAAAAGTACAAGCTGCTTGAGATTGAAGAGGAGCGAAAGAAGAATTTGGTCAAAGATGAAATTGACAGATTAAAATCTTGGCTTGATCGAGAGCAGGAAAAAATCGAAAAAAAGAAAGGCTTTTTTTCCCAAAGTTTAAGCGGATATCTTTACCAATTAAGAAAAGATAATCCTAAAGCAAAAATCGACACTCCATTTGGTGCGGTCACCACACGCAAACAACAAGCCAAATGGACATTCGATGACGAGACGGTTATTAAATTCTTGCATGATGCAGAAATGAACGAATTTATAAGAGTTAAAGAGGAAGTTGAAAAGACTCCACTTAAAAAGGCCCTTAAGGTAGTAGATGGCAAGGCATATACAGAGGCTGGCGAAGAGGTCGAGGGCATTACAGTCACAGACCAAGGCGAAGCCTTGAGTATAAAGACGATATAGGAGAATGCTATGAAGATTGACAGGGATTACATTGTTAATTGCTTTGAAAACTATGATTTTGATGCATTAGACGGCATTATAAAGACTATCTATTCTCTTGATAGCCACAACTTCATTAGCAAAGAAGCTCTAATTGAGATTGTAAGATTTCAGAAAGATCAGATTGATCAAATGAATGATTATATAAATGATGAGCCAAATAGGGTTAAGGGATTTCAATATTAAGTGAGGTGGCGAGATGTTAACATATAAAGAACTTGAAAAGATTTTAGGGAAATATGATTTATCCATATCAAGGGATGATTATGAGTTTGTGATTCGCGATAAAAACAATGAAATAATTGCAAGCGTGAACAGAAAGAGTAATGCAACATACCAATTATTACTTGGCGGCTTTGCGGATGATTTGAGCACGGATGAGGTTGATGAAATTATAAAGGCTATTAGCCAATTTGCCTGCTCACCTATAGACGAAAGAGACATCCAGCAAAAATATTATCTGAAGAGCTTGAAGACTGGGAATTATTTGAAGCGGATACCTACTTTTAGGGGTGGATATACCACGACCAGATATACTGACAAAAGAGATGCATTTACGGAAGAGGAAGTTGAAAAAATAGTAGAAGAATTTTCGGCTAAATTTGAAAAGATTAAAGTTCAAGATGATATTGGCCTTATAACAAAGTGGAGAAAGCTATATATGGTTACTGCTGATACCTATGATGGCGACTATGATGACCATGGATCAGAGATTTGTTTCTTTGGGGTCTATGCCTCAGAAGAAAAGGCCAGAGAGCGGGTAGAGTTTTTAAAAGATCTTGGCCATCGCTATGCTGGGTACAGAGAAGTTAGGCTTAATGCTGATGAATGGCAGTTTCTAGGCGGTTATATAGACGATTAATTAAATTATAGGAGGATATTATGGATAATAAC
>QWBY01002609.1_pt1 | contig 10308 bp, 8 predicted proteins | sample 1972471 | NCBI WGS metagenome assembly QWBY01 (sample SAMN09866722, study PRJNA288562) | Human gut metagenome isolate term6_stool, whole genome shotgun sequencing...
TCCAACGCCATGAAATTCACGCCCCCCGGCGGGACCATCGAGGTGGCCCTGCGGACGGGGCCGGAGTGCGTGCTACTGTGCGTGAAGGACAGCGGCCCCGGCATTCCTCAGGACAAGATGGAGCGGCTGTTTGACCGCTGGCAGCACAGCAGCATGGACCTGCCGGTCCACGGGCTGGGCCTGGGCCTGCCTCTGTGCCGCCGCATTGCCCAGGGCCACGGCGGCAGCCTGGTGGTCTCCTCCCGGCAGGGGGAGGGCACCGCGGTAACGGTGCGCCTGCCGGACCGCCGCAGCGGCGTGACCCTGGTGCGCCAGCCGCTCTTCCACTATGCCGGCGGCTTCAACCCGGTGCTGGTGGAGCTGGCCGACGCCTTGCCGGTCCAGGCGTTCACCAGGAATTATATTGATTGAAGGATTGCCGTTTTTTCCCTGTTTTATGCATAGGAGGTCACACATGGAAGGAAAACGCGTATTGGTGGCCATGTCCGGCGGGGTAGACAGCTCCGCCGCCGCCCTCCTGCTCCGGCAGCAGGGCTACGCCTGCGACGGGGCCATGCTGCGCCTGTACAGCGGAGAGACGGAGGGCACCTGCTGCTCTGCCGACGATGCCGCCGATGCCCGCAGCGTTGCCTACAGTCTGGGCATGAAATTCTATGTTTTCAATGAGACGGAGCGCTTTGCCCGGGATGTCATGGACCGCTTTGTCTCCGAATACTGCGCCGGGCGCACCCCCAACCCCTGTATCGACTGCAACCGCTGTCTGAAGTTCGGCGCCCTGCTGGAGCGTGCCCTGCTCCTGGGCTACGATTACCTGGCCACCGGCCACTACGCCCGGGTGGACTTCGATGCAGCCACGCAAAAATACCGCCTTCTCCGGGGCCGCGACCGGCACAAGGACCAGAGCTATGTCCTCTACCAGCTCACGCAGCACCAGCTTTCCCGCCTGCTGCTGCCCGTAGGGGAGTACGACAAACCCTCTATAAGAGACAGTGCCCGTCAGGCGGGCCTGCTCAATGCCGACAAGTCCGACAGTCAGGACATCTGCTTCGTCCCCGACGGGGATTATGTGCATTTTCTCCGGGAATATGGCGGCGTAGACCTGACCCCCGGCGACTTTGTAGACCGGGACGGCCATGTGCTGGGCCGTCACAAGGGCCTGCCCTGCTACACCACCGGCCAGCGCAAGGGTCTGGGCGTCAGCGCCGGGAAGCATGTCTATGTCCTGCGGAAAAACGCCGCCGATAACACCATCCTGCTGGGGGACGACCAGGACCTCTTCACCTCCGACCTCACGGCAAACCGGGTGAATTGGATCAGCGGCGAGCCTCCTGCCGCCCCCCTCCGGGTCACGGCCAAAACCCGTTATAGCCAGACCGAGGCAGCGGCCACCGTGACCCCCCTTCCCGACGGCCGCATCCGGGTGACCTTCGACACTCCTCAGCGCGCTATCACCGCCGGTCAGGCCGTAGTCCTCTATCAGGACGAGGTCACCTTGGGCGGCGGCACCATCGAATAAAAGCCGCGTGTCAAAAAGTCTCGCAGCGCTTGCCGCCTGACTACCCCTGTAATACCCCCTGCCATTGCCACACCGGTGACCCATTCACCGGTGTGGCAATCTGTCTTTTTTCCTCTCCCCCATCTTGCCCCCTGGGCCTCCCCATGCTATACTATCCCCGTAAACTTAAAGTTGCCCCCGAAAACCGCCCTGTGCAACTTCAAATAGGTGGTAAACCCACCCCGCGTCCTGTATGATAAAGAAAAAAAGAGAGGAGGACTGAAATATGCCGACCATCCGCTGCGCCGCCTGCGGCAAACACTACGACTATCACCGGGAGGGCTGCTGCCCCCGCTGCGGTGCCTATAACCGCCCGCCCCGCCGGGAGTGGGTGGCAGCCGACGGCTCCGTCCACCACGGCACCCCCTCGGAAAAGGTGTGCTACGAAAAAAAGGTCTGCTTCGAGGAGCAGACCCGCAAGCCCCGGAAAAAGCCCTCCGCCCCAAAGCCATCCCAGATCCGCTATTCCAAGGGCAAGCCCCGAAATAACAGCCTTGCCTATGTTATCATCGTCATTGTTTTTCTGCTCATTTTCGCCCTGGCTAAGGGGGGTCTGCTGCATAAAACCATCTGGGATCATGAATTCCGGGAGGCCAACGACTGGTCCGACATCGACCGGGATGATAGCGACTGGTCTGACATCGACTGGGACGATAGCGACTGGTCCGACACTGACTGGAATTCGGAGTCCACCACACCGGCTGTCCATTACCGGGACATCGAGGCCGACTGCGGCGACATCATCGACATCAGCGACGACCTGGCCCTCCAAATTTTAGGCTATGTCTCCGGCGATAACGGCCGGGTATATGTCCTCTATTGGGCCAGTGACAATGACCTCGCCAAAGCCCTGCTGGAAAGCGGCTCCCTCCTGCTCTGGTCCGATACAGGGGGCTTCGCCTGCCCCCCTGACGAAATAGGCGACGGCTATATCCATTTCAGCACCTACTCCCCGGACACCCGCTGGCAGACCCTCACCATTTCCGACTGCACCGCCGGCAATATCACCATCCGCAGCCTCCTCCCCCATGAGGGTGCCGATATGTCCGACTACGGCCTCCCCACCACCGCCTACCCGGCATAAACCCCCGCACCTCTTGTAACCCTCCGTAGGGGCGGGGTTCTACCCCGCCCGCCCCACAGCATCTCTTGTAACCTGTCATTGCGAAGCCAGTTCGCAAACTGGCCGTGGCAATCCGCATCCCCCGTCCCCTTGCCCCCCTTGCCTAAAGGGGGCTGGCACGGCGAAGCCGTGACTGGGGGATTCTTTTTCGCACCCTCCCCCCACACGCAAAAAAACCGCCCGAAGCCTCAGCTTCGGGCGGTTCCCTATTCGTTTATCAATGCCGCACCGATTATAAACCGGCGGCAACCATGCAGTCCAGCACCAGGGTCAAAATAACAAACACAGCGCCCACCCACTTGGTAGCCTTCGCCAGCTTGGCGTCTATGGTGCGGGCCTTGCCCTTGGACATATAGGAGTCGGCAATGCCGCCAATGGCGCCGGACAGGCCCTGGCTCTTACCGGACTGGAACAGCACAATCAGAATCAAAACAAGAGCAGCCAGCAGCTGCACGATGGTAACAGCGATCAACATAATCTTTCTTCCCTCCGTATTTTTGGATGCCATATGGCATAATATCCATTAAGTAATCATCATCATAGCATATCCTTTCCCCAAATGCAAGCACAAAACCAAAAAAGAATTTAAAAAAATAATCGAACAGTTGTTGCAATCTCAAAAAATATGTGCTATACTATTTACAATATAAGGCTGCCGATAGAGCGGCAGGGTTACAGCAACGGTAAGGAAGGGTGTGTGAGGGAAACCCAAAAGGGGTGTCCCTCACCATTAAAATCAATAGTTTTTGAAACTTTTTCAGAGTTTCAAAAACTTAGGCAGCGGGCGAAAAGGCTTTTTGGGCCCGCTGGATATAAGGCAGGAGGGGATCGTATGCAGAAATTGACCGCCATGCAGCAGAGAATCTACGACTATATCGCGTCCTTTATCCGCGACCAGGGCTATCCGCCCTCCGTCCGGGAAATCGGCGAGGCTGTGGGGCTGAAGTCCCCCTCCACCGTGCATTTCCATATTAAGCACCTGGAGGAGCTGGGCTACCTGAGCAAGGACGGGCGCAAGGGCCGGGCCCTGACCTTGGTGGAGCGGCCGGATGCCGCCCCCGTCACGCAGCAGGTCACGCCGGTGCAGGAGGCAGCCTATGCTCCCAGCCGGGTACCGGTGCTGGGCGATGTGGCCGCCGGTACACCCATCTTGGCGCAGGAGTGCATTGACGATTATATCCCCTTCGACACCCAGGGCCGGGACGGGGAGTTTTTCGCCCTGCGTGTTCGGGGCGAGTCCATGCTGAACGCGGGCATTCTCCCCGGTGATCTGGTGGTGGTCCACCAGCAGAAAACCGCTCAGAACGGCGAGATCGTGGTGGCGCTGCTGGAGGACGAGGCCACGGTGAAGCGTCTCTCCCGCCGCAACGGGCAGGTCTGGCTCCTGCCGGAAAACGAAGCATACAGCCCTATTGATGGCCGCCACGCCTCCATTTTGGGCAAGGTGGCCGCCGTGGTGCGCACCTATTCTTAATTCTTCAAAATAATTCTAAATTTATAGCAAAGCATCCTGAAACCATGGGGTTTCAGGATGCTTTTGTTTGCTTTTTTACAGACCGAAGCCGGGGAAATTCAGCCCGCCGGTGAGGCTCTGCATGCTGTTTTCCAGGGCTTCCTCCGCCTGGCGCATGGCCTCATTCACAGCGGAAATGACCAGGTCCTGGAGCATCTCCACATCCTCCGGGTCCACGGCCTCGGGCTGAATGGTCAGCTCGGTGAGCTGGCGCTTGCCGCTGACCGTTGCTTTTACCACACCGCCTCCGGCGGTGGCGGAGAAGAAGGCGCTCTCCACATCGGCCTGGGCCTTCTCCATTTCCTGCTGCATTTTCATGATTTTCTGCTGCATTTGCTGCTGCTGGCGCATCATTCCGGCGCCGCCGGTGAAGCCGCCTCTTGCGCTGTAACCCTTTGCCATACTTATGTTTCTCCTTATTTTATAATTATTATTTTATATTGAAATTATCCAGCCGTCCGGCTTCCTCCAGCAGCTCATCCATCCGGTCCGACGCAGGGGGCGGGGCCTCCCAGGGGGGCGTTTCGGCGGGCTTTTCCGCCGGGACAGGCGGTGCCGATTCGGTGCCGTTTGGTGCCGGTTTGGTGCGCTTTGGCGGTGCCGATTCGGTGTCAGACCGGTGCAGCGGGGCGGGCTTTCCGCTCCCCAGGGTGAGCACCACCCGGACCGGGCTTCCGCACTGGGCCTCGGTGACCCTCTGAAGCACCTCGTTTACCTCGGGGCAGTCCAAATATCTTTTGACCATATCGTCCGGGCAGGTGACGGTGAGCACGCCGCCGGACAGGACACCGCTGGCCCGATTCAGAAACACCCGCTTATCCGTCCGCAGCCCGGCCTTATACTGGTTTTGCAGGCGGGCCCAAATTTCGCCGTCCTCCCGGGCGGAGGCCGCCGCTTTCGGCTCGGACGGTGCCGGGACTTTTTCCGCCGGGGCGGGCTGAATTTTCGACTCCGGCTTGGCCGGGACAGGCTGGGCCTTGGGGGCCGGAGCGGAGGGAATGGGTTGGCGGATTTCCGGCTGCGGCATGGCCGGGGCCGAAGTGCTTTCCGAAGTCGGGGCCGCAAAACCCTTGGCCGCCGCCTTTTCCAGCCGCTCCAGGCGGGTGTTCAGGGCCGAGAGGTCTCCGCAGAGGCTTTCGTCGCAGAGCTTCAGCAGGCACAACTCCGCCTCGGTGCGGAGGGAGCCGCTGTCGCTGAGGCGGGCTAGGGTCTGCCCCAAAACCTCCGCCATGTAAAACAGGCGGCTGCCCGAAGCGTCCGCGCCCAGGGCCGAGAGGGTCTTTTCCTCATACAGTCCCGTCAGCAGAGCCGCGCCGCCCTCCGGGGCCGTGTGCAGGATCAGCAGGTCCCGGCACAGGTCCGACAGCTCCCGCAGCAGGGCGGCGATGTCCTTGCCGTCCCGGTAGAGCTGATCCAGCAGCAGCAGGGCTTCCCGGGCGTCCCGCTTCAGAAGCAGTTCCATGAGCCGGGCGGTCTGCACTCCCCCTGCCAGACCCAGAAGGTTCAAAATAGCCGAAGCGCTCAAGGTCCCCTCAAAGCTGCGGCACTGGTCCAGCAGGCTCAGCGCGTCACGCATGGCGCCGCCCGCCATCCGGGCCAGAATATCTGCCCCGTCCGGGGTCAGGTCGATCTGCTCCTCCCCGGCGATGTAGCGAAGCTGACGGGCAATGTCCCGGGGCAGGATACGCTTGAAGGAATAGCGCTGGCAGCGGGAGAGGATGGTGGCCGGGACCTTATGCAGCTCCGTGGTAGCCAGGATGAACACCAGATGCTCCGGCGGCTCCTCCAGGATTTTAAGCAGGGCGTTAAAGGCGGGGGTGGAGAGCATATGCACCTCATCGATGATATACACACGCTTTTTCAGCACCGAGGGGGTATACACCGCCTCCTCCCGAAGGGCCCGGACGCTGTCCACGCCGTTGTTGCTGGCGGCGTCCAGCTCGGTGATGTCCAGCAGGCGGCCCTCGTCGATGCCCCGGCAGGCCTCGCACTGGTTGCAGGGGGCGCCGTCCACAGGGTGCAGGCAGTTGATGGCCTTGGCCAGGATCCGGGCGCAGGTGGTCTTGCCGGTACCCCGGGTGCCGGTGAAAAGGTAGGCGTGGCCCGTGCGGCCCTCAGCCACCTGACGCCGAAGGGTATCGGTGATATGCTCCTGGCCGACCACCTGGGAAAAGGTGATGGGCCGCCACTTGCGATAGAGTGCCTGATACATGGGCCTGCCTCCCTTATAAAAATCGGTTTTCCAAAAAACCGCTTAGTCCGCCGGTGTGCAATTTTTGCGCTTTGCATAAAAATTATGTGCGCGACGGGCGGCAAATCTTTTCGTAAAAATTCCTTTGGAATTTTTTCGAAAATAGATAGTCCTCCCCATGAAGCCACAGAGCCGGCGCCCTTGCGGCACATGAATGATCCCTCTTAATGCTGCTCGGTTCCCCGCCTGACATGATTCGTGGGCATCCATTGCGCAAGACCGGCTCCGCAGCTTCACACGGAGGACTGTCAACAGAGTTATTTTACTACAAGTCGGGGCGTTTGGCAACAGGAAAAAAGCAGATGTGGCGCGTATCACAAAAAATTCACAGGGGAAGCCTTGCTTTTTTCGGAAAATGGGATAAGATAAATAGGATAAGAAGGATGCTACGGCCCCAGAAGTGCGCCGCCCAGTGGAATCCCCCAGTCACGGCTTCGCCGTGCCAGCCCCCTTTAGGCAAGAGGGCCTTGGGACGGGGGTACGGATTGCCACGACCAGTGACAGGAGCCGAAGAAATTCGCGTGTCATTCCGAGACCAGTCCGCAGACTGGTCGTGGGAATCCGTAATACCCCTGCGCAAATCCAAAGGGGACGCGGATTGCCACAGCCAGTGTGCGCGCTGGCTTCGCAATGACACCTTTTACAAGAGGTGCGGTACAGCATCGGCGGGCGGACAGAGGCGTCCGCCCCTACGGACAGCTTGATAGCTGGTAAGGGCGGGCCGATGTAGGCATCGGCCCCTACGCACCATTCACCGATAGAGCTTTGTAGGGGGCGGCGTCCCCGACGCCCCGCTTCGCCACAGTTCTTGTTACGCTTCCGTAGGGGAGGGGCTCTCTTGCCCACCGTTGTGCCGACCGACTGACGGGCACTGTCGTGCCCGCCAATCGGGGCACTTCCTCGAAACCGGCTCGCTTCATCCGCCACTGGCGGCGCTTCGCCGATTTCCCCTCCCACGGGCGACCGCAAGGGGCGTCCCTGCGGATATGGATATAGTTTACACATTATATTTTTATATACAAAAGTCAGAAAGGAAGCACGAATTATGACTAAAATTGATATTGTGTCCGGCTTTTTGGGCGCGGGAAAAACCACGCTTATTAAGAAGATGCTGGCGGAGGCCTACAAGGGTGAGAAGCTGGTGCTCATTGAAAACGAGTTCGGCGAGATCAGCATTGACGGCGGGTTTTTGAAGGACGCCGGGGTGCAGATCAGCGAGATGTCCTCCGGGTGCATTTGCTGCTCCCTGGTGGGCGACTTTGGCCGGGCGCTGGTGGATGTGCAGAAGCAGTTTGCCCCGGACCGCATCCTCATTGAGCCCTCAGGAGTGGGGAAGCTCTCCGATGTGATCCTGGCGGTGGAGAACACCGTGAAGGATGTGCCGGAGATGAAGCTGAGCAGCTTTGTCACCGTGGCGGATGCCTCCAAGGTAAAGGTCTACATGAAGAACTTCGGCGAGTTTTACAACAACCAAATCGAGACCGCCGGTACCATCATCCTCAGCCGCACCCAGAAGGTGAGCCCCGAGAAGCTGGAGGCCGCCGTGGCCCTGCTGCGGGAGAAAAACAAGGACGCCGCCATCATCACCACCCCCTGGGACGAGCTGGACGGCAAGACCATCCTGGCCGCCATGGAGAAGGTGTCTCTGGCGGACGAGCTGATGGAGCGCATCCGGGCCGAGCATGAGGCCGAGGAGGAAGAGCATCACCATCATCACCACGACCATGATGACCACGATGACCACGACCACGAGCATCATCATGACCACGACCATCACGACGAGGACGAGGAGCACCATCACCACGACGGCGAGTGTGACGACCCGGCATGCGCCTGCCACCACCATCATCACCACGCCGACGAGGTGTTCACCAGCTGGGGTGCAGAGACACCCAAGACCTTTACGGAGGCGGACATCGACCGCATTCTCACGGCTCTGGACGGCGGCGAATACGGCGCGATTCTCCGGGCCAAGGGCATCGTTCCCTGCGAGGGCGGAAAGTGGCTGCACTTTGACTATGTGCCCCAGGAGCACGAGGTACGCTTCGGTCCGGCGGACTATACCGGGCGGCTGTGCGTTATCGGCTCCAAGCTGGACGAGAGCAGGCTGGCAGAGCTGTTCGGCCTGTAAGGGAGAAGAAGTATGGATATTCCTGTATATCTCATTGCCGGGTTTCTGGATGCCGGCAAGACAAACTTTATAAACGGCATCCTCAAGGACGGCTTTGCCGCCGAGGACAAGACCCTGCTCATTTGCTGCGAGGAGGGGGAAGAGGAATACGATCCCCACGGGCTTTTCAATGTGTTCACCTACACAGTGGAGGACCAGGCGGAGCTGACACCGGAGCTTTTTAAGAAGCTGGAAAAGCAGTACCGCCCCAAGCAGGTCATCATCGAATATAACGGCATGTGGATGATGGAGCCCCTGTACCGGGACGGGCTGCCGGTGAACTGGGTCCTGTATCAGATCATTTGCCTGATGGACGCCCGGACCTTTGAGCCGTACCTGAAGAACATGGGCCAGCTGGTGATGGAGAAGGTCTCCAACGCCGATATGCTTATTTTTAACCGCTGCAACGAGCAGCTCCGGGCCGACCTGCGCTCTAAGAACCTGCGCATGGCCAACCGCCGGGCGGACATCTATCTGGAAAACGAGGACGGCACCAGCGAGGAGTATGTAACGGAGGACATGATGCCCTTCGACCTGTCCTCGGGGCACCTGGAGGTGGCGGACGAGGACTACGGCATCTGGTATGTGGACCTGATGGACCACCCGGAGCGCTACGAGGGGGTCAGCGTCACCTTTAAGGCGCTGATGTGCCACTCCAAGAAGTTCAAGGGTGTGGACTGCCCCGGGCGCTTTGCCATGGTGTGCTGCGAAAACGACATGCAGTTTTTGGCCTTGGTGTGCAAGGGCCAAGGCATGGACCGCTTTAAAAACCGGGACTGGGTGAAGATCCATGCCACGGTGAAAAAGGAAAACTGCGAGGCCTACCAGGGCGAGGGTCCGGTGCTGTATGTAGACCGCATCAGCGCCTGCCAGAAGCCGGAGCCGGAGACTGTCTCCTTCTGACTGGCTAAAATTCCTTCGGAATTTTATGCCAAAAGGCTTGCAGTCTGCTTCGCGCATAATTTTTGCGCGAGGCGCAAAAATTCCACACTTGCAGCCTGAGAGGTATTTTTCCCCACGCACATGTCGCGGTGAAAAATGATTTAAATTTTTTTCGCCTGCGGGCGCAAACTCTGCGAGGCTTTTTATGTGGGCCGCCGCGGTGCTATGGGGCGCTGCGGCGGCTTCCCTTTTTTAGGGGGGGCTTCCCTTTTGCGGAAAAATCTGTTATAATCGGGGAAATTACGAAACAAGGAGTCGAATCCTATGAAGAAAATACAGATCCTTGCGGGGGCCTTGGCGCTGGCGGTGCTGGCCTGTGCGGGCTGCGGAAAAAAGGTTCCGTCCGACCCCGCCACGCTCAACGATACGGGGCTGGTGAGCAGCTCCACCCAGGAGCTGATCTACAAAAACTCCAGCTACACCCTGCGCTTTAACCACAACGACGCGGGCGAATGGCAGTGGAAGGACGACACCACCATCCCTCTGAATCAGTCGAAGGTCCAGGAGCTTTTGGACCAGGTGAGCGCTCTGAATGTGCTGGTGCCGCTGGAAAATCCCGGTGACATCACCACCTATGACCTGGACGCCCCGGACCGGACTCTGGAGGTAAAGGACGCCGATGGGTCGGGTATTTCCCTACAGATCGGCAGCGCCGCTGAGGGCGGCGGGTACTATATGTGCCGGGACGGCGACACGACGAAAATCTATGTGGTGCCGGACGCCCTGGTGCAGATGATGGACCGCAACATCTATG
>QWBY01002612.1_pt1 | contig 10304 bp, 9 predicted proteins | sample 1972471 | NCBI WGS metagenome assembly QWBY01 (sample SAMN09866722, study PRJNA288562) | Human gut metagenome isolate term6_stool, whole genome shotgun sequencing...
TCTGCGACGGACTTTCCCAATGGGAGACGGTTGCATTGGCGGAGCAGGGGCTGACACCCTATCAGATTTTGCAGAAATTTTACGGGCAGGACATCGGGATTCTGGAAAATGTACCGATTTCCGCAAATGTGCCATCCTATCCGGGTGCCGCGTTACGGCTGGGGGATGCCGGCAATACCGTAAAAACAATACAATTAGAGCTGAACCGCATTGCGGATAACTACCCTGCGATTCCGAAAATTGAGCCGGCAGACGGGGTATTCGACATAGCAACAGAAAACGCGGTACGGGAATTTCAGCGGATTTTCAACCTGACACCGGACGGAATTGTCGGGAAGCCAACGTGGTATCAGCTGAAATATATTTACAATGGGGTGAAACGGCTGAATGAGCTGACGAGCGAAGGGCTGACATTGGATGAGGTAACACGCCCCTTCCCTGCGGTGCTGCGCGAGGGGAGCAACGGTGTGGATGTGCGGTCTTTGCAGTATTATCTGGATGTGATTTCATATTTTAATGATGCCATTCCCGATATCGACCAGGACGGATACTTTGGCCCTGCGACCACTGCCGCCGTGCGTGCCTTTCAAACGCTCGCCGGACTGCCTGCGGACGGGATTGTGGGCTTGCAGACATGGCTGCGGCTGCGGCAGGCGTATGACGATATTCTGGCAATGCTGCCGCCGGGGATGAAGGAAAACAACGCAGGGATTTATCCGGGATATTTCCTTTCTCCGGGTATGGAAAATGAGGATGTGCGGAATTTACAGACCTATCTCAAAGGGATTGCGGATTACAGCGGCGTGATTCCGCCGATTGCGGTGACGGGGGTGTTTGATGAGGCGACAAGAGACGCTGTGGCGGCATTGCAGGCGCAGAACGACCTGCCGCCGACGGGGAATGTCGGCCCTGCGACATGGAATCTTATACGGCGTTTGTATAACGCGCGCTAGTGAAGCTAACTTAGGGTGTCGACAAAGTCGACACCCTCTCCATTACTGAAATAACCTAAAAATATTTGCTTATTCCAACCCTTTTCATTAGCAAATCCCATACCATACATCAACCTCTGCAATCCAATTCATAATTCGATTGCACTCTTCATTCGGTTCAACAAAGCACTCCGGCGAAAAAGAAATAAAATCTAACTCCGGACTAATCTTTTTACAATACAGGACAATTTGCTGATAAATTTCTAACGTTAAAATTGGCTCATATAAGTAAACCAATGCTGAATTATCATCAATATCTCCCAAAGCCCACTTATATTCTTCTCCTGCCGGATTTAAAAATTCAAATTTCCCCTTTTCTTTATAAAATATTCTTTGGAAAGATAATGCTCCATTCGGTAAATTATAAAGTTGTTTCTGCCTATCCTTCATTATAATGGTATCCATTTTAAAGAATACTTCTCTTTCAGAAGGCATGTCCTCCTTCAATCCCTTAGCGCCTTTGCAATATACAAAATATTTTTTACGAAGTGCTTCCCCTTTTTCAAGGATATATTCATTGCCATCTGCTTCATATGTATATACTCTATTGATCGTTACTATTTGCTCCCCGTTATCTTGATTTACCACTTCTTTATATGCAATAATCCTTTTCTCTTCATCGTATGCAAAACAGCACTCTCTCAGCTGACCGGAACCACTATGATTTTGTATAACAGTACGTTTCAAGAGATTTCCTGCTTCGTCATATTCAAATACCTGCGTTCCCTCGAAGCAGTTCTCTTTTATAAGAGATTTATATGCACATATCTTCTGCCTTTTGCTTTCATGAAAAACTTCAATGATTTGAATATCCTCATATTTCCTTTTCTCCATTTTTTCTCCTTCATCTGTTTGAGTAATTTAAAGCCGCAGATTTTATCTGCGGCTTTTTGCTGCTTATGCTGTTTGGTCGCTCGACCGGGGTGGGCCAGTGGCTGATTGCGCACGGCGTCTCGATTGTCTTTACGTGGCCGGCGGCGGTGATCTCTGCCGTGGTGGTATCGTTTCCCCTGGTCTACCGTACGGCGCTCGGCGCCTTTGAGAGCCTCGACACGCAGATGCTTGACGCCGCGCGAACCCTGGGATGGTCCGAGCGTCGCATCTTTGCCAAGCTTATGATGCCGCTTGGGTGGCCTTCTATTGCTGCTGGTACGGTCCTCGCCTTTGCCCGCGCGATGGGAGAGTTTGGCTGCACGCTGTTCTTTGCGGGCAACTACGCCGGCATTACGCAGACCATCCCCATCGCCATCTATTTTGAGTGGATGGGCGGCAATACGTCGGTCGCGCTCTTCTGGGTCGTGGTCGTAATTGCGTTCAGCTTCCTGGTCATCCTGTTCATTAACATGTACACCGCCCATTCGCAAAAGTATCGCGAGCGGGGCCTTTCCCATGCGGGGCGCAAGCAGGCCAAAGACCTCGCCGGACAGGGTGATTCGCTCGACCCGGCGGGCGGCGATGCCCTGCGAATCGATCGCGAGGCGCTGGCCGAGCTTATGCGCGATGACGCGGTTGCGAAGGGAGGTCGATAGGCCATGTCGCTCGTTCTGGATATTAAAAAGCGCTATCCCGGGTTTATGCTCGACATGCAGCTTGAGGCCGGCGAGGAGCGTGTGGCGCTGCTCGGTGCCTCGGGTTGCGGCAAGAGCTGCACCTTGCGCTGCATTGCCGGTGTGGAGACGCCCGACGAGGGCAAGATCGTCGTCAACGGCGTGACCTTTTTTGACTCGGCGGCGGGCATCAACCTGTCGCCCCAGGAGCGCAAATGCGCCCTGCTGTTCCAAAACTATCAGCTGTTTCCCAACATGACGGTGGCCGATAACGTATGTGCCGGCGTAAAGGACGCGGGCGACGCCGCGGCGCGTAAAAAACTTGCCGAGCGCTACCTGGGCATCTTTGGCCTAGCCGATTTTGCCGACCGCTATCCCGCGCGCCTCTCGGGCGGTCAGCAGCAACGTGTGGCGCTTGCCCGTATGGTGGCGGCTCACCCGGGCATCTTTATGTTCGACGAGCCCATGAGCGCACTCGATTCCTATCTTAAGAGCGCCCTCGAACAGAACATGCTCGACCTGTTCGATGTATGCAACCGCACCGTGCTCTATGTGAGCCACGACATCGACGAAGCGTGCCGCCTGTGCCAGCGCATCTGCGTGATGCACGACGGGCATGTTGAGGAGATCGGCTCCGTCGAGGACGTGGTCCGCCGTCCGCAGACGCTGGCGGCGCTGCGCCTGACGGGCTGCAAGAACACAAGCCGGGCGCGCAAGATCGGCGACGAAGAAGTTGAGGCGCTCGATTGGGGCATGACCTTTAACGTGGGTCGCGAGGTTCCCGATAATGTGGCGTACCTGGGCATTCGCGCGAGCTACTTCCATGTGGACAACCGTGCCGAGCGGGGTCGCAACAGCTACGACCTGCACGTGGCGCGCGTGAGCGATTCGCGTTTTGAGCGCCTGGTGCTGTTGGATGCGCCGCGGGCCGATGCGCCAACGCGTCTGCAGTGGAAGGTCAACAAATTGAGCGTACCAGCGGATGGGTTACCGCAAGAAGGCGAGACCCTGCGTATGCATTTTGATGCCAGCAGGATCCATTTGGTTTGTCGATAGCGCCGGGTAATGCCGTCGGGGATATAGGCCTCGGCGGCTTTGTCTTGCCGTTCGCCGAATGAAGGATGACAAACTCTTATCAATCAAGATAATTATTTATTAAACGACGGCACACGAGGCTGTCGTACGAATGTCAACGGTGTTCGCATGGTCGACGACCGTTGATATAGTTGACCTTATCTTGTAAAGGAGGGTGCGCACATGCCGCAGACGACATACATTCGCCGCGTTGCTGCGCGTGCCCTATACATGGCTCGGAGTCGCATATGAGCAGGTATGTTTACGGCTCCGGGAGAGACGACGCACAACTAAATAATCGACCGCAAAGCAGGTTCCCTAAAATTCCGGGTTTGAGCACGGCCGGGCAATCGCCGTCCGTCGTGCATCGATACCGCTGTTATCCGTTTTTGGTTCGAGAGAGGAACCGTCATGGCTGAAGAATTTGATTTCCATCCGATGTGGGAGAGCCTCGGCATGAATCTTGCCGATCACGACATGCTGCTGGGCGCCGTGGGCCAGATGTACGGCGATATGTTCCTGACGCAGAACAATCGCCCCAAGTCCACGTCCTACCTGGATTTTGTCGCCACCAACATCCACAGCGGCCGTATTAAGGAGATGCTCGACAAGAAAGACGCCGGCGAGGCCACCAAGATCGTCGGTTCGTTCTGTGTGTACGTGCCCGAGGAGATCGTGCTTGCCTGCGATGGCATCCCCGTGGGCCTGTGCTCGGGTGCCGATTGGGCAACCGATAAGGTCGAGGAGCACCTGCCGCGCAACACCTGTCCGCTTATCAAGAGCTTTGCCGGCTTTAAGCTGGGCGAGGTCTGCCCCTACATTGAGTCGAGTGACCTGGTGGTGGGTGAGAACACCTGCGACGGCAAGAAAAAGGCCTACGAGTTCTTTGCCACGCAAAAGAACATGTACGTCATGGATATTCCCAACGTATACGACGAGTCGACGCTCGTGACCTGGAAGGCCGAGGTCAAGAAGCTCGCCGCCAAGATCGAGGAAGAGTGCGGCGTCAAGATCACGCCCGAGCGTCTGAAGGCCGCCATCCACGCCGTCAATGAGAAGCGTCGCGCCCTGCAGCGCCTCGCTGCCACGCGCGCTGCCGACCCGGCGCCCATCAGCGGTCTCGACAGCCTGCTGACCGTTCAGGCCGCCTTTATGGACGACACGCCGCGTCTGACCGGAGCCATCAACGAGATGGCGGCTGAGTGCGAGCAGCGTGTCGAGGCCGGCGAGGGCGTGGCGCCCAAGGGGACCAAGCGCATCCTGTATACCGGCACGCCCATGGCCGTGCCCAACTGGAAGCTGTTCAACCTCATCGAGAAGGCCGGCGGCGTCGTGGTGGGCGAGGAGTCCTGCACGGGCTCGCGCTACTACAAGGACCTGGTCGACGAGTCCGGCGAGACGGTCGACGAGATGCTCGACGCCATCGCCGAGCGCTACTTCAAGATCAACTGCGCCGTTTTTACGCCCAACGATCAGCGTATGAAGGACATTGTCCAGATGGCCAAGGACCTGCATGCCGATGGCATCGTCGACGTGGCCCTGCAGTTCTGCACGCTCTACGAGATGGAGTCCTTCGCCGTGGAGAAGGCCGCCGAGGAGGCAGGCATTCCGTTTATGCACATCACGACCGACTACGCTGGCGAGGATGCAGGTCAGTTACAAACCAGGATCGAAGCTTTCTTGGAGACCATTTAGGACTATCCGCCCCGGCGGCTTTCCCGGGCACCCGATCTTGCCGTTCAAACCGTCGCTTGTGTACCAAAGTACGCGGCGCTTCTCTTTTACGGCAACCTCGGGCACCTGGGAAAGCAGTTTCCTTGGTTGGTTAAAAGGTTTAGGAGTTATATGTCGGAAAATATTGAGCAGCCGTTGCCGTCCACGTTTGAGGAGTTCAACGAACAGCGCAAGGCGGCGTTTATTCGCGTTAAGGATTACAAACAGGCAGGCAATCGCCTGGTCGGCTTCTTGTGCAGCTATACGCCACTCGAGATTATCGATGCCGCGGGGGCTGCGAGCGTGGCGCTGTGCGGCACGTCCGATGAGGTGATTCCCGAGGCCGAGAAGGTGCTGCCGGCAAACCTGTGTCCGCTCATCAAATCGACGTACGGCTTTGCCTATTCGCAAAAGTGCCCGTTTACGTACTTTAGCGACATGATCATCGGCGAGACCACCTGCGACGGCAAGAAGAAGATGTACGAGCTGCTCAACGAGCTCAAGCGCACGCACATTCTGCATCTTCCGCAGGGTCGCGACCGTGCCTACGAGCGCGAGGGCTGGTACGAGGAGTGCCGTCTGCTCAAGGAGGAGCTCGAGAACTTCTACGGCATCACGATTACCGACGATGACCTGCGCGCTGCCGTCCGTCGTCGCAACCGCTTGCGTGCCGCCCAGCTCGAGATGTTTGCGCTGCAGGCTAACCAACCGGCGGCCATGAGCGGCGTCGACCTGATGAGCACCATGTTTGCCGGCACGTTCAGCTTTGATATCGAGGCCTATACGCAGCAGCTGGAGCAAAAGGTCGCCAAGCTGCGCGAGGCCTACGACGCGGGCGAGCGCCCGGTCGCGGCGGATGCCAAGCGCATTCTGATCACCGGCTGCCCAGTGGGTGGCGTAATCAACAAGATCGGTCGCACCATCGAGTCCAACGGCGGTGTGGTCGTGTGCATGGACGACTGCTCGGGCGAGCGCACGGCGGCCATGATGATCGACCCGGAGGCTCCCGACATTCTGCGCGCCATCGCCGACCGCTACCTGGATATCAACTGCTCGGTCATGACGCCCAACGACGGTCGTATGGAAAACACGCTGGCCATGTGCGAGAAGTATCACGTCGATGGCGTAGTGGAGAGCGTGCTCCAGGCGTGCCACACCTTTAACGTGGAGAGTGCACGCATGCAGGAGGCCGTCGAGGGTGCGGGCATTCCGTATATGAAGATCGAGACCGACTACAGCAACGGCGACATGGGCCAGATCGAGACTCGCATCGCCGCCTTCATCGAAACCCTCTAGCTTCCTCAGGCACCGGATCTTGCTCCTCAAACCGTCGCTTGCGTACCCAAAGTACGCTGCGCTCCTCTTTCGGGGCAATCTCCGGCACCTGAGAAACCTAGAGCTAAGGCGCCTGAACACGCCGCTACCTTTGATGTTTAGATTGGGAGAGAGCCATGATAGGGATCGGGATCGATATCGGGTCTACGGCGGCTAAGGCTGCTGTGGTCGATGGGGAGGGTTCGGTGGCGTGGACGTGCGTGCAGCCAACCGGGTTCTCCTCGGTCGATGCTTCCGAGCGGCTGCGCGAGGCACTGGCAGCGGCCGGCTATGACGTGACGGGCGACGATGTTCGCGTGGTCGCGACTGGCTACGGCCGTGTTGCCGTGCCCTATGCGCACAAGGTCGTGACCGAGATCTCCTGCCACGGCACCGGTGCCGTGTACCTGTTTGGCGACCACGGCACCGTGATCGACGTGGGCGGCCAGGACACCAAGGTCATTCAGCTTAAAAGTGGCCGCGTGTCCAAGTTTGCCATGAACGACAAGTGTGCCGCCGGCACGGGGCGCTTTTTGGAGATCATGGCCGATCGCCTGGGCATTTCCCAGCAGCAGACGGCCGATCTGGCGCGTTCCGGCGAGCCCACCAAGATCAGCAGCATGTGCACGGTGTTTGCCGAAAGCGAGGTCATCAGCCTGATCGGTCGCGGTGAGCCGCGCGAGAACATTGCGCGTGGCGTGATCGACAGCGTGGTCTCGCGCGTGGCGACCATGGCCGGGCAGGCCGCGGGCGCCACGTACTACCTGACCGGTGGCCTGTGCGAGAACGCCTTCGTGGTGGAGCGGTTGGGCGAGCTGCTGGGGTCGCCGGTGACCACCTCGCCCCAGGCTCGCTTTGCCGGTGCCATCGGCGCGGCGATTCGCGCACAGGCGCTCAATTAATGCATCCGCCGCAGGCTCGCATTCATGCGTATACTGGGAGAAAATGATTGACCGATGAGAGGAGGTATCGATGGCTGACGATCAGATTAAGCTCACGTCTATGACGGCCGCGAGCGGTTGAGCCGCTAAGTTGGCTCCCGGAGCCCTCGCCCAGGTCCTGGGCGACTTACCCAATGTGCATAACGACAACCTGCTCGTGGGGTTCGATACCTCCGACGATGCGAGCGTCTTCCGCGTAGGGGAGAACCTGGGGCTCGTGCAGTCCATCGACTTCTTCCCGCCGATGGTCGACGACCCGTTCCTGTTTGGCCAGATCGCCGCGGCCAACTCGCTGTCGGACATCTACGCCATGGGCGGGCGGCCGAGCCATGCCATGAACTTGCTGTGCATACCCAGTTGCCTGGGCGTTGAGGTTGCCGGCAAGATTTTGGCAGGCGGTGCCGATAAGTGCGTCGAGGCCGGTTGCTCTATCGCGGGCGGCCATACCATCAACGACGACGAGCCCAAGTACGGCCTGTCCGTGAGCGGCTTTGTCTCGCTCGACCGCATGCTCGCCAACAGCGGCGCGCGCGCTGGCGATGTCCTGTTGCTGACCAAGGCGATCGGCTCTGGCATCATCACCACGGCCATTAAGGGCGAGCTTATCGAGCAGGACGAGGGCGCAGCCATGTTTGACTCGATGCGCACCCTCAACGAGGCGCCGATTCGTCTGGCCGAGGGACTTGAGCTTCACGGCTGCACCGATGTCACGGGCTTTGGCCTGATCGGGCACGCGTGCGAGATGGCCGAGGGCTCGGGCGTGCAGGTTGAGCTTGCGTCGGGGGCGGTGCCGCTCTTTGATCAGGTGCTCGACATGGCACGTCTGGGCATTATCCCCGCGGGTTCCTACCGCAACCAGGACTTTTTTGGCCCGCGTGTGGCTGCCGACGAGGACCTGGAGCCGGGCATGCTCGATGCGCTGTACGATCCACAGACATCGGTTGGCTTGCTCATCGCGGCGCCCGCGGCGGATGTGGATGAGCTTGCGCGTCGTTTACATGCCGAGGGGCGCGTTGCCGCCACAATCGGTCGCGTGTGCGAGCCGGTGCCGGGCGGTCCTGCTGTTCGCGTTGTGCATTAAGGAAAACCGTTTATGCGCCCGCCTGCTGTTCTGGGCGGTCCCTTTTGAAAGGATGTAGCTATGTCTACCAAAATTGAAGTAAATGCCATGGGCGATGCCTGCCCGCTGCCCGTCGTCAAGACGCTTAAGGCGCTCAAACAGCTTGACGGCGAGGGTGCCGTGGTGACCTCGGTCGATAACGAGACCGCCGTCAAGAACATCTCCAAGATGGCGCAGGAGAAGGGCTGCACGGCCTCGGTCGAGAAGATCTCTGACGTCGAGTGGCACGTGACCGTCGCGACCGCCGGTGCCGTGGCCGTTGCGGACCCCGAGCATGACGGTGCCGTTTTCTGCGACGCCAGCTCCGGCAAGGGTAAACTCGTCATTTCCGTTTACACCGATTGCATGGGCCGTGGCGACGACGAGCTGGGCCACAAGCTCATGAAGGCGTTTATCTTTGCTGTGACGCAGCAGGAGGAGCTGCCCGCGACCATGCTGTTCTACAACGGCGGCGCTAAGCTCACCGTCGAGGGCTCACCGGTACTCGACGACCTGAAGGGTCTGGCCGAGCAGGGCGTCGAGATTCTTACCTGCGGCACCTGCCTCGACCACTATGGCATCAAGGACCAGCTTGCCGTGGGCGAGGTCACGAATATGTACGTGATCGTGGAGAAGATGGAGCAGGCCGTGCGCGTTGTGCGCCCGTAGCGTATTGGTTGGAGTTGCCATGAGGGAGAAGCGCCCGGCGCTTGTCATCACGTTTCCCACCACGGCGGCCGCCATGGGTTGCGAGTCCCTGTGCATCGAGCGCGGCCTTCCCGGGCGAACGATTCCCGTGCCCGGGGAGGTCGCTGCCGGCTGCGGTTTGGCGTGGAAGGCGTTGCCTGCCGATGAGGAGCTGCTGCGCGGCGAACTCGCCGCGGCGGGCGTTCCCACCGAGGCCTATACCGCGATTGATATGTGGGAGGTCGTGCGATGATCTACCTGGATAACGCGGCGACGACCATGCATAAGCCGCAGACGGTCATCGATGCCGTGACGCAGGCGATGTGCTCACTCGGCAATGCCGGGCGCGGTGCCACATCGGGTGCGCTCGATGCGGCGCGTACCATTCACGGCTGCCGCGCCAAGCTTGCGCGCTTGCTGGGCTGCCCGCGGGCTGATCATGTGTGCTTTACGCCCAACTCCACCGCGGCGCTCAACACCGCCATCTGTGGCGTGGTGCGCCCCGGCGACCGCGTGGTCACGACGGTGCTCGAGCACAACTCCGTGCTGCGTCCGCTCAATCGCTTGGCGGCAGAGCGGGGCGTGATCGTTGAGCATGCGGGCTGCGACGCGAACGGTGCGCTCGACTACGAAGAGCTTGAGCGGCTGGTGACGCCGGGCACACGTGCCGTGGTGGTGACGCACGCCTCCAATGTGACCGGCAACGCGGTCGACATTGCGCGCGTGGCCGCCATGGCCCATGCGGCCGGTGCGCTCGTGATCGTCGATGCCTCGCAGTCTGCCGGCACGGCGCGTATCGATATGCAGGCCACGGGGCTCGATGTTGTGTGCTTTACCGGCCACAAGGGGCTCATGGGTCCGCAGGGGACCGGCGGCCTGGCCGTGGCGGAGGGCATTGACGTGTCTCCGTGGGCCATGGGCGGCACGGGCGTGCACA
>QWBY01008695.1_pt1 | contig 10304 bp, 5 predicted proteins | sample 1972471 | NCBI WGS metagenome assembly QWBY01 (sample SAMN09866722, study PRJNA288562) | Human gut metagenome isolate term6_stool, whole genome shotgun sequencing...
GGTGCCGGACGTGGAAACCGCCAGCATGCCCCGCAAGAGGTGCTCGATAAAGTACAGCGTTGGGCTTCTTTGGGACGTGAGGCTTTCGACGAAAGAGTAGGTGAGTGTGCCTGGGAAGTGGCCCTGGTCATCCCTTATTCCGCTTTCTTCCTGCATGACATCACTTCGTTGGATGGAAAGACGCTCCGTGCCAATTTTTATAAATGCGGTGACAAGCTCCAGACTCCCCATTTCCTTTCCTGGAATCTGATAGGTCTGGAGAAGCCGAACTTCCATTGCCCGGAGTTCTTCGGTACCCTGCATTTCGAGTAGTAGTAGAACAAAAAATTACTCAACCTGCCCTCACCACTATCACCGCTTTTCTGAAACTCCCTATTCATCGCCCTTTCAAGGGTGAGTGAGAGCAAATAAAAAGGGTGAGGGCAAATTTTACCCTCACCCTTCCGAGCGTACCCGGTTGCTTCCTGCTTCTTTCCCCGTCTTTTATAGGACAAGACAGACCATTGTCTACAGAAACAGTATAATAAATACCCTTTATATACTTAATCCGTTAGTTCACAACACTGAACAGTTTGTTCCAGCATTAGAGAACACTTTGTTTCAGTATAGAAAAACACTTTGTTTTCATATAATGGAACGAACTGTTTTGTTAAGGGAAACAAAGTGTTCTCTATAAGGAAACAAAATGTTTAGTTAAAGGAAACAGTTTGTTTTACTTAGCATACTGCCTGGAATGAATGTGCATCAAAAAATAGTAAAAGACAATGCAGGAACTATTGTAGAGGAATATAGAAAAGGGCACGAACTACGCAGACTTACAGAAAAGAATTTATTCATCCGTATTGTCTGCGTGATTCGTGCCCGAAGAAGGGTGTTTACTTCACGATTCCTTTGGAATTCTTGATGAAGTTGATGATATTGTGTATCTCGTCACTCATCGGTACTTGGTCTTCAATCTTCTGCAAGGCATCCTGCACGCTGAAGTTTCCCTGGTATACCAGACGGTAGGCATTTACGATATGGCGCAATACACGTTCGGTGTTGCTGCTCAGAATGGTGCAGTCGTCTATCTGACATTCTCCGGCTACGGTAGTCTTGATACCCAGTACACAATGGTTGCCTATCTGCACGTCGTGGCAGAGGTGTACACCATCCATCAGGTAGTTTTCATTGCCGATGCGGGTGGCGCTTCCTGCATGGGTAGCACGGCTGACAACCACGTTCTCGCGGATGTCGTTATTATCACCGATAATCAGCATGCTGTTCTCTCCCGTATAATGGAAGTCTTGCGGTTCGGCACCCAGAACGGCATTGTGATGCACCTTGTTCCCTTTTCCCATGCGGGTACCGTGCAGAATTTTTGCCCCCGACATAATAATACAGTCATCACCGATTTCCACGTTCCCTTCGATAAATGCAAAGGGCTGGATGGTTACATTCTTGCCGATTTTTGCGGCAGAATCTACATAAGCTAACGGACTTATCATAGTAATTAGCGATTAATGATTAATGATTAGTGATAAATGGTTAGTGATTAGGATTTACTATTTCATTAATCGCTAATCACTAATCACTTATCGCTCATTTTATTCTCTTCCTCCTCCAAGCGCTTGATACAGACTGATGACTGCCTGCATGCTGCTGAAGGTGTCGGATACTTCTGCAAGCTGTGCGCTGAGGTAAGACTGCTCGGCAGACAAGACTTCCAGATAGGTCGACGTGCCTAAGTTAAACAATTCTTTTGTATCTGAGGCAGCTTGGCGGGCAGAATTTACTTGAATAGTGCGTGAAACGGCTTTGTCCTTCTCCATTTGATACAGGTGCAGGGCGTTGCTCACTTCATTTCCGGCATTCAGCAGGGCGGTTTGGAACTGAATCTTAGCCTGCTCCTCTTGTGCCTTGGCTTGTTTCAGACGGGCAATGTTGGCACCGCGATAGAACAAGGGTTGCGTCAGCGAACCGATGGCGGAAGCCAGCAGTTTACCCGGGTTGACGATACCTGCACCGGAGTTATTGGTCCAGCCTCCCGAACCGCTCAATGTAATCTGCGGGTAGAAAGCGGCACGGGCGCTGTTGGTATTATAGTAGCTGGCAGCCAGTGACATCTCGGCAGCTTTCACGTCCGGACGGTTGGATAGCAACTGCAAGGGGATACCTACTGAAAATTCCGTAGGCAGCTGTTGCTCTTCCAGCACACCGCGTGCGATGCTCTGTGCCGGTTGGTGCAACATCAGGCAGAGGGCGTTTTCGGTTTCGCGTATGCTCTGGCGTATGTCGGGCAGTGATGCCATGACTTGAGCGTAGGCAGTGCGGCTCTGCTCTACGGCAGCAGAAGTGGTTCCGTAGATGCCTGCATCTTTCATGGCTTGCACGGTCTCCAGGTTCTTTTTCAGAATCTCGACGGTGCCTTCGGTGATTTGCAGTTGGCGGTCCAGCATCAGCAGGGTGTAGTACATGTTGGCTACGCCGGCGATGACTTGCGTCTGAACGGCTTGTTCGTAGAATTGCGTCTGCTTCAAGCTAACCTTTGCTTGTCGCTTCGGGTTCAGCAGTTGACCGAAGAGGTCGACTTGCCAGCTTGCGGTGACGGGCAGGGAGTAGATTTGTGTAGCCTTTCCCTTGTCCCAGCTGCTGACGGTTCCTTGCGGAGACAAGGCAAGCATCGGAGCATAGGCAAGACGGGCAGACATCAGTGCGGCTTGTGCTTGTTTCACGTTCAAGGCGGCACTGCGCAGGTCACCGTTGTTGGTGAGTGCTTGCTCGATAAGTGTCTGCAGCTGCGGGTCTGTGAACACTTCTCTCCAAGGCAGATTACCGAAGTTGGCCGTATCTGCGGCTAATGTATCGTTCACGGACGCCGTGTCGCGATACAGTCCGGCAGTTGTCATGTCTTCGGGTCTGTCGTATGATTTGTAGATGTGGCAACTGCTCAATAAAGCAGTTGCGCACATCAGGCATATTATTTTCTTCATAATCGCTAATCGTTAATCACTATTTTGTATATTGTTCAATCTCCGGTTCTGCATCCGAGTTGTCCACATCTTCCCATTCCATCGGCTTGAATTTCTCCTGCAAGTACTGGAATGCCACGAACAGTGCGGGCACTATGAAGATTTGCAGAATCATACCGATTAACATACCGCCGATGGCAGACGTACCCAGCGTACGGTTACCGTTGGCACCCGCACCGGAAGCAAACATCAGCGGGAGCAGACCGACAATCATTGCCAACGACGTCATCAAGATAGGACGCAGACGGGCTGCGGCACCCAATACGGCTGCCCAGGTGATACTCATACCCATTCTGCGGCGTTCGAGGGCAAACTCTACAATCAAGATGGCATTCTTGGCCAACAGACCCATCAACATGATGAGGGCAATCTGCATATAGATGTCATTGGACATCGTACCCAGAATCATTTTCAGTGCCGGGATGCTGCCCAATGCGCCTATACCGCCTACAAAGAGGAAGCTACCCAGCAGACCGAACGGCACGGACAGCAATACGGATAAAGGCAGGATGTAGCTTTCGTACTGGGCACTCAGCAACAGATAAACGAATACGAAGCACAATATGAAGATGAGTCCCGTAGTGCTGCCACTCGTTTCGGCCTCTTCACGCGCCATACCTCCCAACTCATAACCGAAACCGGCAGGCAGGTTTTCCTGCGCCACTTCGGCAATGGCTTGCAGAGCCTGACCGGAAGTGTAGCCTGATGCGGGAGCCACCATCACCTTCATGGAGGTGTAGAGGTTGAAACGGCTGATGACGTCAGGACCATATACTTTCTTGATGGAGATGAACTGCGTGATAGGTGCCATCTCGTTGCCGTTGCGCACCTTGATGCTTTGCAGTGTTTCCATATTCTTGGTAGCATCAGGTTCGGCTTGTACCATTACGCGGTACATCTTACCGAAGCTGTTGAAGTTGGAAGCATACAAACCACCGTAATATCCCTGCAAGGTAGTCAAGATATCATTGGGGCTGATGCCTGCTTTCTTACAAGCGGCAGCATCAATGTCCAGCTGGTATTGCGGGAAGTGGGGGTTGAAGGAGGTCTTGGCGGAGTTGATTTCCGGACGCGCTTCCAGGGCAGCAGTATAGTTGTTCACCACGTCGAAGAAGTGGGCCAAATCACCACCCGTCTTGTCCTGCATGTTCAACTCGATGTCGCTTGAAGCCGAGTAACCCGGAATCATAGGCGGCGCGAAGAACAATACCTGCGCTTCCTTGATAATCTTTTGGGCGCGCATGTACAAAGTGGCGTACACAATCGTGGAGTTCTGCATCGTGGAACGTTCTTCCCAGTTCTTCAGCTTGATGATGAGTGAACCGTAGGAGGGGCCTTGACCGCCCAAGAAGCTATAACCTGAGATAACGGTACGTGACTGTACGGCAGGGTCTGCAGCAACCAAGCTGTCCACACGGTTCAAAATCTCTTGTGCGCGTTCTTGTGAAGTGCCCGGAGGCAGTGTCACAGCGCCCATGATGGTACCGGTGTCTTCGTTGGGCACCATACCGGTCGGGGTTATCTGCATGAATACGCCCAACAGTACAATAGAGCCGATAACCAGTCCTGCCGATATCCAGCGTTTCTGGATGAAGAACAGCACTTGTTTCTTATACTTGCCCAGGATACCGTTGTATGAGTCATTGAAGGATTGTTTGAACTTGTCGGTAGTCATACCTGCCAACGCCAGCACACTGATGATAATCATCAAGCTACACAGAATGGGGTGTTCGCTGAAGCTGAACAGACCGAAAATCATGCCCAGGATAGCTACCGTCACGAAGAGCAGTGTAATGCCGGGACGCATCAACCGGCCTATAGAGTCGGCATAACGTGCAATCATAATTTTGCGCGCTTCCTTGGCGGCAACGCCTACACGCTCTTTCAGACTTTCGTGTCCTCCATTATGAGGTTTCAAGAAGATGGCACACAGCGCAGGACTCAAGGTCAGGGCGTTCAGAGCCGAGAAACCGATGGCAATCGCCATGGTCAAACCGAACTGACGGTAGAAAGTACCTGCCGTACCTCCCATGAAGCTCACGGGAACGAATACGGACATCATCACCAACGTAATGGAGACGATGGCACCACCCAGTTCACTCATGGCGTCGATGGAAGCTGTACGGGCCGATTTGTAGCCCTGGTCCAGCTTGGCATGGACGCCCTCGACGACGACGATGGCATCATCGACCACAATCGCAATGGCAAGCACCATGGCCGAAAGGGTCAGCAAGTTGATACTGAAGCCAATCAGTTTCAATACAAAGAAGGTGGCAATCAACGCCACGGGAATGGCGATGGCGGGAATCAACGTGGAGCGCATATCCTGCAGGAAGATATACACTACGATGAACACCAGGATAAAGGCCTCGATCAATGTCTTGATTACCTCATGTATGGAAGCGAAGAGGAAGTCGTTGGCACTCTGTGCAATGTTTATCTTCAAGCCGGCGGGCAGTTTGCTGGAATAGTCGTCCAGTAGGGCCTCGATATCCGAGATGGTCTGCGTGGCATTACTGCCTGCCATCTGGAAAATGATACAACTCACGGCTTTATGTCCGTTTACCATATTGTTGAATCCGTATGACAGACGAGCCGCTTCGATGTTCTGTTCGCTCAAGGCGGCAACCACATCGTTGGGGATAAGTTTGTATTGGGCCATTACATCAGGTTTCAGCCAGATACGCATGGAGTAGTCTTGTCCCAATACCATGGCATCGCCCACACCGTTGACACGTTTCACCTCAGGGATAAGGTTGATGTTGGCGTAGTTTTCCAGGAACTCGATGTTGTACTGGTCTTTTTCATCATAGATGGAGAATACCATCAACATGGAAGTCTGGCGTTTACGGGTGGTTACACCGATTTTGGTAACTTCGGCAGGCAGCAAGCCTTGCGCCATGGAAACGCGGTTCTGTACGTTCACCGCTGCCATATCGGGGTCGGTACCTTGCTTGAAGTAGATGGAGATGTCGCCCGAACCGCTGTTGGTGGCGCTCGAACTCATATACATCATATTTTCCACACCGTTAATCTGGTCCTCCAGCGGAGCGATAACGGAGTTAAGCACCGTTTGGGCATTGGCACCTTGGTAAGTCGCACTTACCGATACGGTGGGAGGTGCAATGTCCGGGTATTGGGTGATAGGCAAGGTAGCCAGACCAATAACTCCTAAGATTACTATCAGGATGGAAATTACCGTTGATAGTACCGGACGGTTAATAAATCTATCTAATTTCATTTCATGAACAATTAAGGAATTAAAAATTGAAGAATTTTTTTATTTTTCATTCTTTCATTGAAACGCAGTCTGAATATTGCCTTCTTTCTGGTCTTTTAGGGCCTTCTGGTATTCGGCTTCCTTTTCAGCAGGCGTGATGGGCGTGATGGACTGTCCGTCCTTCAGGTTCTGTACCCCTTCGATAACGATTTTTTCGCCTGCTTTCAAACCTTCCGTCACGTAATAATACTTGCCGTCGTCTAAGCTGAACACTTTAACTTCGGTATTTTTCAGCGTGTTGTCCGGTTGCAGTACGAATACGAACTGCTTGTCCTGGATTTCGGTAGTGGCAGACTGTGGAATCATGATGACATCATGCAGCGGGTTGGGGAATACCACATTGCCGGTGCTTCCACTACGCAGCACGTTGTGCTTGTTGGGGAAGAGGGCACGCATGGTTACCGAACCGGTAGTCTGGTCAATGACTCCGCTGATTGTCTCCACGCGGCCACTGTCGGCATACATGGTCCCGTCGATGAGCTGCAACTGTACATCCGGCATCTTTTCCAGAATTTCCTTGGTGCTACCGCCTTCACGAATCTGTGACAAGAGTTGGCGTTCGGTCATGGAGAAGTAGGCGTACATTTCGGAGATGTCGGCAACGGTAGTCAGCGGGCTGGCTACGGAAGGACTAACCAAGCTACCTACGCGGTAGGGAATGCTACCTACTACACCGTCACTGGGGCTGGTTACACTGGTGTATGACAAATTGTTCTTGGCATTGACCAATTGGGCATTGGCTTGTGCCAGTTGTGCCTTTGTCTGTGCCAGCTGGTTTTCGGCCATTTGCAAATCGTAGTCACTGATGATGTTTTTCTTGTTCAGTTCACGTTTGTTGTTTACAGTCAGTTCTTGTGTGTTTACGGCAGCTTTGGCTGTTTCAACAGCAGCTTTGGCCGAATTTACGGCTGCCTGATACTGTACGGGGTCGATGCTGAACAACACTTGTCCTTTGCGCACTGTTGCGCCTTCATCCACGTGCAATTTTGTGATGAACCCACTCACCATCGGGCGGATTTCTACATCTTGTTTACCCTTGATAGTAGCAGGGTAGCTGTTTGTCAAGTTGGCAGTGGTGGTCTTTGCCTCAATCACTGCAAATTCGGGAGCTTTACCCGTTCCTTTGTCGCCTTGTCCGCAACTGCTGAGCAGTGCCAGGCAACATGCCAATAATACTAATCTACTCTTCATACTCTTTTTTGTTCTCTGTATAATTTTATATTCTTCTTTTTTTCGATTCTTGAAAGGCGTTTTTGTGTGTAATTCATGATTTAGAAATAAGGTAGGAAAAAGAAAACTGAATACTCCTATTCAGTTTTCGTCTGCAAAAATATTCTTTTCTTAGTATATAAGGTGTGAAACACTTCCTTTTTTAACTATGTTTCATACATAGATGAGAACGAAAGGACATTTTTTGATTAAAATACTGTAAAGCATACCGCTAATTGGCAGATAACCTTTATTTTTGCAGCATGTTAGAACGTAAACGCCATACTAAAATGAAGCCGCTTTTCCGCAGGTTGTTGGGGGGTGTTGCCATAGCTGCCGCACTGTATTCTTGTGCCAGTGTGGGCCGTATTGAAGGAGGACCTTATGATGAGACTCCTCCGCGTTTTATTTCCGGTACTCCCACGCCCGGCGCACTCCATCACAATAAAAATAAACTTTCCATTGAGTTCGATGAATTTATCAAGCTTGACAAGCCGAATGAGAAGATTGTAATATCCCCTCCGCAGGTGCAGCAGCCCGAAATTAAGTCTAATGGGAAGAAGGTGGTCATCACTCTGCAGGATACATTGAAACCCAATACTACTTATACATTCGATTTTGGTGATGCCATCCAGGATAATAATGAGGGGAATCCCTTGGAGAATTTCTTCTATTCTTTCTCTACGGGCGACCGTCTCGACTCTATGGCTGTGGCCGGTACAGTACTGAATGCGGCCAATCTTGAACCGGTGAAAGGAATGCTGGTCGGTCTGCATGCCAATCTGGCCGACTCCGCTTTTACCAAACTTCCTTTTGAGCGGGTGGGGCGTACGGACAGTCGCGGACGCTTCTCTATCCGTGGAGTGGCTCCCGGCAAGTATCGCATTTATGCCTTGCAGGATGCCGACCAGAATTTTGCCTATTCCCAGCCGACGGAAGTGATAGCTTTTAATGACTCTATCATCATTCCTTCCATGGAAGAGCGCATGCGCCAGGATACGACCTGGATAGACTCGCTGACAGTAGATACGATTGTAGAACGTCAATATACCCACTACCTTCCGGATGATGTTCTGCTGCATGCTTTCAAGGAGCTTTCCTTCTCGCAACGTTTTTTGAAGGCCGAACGGTTGACTCCGGAGAAGTTTTCGCTCTATTTCACTGCTCCGGCAGACACGTTGCCTTTATTGAAAGGATTGAACTTTAATGAGGAAGATGCGTTTGTTATAGAACAGCCTACCGGCCGGAACGATACGATTCATTATTGGATAAAGGATTCTCTGCTCTATAAGCAGGATTCCCTGAAAATGAGTATCACCTATTTGTATACGGATAGCCTGAAACGATTGGTACCCCGTACCGATACTTTGAATGTGCTGGCGAAGTTGACATACGACAAGCAGCAGAAGCAGAAGCAGGAAGCGAAGGAAAAGGAACAGAAAGAGCGTGAGAAGAAAAAGAAGAAGTTGAAGGAAGGTGAGGTGGAAGAGCCCGAGCCGACGGAATTCCTGGCTGTAGATGTGTATGCCCCTTCTGCAATCGATGTATATGATTATCTTACTCTGTCGTTTACGGAGCCGGTGGCAAGCATAGATACCACCGCTTTCCATCTGAAACTGAAAGTGGACTCGTTGTGGCAGGATATCCCGTTCGACTTTATGCGCGACTCTTTGGACTTGAAGCGTTATAATCTGTTTGCCGAATGGGCACCCGGCGAAAGCTATACATTTGAAGTGGATTCTGCTGCCATACGCGGGTTGTACGGGTTGTTCTCCGACAAGATAAAGAAGGACTTCAAGGCCAAGAAGCTGGAAGAGTACGGGCAGATATTCTTTAATGTGCATGGAGCGGACTCTCTGGCTTTTGTGGAACTACTGGACGGTCAGGACAAAGTGCTGCGCACGGTGCCGGTGGTGGATGGGAAAGCCGATTTCTATTTCCTCAATCCGGGCAAATATGGAGCGCGGCTGATAAATGATACGAATGGGAATGGCGTCTGGGATACGGGAAACTATGCCGAGAAGCGCCAGCCTGAAATGGTTTACTATTATCCGATGGTTCTGGAGCTTAAAGCGAACTTTGATTTGACCCAGGAATGGGATATTAAGGCCAAGTCCCTGGATAGGCAGAAGCCGGACGAACTAAAAAAACAAAAACCAGATGAAGACAAGAAAAAGCAAAACAGGAACAAAAATAACCGCAGTGGCAATAGCAGCCGCAACAGTGGTAGAGGCCATAGCTATTAGGCGGAAGCAATTGTTCATTCTATTAATGGTGGGAGCGGTCTGTTTGGGAACCTCCCAGTCTGTTCAGGCCCAATGTACTGCAAAGAATGAAGCTTTCCAGTCGGGCGAGCATGTCATGTACGATTTATATTTCAATTGGAAGTTCATTTGGAAGAAGGTGGGTCTGGCAAGCCTCACTACCAATGCCACGACTTACCATTCCGAGCCTGCATTTCGCTTTAACTTGCTTTGTGTAGGCAGTAAAAAGACCGATTTTTTCTTCAAGATGCGTGATACGTTGACTTGTTATGTCAGCGATAGGTTGGAGCCGCTCTACTTCCGTAAAGCGGCGGAGGAGGGAAGCCGCCATACGGTGGACGAGGCTTGGTTCTCCTACTCGGACGGACTGGCGAATGTAAAGCAGAGACGCACCTGGCACAATCCCGTGCGTGAGGCTCAGGAGATGGAATACAGTGATAGTCGCTGTATCTTCGATATGTTGAGCATTTTGGCGCAGGCGCGCTCTTATGACCCTAAAGACTACAAGGTAGGGCAGAAGATACTCTTTCCCATGGCCAC
>QWBY01009581.1_pt1 | contig 10242 bp, 8 predicted proteins | sample 1972471 | NCBI WGS metagenome assembly QWBY01 (sample SAMN09866722, study PRJNA288562) | Human gut metagenome isolate term6_stool, whole genome shotgun sequencing...
GAAATTGGAAGGTAGTTGGACGGGCAAACTGTCGGTTCAAGGTGTACAATTAACGCTTGTCTTTCACGTGGAAAAGGACAAAAACAACGGTTTCATCGTTACGATGGATAGTCCTGACCAAAGTGTAAAAGGCGTTCCAGCCACAGTGAACAGTCTCACAGCCGACTCTGTGGATATTGTTATCTCCTCTATAGGGGCTCGGTATCTCGGCAAACAGCAAGGAGACAACATTCAAGGAACGTTTACGCAGTTTGGTAGGTCTTTCCCCTTGATGCTCAATCGTGGTGTGGAGGAACTAAAAAGACCGCAAACTCCACATGCGCCTTATCCTTATCAAACTGAGGAAGTAACCTTTCAAAACGCCAAGGCGAATGCCGTTTTCTCGGGAACATTAACTTATCCTGTGGGGTATGAGCAGATGAACAAGCAGAAAGTACCTGTGGTACTGATGGTAACAGGTAGCGGTCAGGAAAATAGAAACGAGGAGATATTCGACCATCAGCCTTTCTTAGTCTTGGCAGATTACTTGGCTCGCCATGGCATTGCTTCGCTTCGATACGATGATAGAGGGTTTGCAAAGTCTACAGGTGATGCTTCTCAATCGACGATGAAAGACAATGCGGAGGATGCTCGCTGTGGTTTCAACTACCTGAAAAGCCTGAAAAAGTTTGGAAAGATAGGTGTCATGGGACATAGTGAGGGTGGTAGTATTGCCATGATGTTGGCAGCAGAGGGCTTAACCGATTTCATTGTGAGTCTTGCAGGGATGGCTGAACGTGGCGATAGCTTGATGTTAAGGCAAGTATATCAAGCGATGGAGGCGAGAGGTGGTGCTTCTTTCGCACGCGATTACTGTAAGGTGTTGGGGGCTATTTATGCTTATAGAAATGCCAAGAAGGACATTTCTCATCCCGAAGTCGTTTTAGACTCCTTGCTGAAACAAACCAATGTGTCGCTCCCAGCATTGAGCCGGCAAAGTTTTTTACCCGTTATCACCATGCAAACCCCATGGGTTCTCGATTTCATCGCTACTGACATGGCTTGCTATCTTCCAAAAATCAAGTGTCCTGTCATGGCAGTGAATGGTAGTAAAGATGTGCAGGTAGATGCGCACGACAATCTTTCTGCCTTGAGAAAAGGCTTGAAACCCAACAAAAAGAACCTGATTAAAGAATACGAAGGACTGAACCATCTGTTCCAACACTGTACGACGGGACAGACAACGGAGTATCGATTGATAGAAGAAACCTTTGCGCCAGAGGTGATGCAAGACATCGTTGATTGGATCAAGGCGCTTTGATGATGCTAAAAAACTCAAGCGGATATACATTTCTGAGGTGTATATCCGCTTTTTTACAGGGCATATTTTACAGTTGCCTCTATTGCATTATTAGAAAAATTTTACTTCCTTTCCTTCAATTTCGCTGAGTAACATGTTCGCCAAGCGACTGGTACCTAAGCGGAACCACTTATTGGTAAGCCATTTTTCGCCTAACACTTCTTTCACAATGGTGTAGTAGATGAGGGCGTCCATCACCGAGTTGATGCCGCCAGCAGGCTTAAAACCTATCTGAATGCCCGTTTCATCGTAGTATTCCTTGATAGCTTGGCACATTACATACGCTGCTTCTGGTGTTGCTGCCACTTTCTCTTTGCCCGTAGAAGTCTTGATATAATCGGCTCCAGCATACATGGAAAGGATAGAGGCTTTCTTGATATTTGACGCTGTTTTCAAGCATCCTGTCTCTAAAATCACTTTCATGGCAGCGTTTCCGCAAGTTTCTTTCAACTCTTGTATGTCCTCGCACATCTCTTCGTAATTGCCACTTAGGAATTTGCCTACAGGCATCACGATGTCAATCTCCGTAGCTCCGTCTTTCACTGCCAACGCTGTTTCGGCTACCTTAACCTCGATGAGAGCTTGTGAAGAGGGGAAACTGCCCGATACACAGGCTATTTCAACGCCTTCAACCTCTAAGGTGTCACGTACCACCTGAGCAAAACAAGGATACACACAGATAGTGGCAACGTGGGGAAGGTCAGCATATTGCGAGTCAAACTGGTTGACCTTTTCGGTAAATGCCATGATGCTTTCGTCCGAATCAGTGCTTTTCAATGTGGTCAGTTCGATGCTTCCAAACAGGAATTTCTTCACCTCAGGGGTGTCATTAGTGTGTACTTTCTCTTCAATGAGCTTCTTAACTGTTTCTCGTACTTCATCATCGTTGAGATTGGTGTTGTACTTTTTTAGTGCCTGTTCGTACTTGTCGACTGTTTGCTTAGGCGCATTCTTGGCGTTGCGCTGCTCCTTTGTAGGTTGTATGTTTTTGTTGACTGTCATTGTTGTTTTAGTTTTGGGTTATTGATATGTCTTGTCTTGTCTCGATTGGTTTTCTTCTTCATGTTTTGCTCGAAAGCCTCGGTGAGGTCAACTCCTGTTTGATTCGCCAAACAGATGAGTACCCACAAAATATCTGCCATTTCATCGGCAAGATTGGGTGTCTCTCCAGGCTTGAAACTTTGCTCGCCATAGGTGCGTGAGATGATGCGCGCCAACTCGCCAACCTCTTCGGTGAGGCACGCCATATTGGTGAGTTCGGAGAAATAGCGTACACCATATTCCAGCTCGAATATAGGAAGGTCGGTTGCCCTTTTTGTACGATGCCATAAGGGTAAACTGGCTCACCACCAATATTTCGCCATTGACATCAAGGATAGATTTATTCATGATACCCTGTTCATCATCGAACACACGAAGGTTGACTACCTTCTTTACAAGCCATTCTATATCGTCCTCGTTATCTTCTTCGCCAACGCCTAATAGGATAAGAAAACCTTGCTGAATGGCCGATTTCATCGTGTCTTTGATACTCACCGATGCTTCTGAAACTCTTTGTATGACTATTCTCATATTACAAAGATATTTATTTTTGTGCATTTAGCCAAATATTATGTTCTTTATTGATGAGTTTTTAGGTGGAAAAATTGATGAGTAGATTTCTTATAAAATCGGGTCAAGCGATATAGAATAACCAACTAAAAATGGTCAAGAGAGTCTATGAAAGTGCCATAGCATTGGGTTAATGCCCTTATAAACATGGGTTAGTGCCCTTATAGTAATGACTTAATGCCCTTATAGTAATGGGTTAGTGCCCTTATAGTAATGACTTAATGCCCTTATAGTAATGACTTAATGCCTTTATAGTAATGGGTTAGTGCCCTTATAATAATGACTTAGTACCCTTATTACAATGACTTAATGGGCTTATAAAAGTGAGTTCTATTTCTTTTGTTGTTATTCTAATAGTTTTATCTCTTTTCCCTACTTGTTAAACAGTCATCAAAAAACCTTTCGCTACTCATCAATTGCGGTAACGAAAGGTTAGTAACATGCCTCGTGTTATATACATGAGACGTAGGAATTTGCCGTGTCGGACGGGCTAAAGCAGGTTGATGATGCTTTCTGCTGTTTTGCCCTTATAGATGCAGAGTTCGTGGAGAGGAGTGTTCTTAAAATCCGCATAGCCAAATATTTGTATGGCAATATACTGTTTGTCTGCGGTTAGGCAGGCTTCCAAACGGTAGTTGCTCATACTTTGTTTTTGTGGCATTTGCATTTTCTCTGCTTTTTCTGCAATCTGTTCCTCGGGCATTTGCAGAAGTTTGACTAATTTTTCGCCATCTTCAGCGTTGTAATAATTGATGATTGCCTTGAGGGGAGTGTTTGTAGGGGTATATATCGCCTTAGCTCCAAAGCCAAGGAAACCCTTAGAAACGGTGATATCTGGGTTGGTAGAGAGTGTACTGGACATCCCTAAATTTTTGAATTTTGCCATTTTTTTGCTATCTTTTATTTGTAAAACATGGATAAAATCGTACATCTGTTGATGTACTAACAGGGGTGTTTTATAAAGATAGCAATTCAACGAATGATATGTCTCAGTGCAATCACGTAATAATCGACTGGGACTCTTGATGAAATGGGAGTTGTTGAATGTGAATTTTTGTGACCTATCCTCCATAGGTGCAGCTTGTTATGCCACGTTTCTGGGGATTTCCTGTATGCATCGAGCTTGGAAAGTTGTAGGTAGGGGGGTAGGTAGCGTTGTGGACGAGGGGCGTTGATTCGAATAGATTGATTGGAATCTGTGAGTAGAGCCGTACCACGTTCTTGGTCACTAAGGGTTTCGTGGTAAAGCTGATATTTGTCACTAAGCTTTTGCTGAACGTCCGATAGTTCTCTGTGAGCTTCCTTTTGGTAGCCGTGCACACTTGGAACTGCCTTGCATGTTGTATGATGCCCTAAGGTCATACCAACGATAAGAAGGAGTATTTGAATCCAAGTTTTCATTTTTCGGTGTACCAATTGTGTTGATAAATTTTACTGACGTGTGCAAAGTTACACATTAAAAAATTGATAAACGTATATTATTTATAGGTTTTTCGTAGGACACCTGTTTGTGAAAGCCGAGTAGGGTGTCCGTTGACTCCGTTTATCTGTTGATAAATGATTGGCAATGAATGATTTATGTCACCTAATTCTATTTCTGTAAACGGCTGATAAACAAGGAGATACGATATACGTGAGCCGCTTTTTCATCGCTTCATGTGTACCTCTATCTTGACATTATGTGCTTACTTTTTCCTGAAAATACTGGAAGATGATATTTGCTTTCGACTTACCAATGATGTTGGTAAGAGTTTGTAAATCAGCTTCTTTGATTTTTTTCACGCTTTTCAGTGCTTTCATGAGCTGCTTCTGTGTCTGTATTCCGATTCCTTTAATGTTGTCTAACTCACTGTGCAGTGCCTGTTTGCTACGCTTGTCACGGTGGAAGGTAATGGCATAGCGATGCACTTCGTCTTGAATTCTGGTGAGTATGTGAAACAACTCGCTATCTGCTTTCATACCAATGACTTGTGGAGGGAAACCATATAGCAATTCGTTGGTTCGGTGTCGGTTGTCTTTCGCCAGTCCAGCGATAGGGATATGAAGTCCAAGTTCATCTTCAACCACTTGTCTCACCACTTCCATTTGACCTTTTCCACCATCGGTAATGATGAGGTTGGGTAGGGGTGTTTGTTCTTCTATCATACGTTGGTAGCGACGTCTCACCACTTCTTTCATCGAAGCGTAATCGTCTGGCCCTTCAACGGTTTTAATATTGTATTTACGGTAGTCCTGCTTTGAAGGCTTTAACCCCTTGAATACCACGCAACCTGCGACGGCATTGGTGCCAGAGATGTTAGAATTGTCGAAACACTCAATGTGAAAAGGCATGGTAGGTAGATTCAATTGGCTTTGTAACTCTTTCATGAGTCGGGTCTGACGTTGTTCTGGATTTAGCTTCTCCGCTTGCTTCAATCGGTCAAATTTGTATTGTTTGGCATTCATTTCAGAGAGATCCAACAAGTGTTTCTTGTCTCCTCTTTGAGGTACTGTAAAGGTGCAATCGTGGAGATTCCAGTCGATATCAAAAGGAACAATGAGTTCTTTGGCTTTACTCTTAAATCTGGATCTAAGTTCTTGAATAGCAGTGATGAGTATTTCTTCTTTTGTTTCTTCAATTTTAGACTTATATTCAATGGTGAAACTCTGGTTAATCGTTCCATTCTTTACGTGCATGTAGTTCACATATGCTGTTTTTTTGCCCTCGTCCTCGGTTAATGTGAACACATCAACATCCTTTATCGTATAGCTCACTACCTCGCTCTTGGAAACAAATGTGTTAAGGATATCGTATTTATCTTTTAGAATCTGCGCTTCTTCAAATTTGAGTTCTTCCGATTTCTTCAGCATCATTTGATAAAGAATATCTCGTACTTCTCTGGTATTTCCTTTCAAAATTTCGTGCGCTTGCTCCATGTTTTGCATGTAATCTTCATGGGATTGTTTGGCTATACATGGAGCCAAGCAATTTCCTATATGGTATTTTAAGCAAGCACGGTATTTGCCTTCTTTTACTCCTGCAGGTGTAATAGGGAATGCACACGTGCGAGGTTTATAGATTTTATTGATGACATCCAGGACAGCATACAGATGCGATATTTGTGTGTACGGTCCAAAATAGCTGCCGTTCCCTTTCCTTATTTGTCGTGTCTTGATGATTCTTGGGAGCCATTCGTTTGTAATACAAATGCTGGGATAGGTCTTACCGTCTTTGAGTAATATGTTATATTTCGGATTATATTTCTTGATAAGACTGTTTTCTAACAGCAAAGCATCCTCTTCTGTATTGACAACGGTGTACGTAATATTGTGTATTTTGCTGACAAGCACTTTAGTTTTGAAGCGATCTACCTCTTTTAGAAAGTACGAAGACACGCGTCGCTTTAGGTTCTTTGCCTTCCCCACATATATAATATTACCTTCTTTGTCAAAAAATTGATAGCTCCCAGGTCTCTCTGGTATGCTATCAACAATGTTTTTTAATTTGGATATTCTCTCTATGTTCCCTTCTTTGGTCATTCTAACTTTATGGAATTAAGACTATTGTCTTTGCTTTGTTTCATGTGAAACATTGCGATGAAGAATATTTTGCAGTCTTGTTGTTCGCCATCTTCTATATTGAATTGTCGTCGTCTAATTCATTAGAAAGGGGTAGAGCTGTCTCGTACCCCTCCTAATTCGTAACTTTGTTTGATTGCGAGTTCCTTCTTCTATATCTGAATGAGAGTTGTAATTTCGATGTCGTCGTCGAATTTCTCTCTTCCATTAAGATTTTCATTGATGAGTTCTATGATGAAATTGCAATAAATCTTTTTAGGATGAAACTTTTTCACAAGGTCGCAAGCCGCTTTCTGGCTAATAAGTCGTCGTGTAAGAGTACGATGTCATTTTCATCGATAGCATCCTTGTGTATCTCGATGGTGTCGATGCCGTATTCTTTAGCATAACTCTCTTGCACTGTCTCGCATGGAAGCTTTCCCGGTTTTCTGCAAAGCACAATTCCAGCACCCAATTTAATAGCAACTGCCGACGACATGACAAAACCTCGACTCTCAATACCTACAATCTTTGTGATACCTTTGTCTTTGTAAAGTTCGTACATTTCATCGCTAATTGTTCTCAAACAATCGGCGTTTTTGAATAGGGTGGTTACATCTCTGAAGTTGACTCCTTTAATGGGCCAATCTGGTATGCACCTCAAGTTGTCCAATAGCAATTTGTTGTTCATTGTCAATAGTTTATGTTGTTATAAAATTATCAATTGTTTCACATGAAACATCTGTAAGATTTAGATGATATGTGTTGTATTTATCTTCCTAATAATACGAGAAGAACATTGATGTCACTTGGTGATACCCCTGGAATCCTACTTGCTTTTGCCAGCGTTTCAGGGTTAATTCGTTTTAGCTTTTGACGAGCTTCTGTCGAAAGTTCATGTAGCTGGTCGTAATCAAACCTGTTTTGAATTTTTATATTTTCAAGTCGGTGCATCTTTCCGGCTATTATTTTCTCACGCTCAATGTACCCCTTATACTTAATTTTTATCTCTGTTGCTTCGATGATTTCGTCCTTTCTGCTTGGAATTTTACAAATCTCATCACTCAAAGATGGTATCATTTCCGCAAGAAGTTGAATGGATATCTGAGGACGGGCAATTAGTTCTGATATTTTACATCCCATCCTAAGCGTTGATGTCCCATTTCTTTCTAACAAATCATTGATTTCTTTCGGTTTTATCGAAGTATTATTACAATAGTCCATCAAATGACTAATGCTCTCTTTCTTCTGTGTCCACCAGTCCAAACGGTCTCTTTTTGCGAGCCCTAATTGATATGCTTTCTCGGTTAATCGTGCGTCAGCATCGTCTTGTCTAAGTAAAATACGATATTCAGCACGTGAGGTGAACATCCTGTAAGGTTCGTCAACGCCCTTCGTTGTCAGGTCATCAATGAGCACACCGATATAACTTTCGTCACGTTTCATCACAAAAGGGTCGCCTCCAAAGCAGTGGATAGCAGCGTTGATACCTGCAACGATTCCCTGACCTGCTGCTTCCTCGTAGCCCGTAGTGCCGTTTACTTGCCCTGCAAAGAACAGACCTTTGACGATTTTTGATTCCAATGAAGGCTTCAATTGAGTTGGGGCGAAGTAGTCATATTCAATTGCGTATCCAGCTCTGTAAATCTTTGCCTCTCGGAAAGCAGGTATTTGGCGCAAGGCTTCTATCTGAATATTCAACGGCATACTCGATGAAAAGCCGTTCAAATACATCTCATTGGTATTTTCACCTTCAGGTTCTAAAAACAGCGGATGCCTATCCTTGTCGGGAAAGGTCACTAATTTTGTTTCAACAGAAGGGCAGTATCTCGGTCCTGTGCTTTGTATTTGTCCGTTGAAAAGGGGAGAATCGGGCAATCCTTTTCGTAACACTTCATGTGATTCTGGCGTAGTGTAACACGTCCAACAAGGAAGTTGTTTGAGATTTCTTGACCCACTCATGTAACTAAACTGGTGGAAGTCGTTTTCTCCGTCTTGTCTTTCCATGTCTTCAAAATGCACACTTCTTGCGTCAATGCGAACAGGCGTTCCAGTTTTCATTCGTTGGACGGTAATCCCATGTTGCGCTATACTTTCACTCAGGTGGTAGACTGCTGGCTCGGCACATCGTCCTCCAGGGAGCTTTTTCCTACCAATGTGCATCAAACCATTAAGAAATGTGCCCGCTGTGATAATGATACTTTTTGCGTATAACTCAACACCCCAAACCGTACGAACACCCGTTACCTCACTGTTCGCAGTAAGTAATTCGCACGCTTCGTCCTGCCAGATGTCCAAATTGGGCGTATGATCTAACACCGTTCTCCATTCCAAAATATATTTACTACGGTCACACTGCGCACGAGGACTCCACACTGCAGGCCCTTTGCCTTTGTTGAGCATGCGAAACTGAATAGAGGTAGCGTCAGTAACCATTCCCATGTGACCGCCTAAAGCGTCAATCTCTCGAACAATCTGTCCTTTGGCAATGCCCCCAATGGCAGGGTTACAGCTCATTTGTGCTATTTTATTCATGTCCATTGTGACGAGACAAGTCTTCGCTCCTAATTGCGCAGCTGCCGTTGCAGCTTCACATCCAGCGTGTCCTCCGCCAATGACAAGCACATCGTATTGAAATATCATTCTTCTATCTTGCTTTATTTAATTGTTATAGAAACTCCCTCTATCGCTTTGTAATGGCAAGGTTGGTGATATTGTTTTTAAGTAATCAACCTTTTTTAAGCTGAGCTTTTTAGAGTAAGTTTCTTGTCATAAGAAAAAGAAACAACGCAAAATTAAGAAATAATATTGAATAAAATAAGGATGAAGACGAAAAACTATGTAGACGGAATGTTATCATTCATTTGTATGTATGGGTTTATTTTCCACAGAATAGATATTTCATCCTGTTCAATACGACTCTTTCGTTTAATGATATTTTACAACGAAAACCAACAAAAATACAGCAGATGCAGCCTTGGAAGTATGCCCCATGAACTGATTATTAATGCTGAATTTTATTTACAAAGTGCCTTTCAAAACTCGCGTCAAAACATCCAAGGGCAAAGTTGGTCGCAAATACGCGAAATTTGAAAGAGTTTCATAACCTTTTGTAATTTAAGATGTTACGCTCAAGTCATTTTGTTTCATCCCTATTTTTATCATTCTTTTCGGACTAAAGCATTGAGTTAAGCTTGCAATTTGCATGCTTTAATGCCGTTGAAGCATATGAATAACACCTCTATTGAGTGTTTCCAAGAGCGTTAAGTCCATGTTTCAGCTAAAAAAGGCGCTAATTTTGTTCAAATCAGCCCATTTTTGCATCTCGTTTGCCTATTAAATTTTTCTATTTTGAAGATTTTAGATGGTCGATTTTCGGTAAAATAATAGGACAGAAACGCCAGATACCTTTGCCAAAAATGATGTGTTGAAAAAAGACACAGCTCTTTAATGGAAGAGTTATTGTTGTACAACAAATGAAAGTAAATGAGGTAAGCAATGCACACAAGTCATTTGATGTGCTCGATGTATTAGATTTGTTGAGGAAACAAAAGAACAAAAATTGTTTTTTATCATCGTTCATCGATGTTATACGAAAAAGGCGATGTCTATTTGATAGTATTTTCGATAAAAAGCTTTGAGTTATCATTAAAATGTAGTATTTTTGCACTTCAGCATACGTAACGCATACTCACAAAAGGGGAGAGATGATAACGTTTGTTAAAAAATCGTTGATTATATCTAACTTAGTAAGC
>QWBY01004088.1_pt1 | contig 10239 bp, 11 predicted proteins | sample 1972471 | NCBI WGS metagenome assembly QWBY01 (sample SAMN09866722, study PRJNA288562) | Human gut metagenome isolate term6_stool, whole genome shotgun sequencing...
CAACAGCCACTTTAAAAGTGTATTTCTTTTCCTGAGCTTGGTCCATACTTCTCTCGGAGATAACAGGTTTCAGGATTACATCATATGCTGATCTCATTATTTGTACACCTCCTCAAGTTTTTTAACGGCATCTTCCGTCAAGATGAGGCTTCCATGATTGATAACCTCATAAACGTTGAAACTTCCTACGACAGCAGTTCTAATGCTCTTTAGGTTAGCAGCTGATCTAACAACGTTTTCATCTTTGTCTGCCATAACTATCAAAGCCTTCTTTTCAGCCTTGAGGTTTTCAAGAACCTTGATCATTTCCTTTGTTTTTGGCTCTTCAAATGTCAACTTATCAACCACGATTAATTCGTTTTCTGCGAACTTTGAAGATAAAACTGACAGCATCGCCAATCTTCTAACCTTCTTAGGAAGTGTGTATCTATAACTCCTTGGCTTTGGAGCAAAGACCACGCCACCACCGATTTGTGAAGGATCTGTGCTAGAACCCTGTCTATGCCTACCAGTTCCCTTCTGACGGAAAGGCTTCCTCCCTCCGCCTCTGACATCGCCTCTTGTCTTTGCAGACTGAGTGCCCTGTCTTCTGTTAGCCAAATAGTTCTTCACTACTGCATGAACAGCGTATTCATTAGGCTCGATTCCGAAAATAGCATCTGAAAGTTCGATGCTTCCGGCTTCTTCACCGGCCATATTTAGCATTTTTATATTTGCCATTGCTTGCGTCTCCTTTCCGTAGCCTATTTATCGTCTTGCCCTTTGACAGCATATTGAACTTTTACAAGTCCGCCCTTTCTGCCAGGGACAGCGCCCTTAACCAGCAAAAGATTTCTGTCAACGTCAACTTTTACTAAAACTACATTCTGAACAGTCACAGTGTCTCTTCCCGTTCTTCCAGGACCTTTGTTTCCCTTGAATACTCTGGATGGGTAAGTCGCACCTGCAAGTGCTCCCGCCAATCTCTTGTGTTTGGAACCATGGCTCATAGGACCTCTGTGGTGTCCATGTCTCTTGATGTTACCCTGCGTTCCCTTACCTTTAGAAATTCCAGTAATGTCTAATTTCTTTCCTTCCTCAAAGTCTGCCACAGTGATTTCCTGGCCAAGTTCGAACTTTTCATCGCTATCAAGTCTGAACTCTGTAACATATTTTTTAAGAGCAACGCCGCTCTTGTTAAAATGTCCTCTCAAAGGTTTGGTCACTCTATGTTCCTTAGTGTCCTCATAACCGATTTGAACAGCATCGTAACCATCGCTTTCCACAGTTTTAAGCTGTGTTACAACCGAAGGTCCTGCTTCGATTACTGTTACTGGCACAACTTCTCCGCCCTCTGCGAAGATCTGTGTCATGCCAACTTTCTTTCCTAGAATTGCTTTCATATTTTCCTCCTGTTTTCTTACATTGGATTGCTCTGGTTTGGCTTGGAACAAAACAGTTCTCTCCGAAAAGCTCGTTTTCATGCCCTCACATGCAATCTTGCTAAGGGAGATTCCCTTCCATTGCCTGCCGATTAAAGCAGCATACCTGACTAGTTGAGTCTAATTTCTATATCCACTCCTGCAGGCATGTTCAGACTAGTAAGTGCGTTTGTTGTCTGAACTGTAGCATTTGTGATATCAACAAGTCGCTTGTGAGTTCTCTGCTCAAACTGCTCTCTGCTGTCCTTGTATTTATGTACAGCCCTAAGAATTGTTACCACTTCCTTCTCCGTAGGTAGTGGAATCGGGCCCGAAACTGTCGCTCCGGTCTTCTTAGCTGTCTCCACAATCTTTGCAGCAGACTGATCAAGCAATGCATGGTCATATGCCTTTAGCTTAATTCTTATTTTTTGTAATTCGCTCATTTCTTCCTCCTGTTTTCTGTACTGTTTTCGCTATGCTCGTACAAGGCAATTCGCTTCCTTCTGATTTTCCAACAGTCTGACGACTTTCCGTGAGATTTTCTTTGCCGTCACACTCTGCCGTGCGTTTCTTAAGATTCTGCACAAAAGAAAATCAAGCGAACACCCTCGCCCCCGATCATGTAGGGACTTCTCGGCAGAAATTACCTGATAGCTCAGCAACTTCCTGCTTCTTCGCCTAAAGCAAGCCTTATTAGTATATATGAGCAAAAAACAAAAAGCAAGGGTATTTCACAAAAATTTTACTGTCTTTTTAAAAATTTTTGCAAGATACCCTCGTTATAATAGTTGATATTGTAACAATATTTTTATAAAACTACCAACACTGTCACTGGCGTTCCTAAAATCTTTGTCAAGCTATACGAGCTATATAACCTATACAGGCTATAAAATCCACATAAGTTATGTAAACTATAGCACTCAGATTATTTAGGTTCCAACTTACGTTCAGATTATTTATTCCGCAAATATTACCTCTACTGTAGTTCCTTTGCCGACCTCGCTTGTCACACCAAGCTCCGCACCTATAACCTTGGTAGCATGCTTTACAATTGACAGCCCAAGCCCCGTTCCGCCTATTTCTCTTGAATGGCTCTTGTCTACTCGGAAAAACCGCTCAAAAATTCTATCCATATATTTTTGCTCTATGCCTATGCCAGTATCTGCAACTGACACCGCAATATTCCCATTTGATTTTTTATAAACTCGCACCGACACCGTCCCTGACTCCTTATTATATTTAATCGCATTATCAATCAGGTTATATATAATCTCATGTACAAGCGTGGGAATTGAATAAATTACGGCTTCTGCTGCATCTATTTTGTCGAGGTCAACGTCTACCGAAACATTTAAATCCTTCGACTTCGGAGCGAGATTCTCTGATGATGAGCAAGCAACATCATATAGGTTGATTTTTTCTTTTTGGCTTGTTACATTCTCTTCGTCAAGCTCCGAGAGCTCGATGATATCCTGAACAAGCTGAATCATACGCTTCGACTCCTTGAAAATCCTATCCACAAACTGCTCCCTGTCAGATTCAGGTACCAAGCCAGTTTTTAGCAGTTCTGCACTTGCATATATCGACTGAAGTGGCGTCTTAAGCTCATGTGATACATTTGCAGTAAACTCACGGCGCATAAGCTCCCCTTCGACTTTTTTGGTGATATCAAACAGGAACAAAATAGTTCCTCGCCATTCTTTGCAGGTATCCCTATGCTCCTCCATGCTACTTGGCATTGCGTTAGTAAATATTGGACTCATACTTATATTGTATGTTTTTTCTCCAAAATTAGCCACCTTGTTGTAATTATAATCATGTCCAGAGATGATATTTTTCGAGTTATCTGAAAAATCCGAAGCGTTGCTATCACAATCCGAAGCATAGCTATCATAATCTGAAGCCTTGCTATCATAAGCGATAATCCCATTCAAAATATCGGTATTTCTTGTAAACTCCATAATATTTTTGCCAATAAACTTCTTTGCAATATCATCAGTGCACAATTCAAACTCAGATGCTTCATGAATCCCATCCTCGACCTCTTTTTTTGCTCTTATCGCGTCAATTGCAGCCTGGTTCATCGAAATTATTCTGTTTTGTTTATCCAAAATAATTAGTCCATCACTCATGTTTGCGGTTATAGCGTTAAACTCTTCCTGTCGTCTTACGAGCTTATGCCCTTTGTTTGCAATGTCACGCTTCTGGGCATCAATTTTTCTAAAAAGTGGCGACAGCTCCTCATATCCGCCATTGCAGAGGAGTTTTTCTGCACTACTTGGATCATCCAAATCTATATCGTTTATTGGTTTGAGAATATATTTTGAGAGGGCATACGCAAGATAAAATGATAGTAAAGCAATTATAATGAAGCATCCGAGGAATGCCAATCTCATGCCGTCCATGAATCCAAGAACCGTTTCATAAGATGAAGAAACTCTTAGAATACTGTCATCGCTCAATCTTCTTGCCGCATAGACATACTTCTCGGTCATAGTTGAAGAATATCTTGTGCTTTCCCCGTGTCCAAGCTCACGTGCTTCCCTGATTTCTTCACGATTTTGATGGTTTTTCATATCGCTTGGGTTTTCTTTGTTGTCAAAAATGACTTTGCCGTCACGTGCTACCAGCGTAACTCTATACTCTCTGTAGTTTAGATTCTTGAGCAAATATATTTCTGCATCCTTGTTCTGTGAATCAGTTCTAGGAAATTCGTTTTCGTCCTTTGTTATCTCTAACTGAGATGCTATAAGGTCAGTTTGAGCCGTTAGCTCGTTTTCCTGCATTTTGTTGATATTCTCAAGCAGTACAAAATAAAGGCCTACGAGGCACAGTATTAGCGAAATTATCGATACCCCCATTATGGAAAAAAAGAACCGCTTTTTCATTTGATTTCCTCCATAATATATCCTACTCCTCGCACCGTCTTAATGGCTCTGCCTGCATCACCTAGCTTGGTTCTCAAAGTGCCGATATGCACATCCACTGTTCTTGATTCACCAACGTAAGATTCTCCCCAAACAAGGTTCATGAGTTGATCCCTGCTGTAAACTCTGTTCATGTTTTCTAAAAACACTCTCAAAAGTTCAAACTCTTTGAGTGTCAGTTCAACATTTTCCTCGGCAACTTTAACAAGATGCCTACTGATTGACATCGAAATCTCCCCATTGCATAAAAAATCAGCTCTTGGCATACGGGTTCTCCTTAGTACCGCTTTAATTCTTGATAGAAGTTCCATCATGCCAAAAGGCTTAACAAGGTAATCGTCAGCACCCGTATCAAGACCCAAAACTTTGTCGAACTCTGTATTTTTTGCTGTTGTAATTATCACTGGAACATCGTTGGCATTTGTTTCGCTCCTTATCGTTTGCAAAATTGAAATGCCATCTTTCCCCGGCAGCATCAAATCAAGCAAAATTAAGTCAGGCTTTCTATTCGCAAGACCAGCGAAGAAGCTTTCACCATCTGCAAAGCCCTCACAATCATAATCCGCCATTTTAAGCGCGTACAAAATAGTTTTCCTTATGTCCTCATTATCCTCAACGCAATAAATAAGCATGCTTTATCGTTTTTCCTCCATTTGATATATACTTTAAATATATAATTCAATTTTCAAATGCCGTTTTCTGTTTTTTTCGCTCTTTTTATATAACAGTCTTAGTATGACAGTTATCTGACAGTGCCTTCTATAGAGTATAACACCCATCCAGCAATGTTCTCTGCGTGATCCCCAATACGCTCAAGATATTTTGAAACCATAAGCATATCAATCGCATGCTCACCATCAGCGGTCCCGTACTTGAGGCATTCGACTATTTTGTTCTTGATTCCAACAAAATAATTGTCTATCTCATCGTCCTTTTGAATTACTTCCCTGGCAATGGTTGCATCCTTCTTAACGAACGCATCGATGCTTTCTGTTACCATCTTCCTTGTAGCATCTGCCATGCTCGAGATACAATCTTCTATGCCGACTTCACTTCCTGGATTATTGCCAATTATTTCTTCAATATTGCCTGCCTGTATGCCTATGCGCTTCATATCCGTGACCATTTTGAGCGCCGACGAAATCATCCGTAGGTCTCTTGCCACAGGCTGGTGTTGCATGAGCAGTTTAATACACTTTCCTTCTATTTCACGCTCTTTTCTTTCGATTCTGAGGTCTAAATCTGATATGTCGTCCTTAGCGATATTTGAATCGCTTGATGTGTCCGTAGCAAGCGTTTTTTGTCTGAGAGCATCCGTTGACCTTGATATTGCTTTCTCACACAAAATGCCGAGCGATATCATTTCCTGATTTAGTTCTTCGAGTTCTTGATCTAACTTTATTTTCATATTATATACCCTTTATATGCCTTTTTTCATCATCCAAAACGTCCTGTAATGTAATCCTCTGTCCTCTTATCTTGAGGCACTGAAAAAATTTGGTCCGTCTTGCCTTTCTCTATCAGTTCTCCTAGTAGAAAGAATGCTGTAACATCAGAAATACGAGCTGCTTGCTGCATGTTATGAGTTACTATAACGACTGTGTATTTATCTTTCAGTTCCTGAACAAGTTCCTCAATTTTCCCAGTTGATATCGGATCTAGTGCCGATGTTGGCTCATCCATGAGAAGAACTTCAGGTTCAACAGCGATTGCCCTCGCAATGCACAGCCTCTGCTGCTGTCCACCAGAAAGTCCTAGGGCGGATTGCTTTAATCTATCTTTGAAATCATCCCAAGCAGCAGCACCCCTTAACGAATTTTCCACTATCTCATCGAGTGCTACTCTTGATTTGATTCCATGAGTTCTCGGTCCGTAAGCTATGTTATCATACACACTCATAGGGAATGGGTTTGGTCTTTGAAAAACCATTCCAACTCTTTTCCTGAGCATATTAATATCCATATCTCCGTATATATCTTCTCCGTCCAGTCTTATATCTCCTGTTATTTTGCATCCCTCTACCAAGTCGTTCATACGGTTTAGGGATTTCAGAAGTGTGGACTTGCCGCAGCCCGAAGGGCCTATAAATGCTGTTATTTCATTTTCAATGATATCCATATTTATGTTTTTGAGAGCGTGAAAATCACCATAGTATAGCTCAGTGTCTTTTATCGTTATCTTGTTGTTTGTCATATTTCTTATTATTCCTCCTGGGTCGTATCTTTCTCGAGTTTTCTAGCTATCAACGATGAGATACCGTTTAAAATGAGCACAAGAAGCATCAAAACAGTTGCGGTTGCATAGGTTTGCTTGATATACAGACCTTCTCCTGAAAGGACGTACATGTGAACCGAAAGGCTTCTGCCTGAGTTAAGCATGGATGCCATTGGTTGTGCGATGGTGCCAGCTGTGAAAACGAGGGCAGCCGACTCCCCGACAATCCTGCCGACAGCAATGATTACGGCGGACAGGATGCCGGGAGTCGCCGGGCGCAACATTACCCTAAAAATGGTTTGCACCCGGGTGGCTCCAAGAGCCAAGCTGCCCTCCTTGTAGCTTACAGGTACCATCCTCAGAGCCTCCTCAGTAGTTTCCATTACTATAGGCAAAATCATTATTCCAAGCGTTAAACAACCGGAAAGAATCGAAAGCTGTAAATTCAAAAATTTTACAAAGAATAATGCGCCAAAAAGACCATATACAATAGATGGAACGCCTGCAAGAGTTTGCGTAGCAAGCTTTATTATTTTGGCAAGCTTACTTTCTTTTTTTACATATTCAACCATATATACCGCTGCACCAATACCTATAGGCACCGACATCAGAAGTGTAACTACCACCATCACAACTGTATTGACAATAGCAGGCATCATTGAAACATTTTCACTGTTGTATTCCCATACAAAAAGTTTTGAATTTAAATTCGGTACGCCATTTGCCAAAATATATATCACGATTGTAAGAATTACTGCAAGCGTAATAAGTGCACCACCCTTAACGAAAAATCTCGGTAAGAATCCCGGTTTAAATATTTTTCTTGATTTTTCCATCGCTATGTTTTTCGCTACCGATGTATTCTTCAATTTAAACTCCTCCTCAAAACAAGCGAGAATGTCAGGTTAACTATTAATATGAAAACAAAGAGCACAGCCGCCGTAGCAAGCAAAGCCTGTCTGTGTAAATCCGTGGCATAACCCATTTCAATTACTATATTACCTGTCATCGTTCTAACTCCGTCAAGCACACTCTTAGGTATTATCGCTTGATTGCCTGCAACCATTATAACAGCCATAGTTTCGCCTATTGCTCTTCCGACACCAAGTATTACTGCCGAAAAAATTCCGCTTCGCGCAGCCCTCAATTTGACCGCAAAAATACTTCTCTCGTGTGTAGCTCCAAGTGCAAGGCTTCCCTCATAATATCCCGGGTCTACCGCTTTCAGCGATGCCTGAGAAATTGCAACTATTGTACAGAGGCTGCTAAAAGGCTCATACCTTGAGAGTCAAGGTTATCTCTAATGAGCGGCACCAAAACTACAAGTCCGAAAAATCCGTAAAGGACTGATGGAATACCTGCCATAAGATTTACAAGTCCCGAGAAGATAGAATAAAACTTCTTTGGGCAATACTCCGCAAGGTAAATTGCCGTCATAACACCAATCGGTGCACCAATTAAGACCGCTCCCAGCGTAACATATATACTTCCTATTATCATAGGAAAAATTCCAAATTGATTATTCGCAGGCTTCCAAGTCTGACCGAATATAAAATCAACAAATCCTATTTTACCTATAGCCGAAAATCCGTTTGCGAATATAAAAATTGAGATTAGTATTACAGCTGCAACGGATACCAATGCTGAAATTAGGAAGGCAACACTGACGATGCCTTCCCTTATTTTTTTATTATATTTACTCATTATTTCCTGCTTTTGTTTTTAGAAAATCTTTTCGAATTATTGAACATATCGAGATTCTGAAAACTATTTCTCAATTTCTGACCATTTTGTAATCTTGCCTGTGAATATATCCTTAACCTGTTCCAGCGTCAACTCTTCCTGTTTGCTGTCTTTGTGAACGATTACTGCAATTCCGTCCTTTGCAATTACAGTTGCCTTAACTCCCTGGTCAGTTTCTGTATCTTTAAGATCTCTTGATGCCATTCCAATATCAACGCTGCCGTCAATTGCTGATGTTACACCTGTAGTTGAGTCGGACTGCTGTACCATAACCTCCACCTTAGGATTAACCTTCTTGTATGCTTCAGCAAGTTTCTCCATGAGAGGTGTTACTGAGCTTGAACCACCGACGGTTATTTTGCCACCCTCTTTGACAGCATCAGAAGCCTCATATTTGCCTGCTTCAGTAAGCTCTATATATCCATTCTCAGCAACAGTTTTCTGACCCTCTGTGCTTAGGATATAATTGATAAAGTCTTTTCCTAGCTCGCTCAGGTTATCTCCAGTAACGAGGTTGAAATTTCTTGCTATAGGATATTCACCCTTTTGGATATTTTTAACTGTTGGTTCAACGCCGTCAATTTTTAGAGCCTTAACAGTGTCATTGAGCGATGCAAGCGAAATATAGCCTATACTTGCTTTATCTTCTGATACAGATGTCATTGCGACACTTGTTGAGTTTGTAATTACTGCTGTATCAACTGTGTTATCGACCTTTTCACCTTGTTCATTTTTCTCTTCAATTCCAACAAGTTCGATAAAAGCACCTCTTGTGCCTGAACCCTCTTCTCTTGAAATTACGCTTATTTTGTCGTTTTTCTCGCCATCATCTCCTGATTTCTCATCTCCGCATGCAGACAAAACAACCGATGCGCTTAATACCATAGCTAATGCCAAAATCAGTGATAAAATTCTGCTTTTCTTCATTTCTTTTGATTCCTTTCCGGTTAGTTTAATTTATTTTATTTAATTCAATTACAAATCTAATAATATATGCGGAAAGTAATGTCTGTTATCACCTTTTTGTAAAGTTTTTGTAAAATCGTATTTGCCACAAAATACTGCGAAAAACATATCAATCTGAGCAATATCGCAACAAAATATATCTAACTGCAAAATTCTGGCAACAAAATAGTCAGCTTCGGCACCCCACGATAAAATACACACATTCGTAATCCCACAACAAAATATACCAAGCCGCAAAATGCCTCAACAAGCCGTAAGTAAACGCACAATCCCACAATCGGTGCCACTCGTAAAACTGGTGGTTCGAACTTGGGCAATAAGCCCCTACAATTGACCCATGCCTAAAGACGCGGGCTTTTACTATGGGGTTGTAAGTCCATAAAAAAAAGCATAGCCACTTGAAGCGACTATGCCTGACTTTTGAATATTTTGTTGTTGCCTACGAGCAAGATGCCGCAAGCATATGAATAGATTAATAATTCTCAGGTTTAATCTGGAAGAATGCCTGTGGGTGCTTACATGCTGGACATACCGCAGGAGCCTTCTTAGCAACTGTAATGTATCCGCAGTTGATGCACTGCCATGTAACCTCTTCTTCTCTCTCGAACACTTTGCCTTCCTTAAGGTTATCAGCAAGCTTTCTGTATCTTTCCTCGTGCTTTTCTTCAACATCAGAAACCAATCTCATCTGAGTAGCGATGTCCTTAAAGCCTTCCTCATCTGCAACATCAGCAAATCCAGGGTACATTTCTGTCCACTCATAATGCTCGCCCTCAGCTGCTGTGATTAGGTTTTCTACTGTAGTGCCGATACCTTCAGCTGCCTTATACCAAAGCTTTGCGTGTTCTTTTTCGTTCTCAGCAGTTTCCTCAAAAATCTTAGAAATTTGAACATATCCATCTTTCTTAGCCTGAGAAGCAAAATATGTGTACTTGTTTCTTGCCATTGACTCGCCACCGAAAGCAGCCATCAAGTTTTCATAAGTT
>QWBY01004020.1_pt1 | contig 10236 bp, 10 predicted proteins | sample 1972471 | NCBI WGS metagenome assembly QWBY01 (sample SAMN09866722, study PRJNA288562) | Human gut metagenome isolate term6_stool, whole genome shotgun sequencing...
AGGAGGGCAGACAGATGACAGTTTTGGTTATAGCACCGCATCCGGACGATGAAATCCTTGGGTGTGGTGGTGTCATAGCAAAAAGGGCAGAGGCAGGAGATGATGTGTGGGTTTGTATCATGTCCGAGGGAAAACGCCCGATGTACTCTAAAGAGTTCATTAAGGAAGAGTTTAGAGAAATGCAGATTGCTCACAGCAATGTGGGCGTAGGTCATTTTATCAGAGTGGCTCTTCCAACGGCAAGGCTCGATACAATTCCTCAGTATAAATTGAACGGCATCCTAACAGATATTGTGGATACGGTTCAGCCGGACGAAGTGTTCATTCCTCATCGAGGAGATATGCACCGAGACCATCAGATTGTTGCAGATGCAGCAATGGTAGCCTTGAGACCGAACAGAAGTCACAAGGTAAAGAGAGTCCTTGCATACGAAGTTCTGTCTGAGACGGATTGGAACATCCCGAATACTCATAACGCTTTTATCCCGAATGTTTATGAGGACATCACGAAGCAGATTAACTTCAAACTCATGGCGATGGAGGGATACAAGTCACAGTTACGAGAGTATCCTGCGGCAAGGTCGCTCGAGGGAATTAAAGCACTGGCAGTCCATAGGGGAGTTACCGTGGGAGTCAAGTATGCGGAAGCATTTATGCTGATAAGGGAGGTGGCTGTATGATACTTACATCACATCAGCCGAACTTCTTGCCATATATGGGAGTGATTTACAAGGCATACAAGAGCGATGCGATTGTGCTGTCAGATGATGTATGTTACTCCAAAAAAGGGATGCACAACTGGAATGTCATAAGAGTAAAGAACGGTAGTCAAAAGATTACCGTTCCTGTAAATGCTCATCACGATACGAAGTTGTGTGATATTATGATTTCGGAGCCTCGAAAGACTCTCCCGAAGATTGTAAGAACCCTCGAAGAAACCTACTCCAAGACGAAGCATTCCGAGGAGGGGCAGGAAATACTCGACATTATCAGAGGCATGGCGGTAGATGGAACTGGACTTGTAGAACTGAATATCACCATTATCAAACACATTCTCGACCGCATGGGTATTGCGAGAGATGTTGCGGTGGCAACAAGAGACTTGCGGCTTACAGGCCATAAGGATGACAGGATACTCATTATGTGTGAGAAAATGGGAGCCGACACTTATTATAGCGGTACAGGGGCGAAAGCGTACCATGACGAGGCAAGATACCGAGAAAAAGGCATCAACCTCGCCTATTCTGATTATGAACCTGTTGTTTATCGTCAGAAATATGAACCGTTCCTGCCGAATATGAGTGTCATTGATTACATCTTCAATGAGGGATACAGGATACCGGAGGTGTGGCTATGAGCAAAAGAAAGTTTGGCATCTACATACCGAGTTACAAGCGAGCAGCCACAATTTCCACACATAAGTTGTTGGAATACTACAAGGTGGTTGTCAGAAAATCCGAAGAAAACGAGTACCTCAAGGTTATCCCGAAAGAAAATCTGATTGCAGTACCGGACGAGGAGATAAACAATATCGTCAAGGTAGTCAACTGGATTGTAGACAACTCGGAGGAAGATGTAATCGCCATGATAGATGACGATATGAACGACCTCATATACAGGCTTGACTTCAATGAGAAGATTACAGACCCGGAGGTCATTACATCGGAACTTGAGAGGATTGCTCAGTTAATGGTGGACCTTGACATAGGGTACGGAGCGGTGGACGCATCTATTGCACCGTGGAACTATGCACAGGAGTTCACATTTGCAGGTACATCCGGAGGATTGAGATGGTTCAACAAGAAAGTGTACAAAGCAAGGTTCGATGAAAAGATTGGATATTGCTGCGATACAGATGCGGTGTTACAGGAACTGCTCAAGAACAGAATTATCCTCAAGCCAAAGTATCTGTGTTCCCACGGAGCAACGGATGTAAATTCCGGAGGAAATTCTCAAAAGACCCGAAACGACCAAATAGCCAGTTTCGAGTTGATGAAGCACAAGTGGGGCAAGTATTTCGACTATCAGTTAAAGACCAATAAGATATATGTAAGGGTTAGGAGGTAGCATCCGTAAATAAGCGGAACTGCCTCTTATTTTTACTGATATTTCCTTGACTTTACAGGAGGTTGTGCTACGATACGCCAAAGTTAAAGGAAAAGGAGGTCTATTATGGCTTACAATTTAGAAACAAGAAGCGGTCACAATATGTTCACTATGGCATCTCTCTTACAGAAAGCAATTCGCAGGGGAGATAAGGAGAGGGCAGGATATGCAGCGATGGAGCTGTTTGGTTCCTACCACTCAATGCTATGGAACAGAATAATGACTGTATCATGCGAGGACTGTTGGGGTATCTTGGCAAAGGAGATTGGAGAAAGACACTCAGTATGTATCGGAAGCGATTACGCTCTTATGTGATGCCAAGAAAAGCAGGGATGCTTGCTATTACGCCTGCAACTTCGTCCTCCAAACCTATGTCACAGACCCAGGCAGACTATCAAAGGAGTTTGTAGGACAGACAAGGAAAGAAATTGAGAGTGTAGCAGATGATGCTCTTGAGATTAAGAACATCAGCGGAGAGGTAGGGGAATGGGAAGTTCCCGAGTCCTCATTTGAGGGAGAACAGATGTCTATATTTGATATGACTTCTACTCCCGACAATGAAGAACTCACTATCAATCCGGATGATGATAAGAAAACCAAGTGTGAGATGTGGGCGGCATACCTTAGAAAGGGAATACGCACACTTGATATGGAACTAGCAGGATATGCCATCCATAATTTAAGACAGACAGATTTGTCCTACGCTTGGAAAACATTGTATGTAATCTCCCGCAACGAATGTAAAGGCACTCCGACAAGGGAGATTGTTTCGTTGAAACAGTCCGATGGTTATGTGAATAAGAACAAAGGACTGGATAAGCGAGATGAAATTTACATCTGCAAAGGTATCATGGTACTCATGTATCAGATATGCGGCAAATTTGGCAGCACCATTGGAAACGACATTATGGATGCGGAGTTCCTTGTAAGATGGGATGACCACGAGTGCATCGACATCAGAACCTGCGAACTTCCCGATGACATCGTACCGGAATGGGTTTACGATGTTCACACCATTAAAGGGAAGAGAGCGGGAAAGACTGATTGGGGAATGAACTTAGTGGAGCAGGAGGCTTTATCTCCATTGCAGGTATCATTCTTCGATGAGGGAAGTTGGCAACCTCGATACGAATATAAGCACCTGCATAATTTGTGTACCGAGGGAGAGTATCAAGAGATGCTCGAATACAGTAAAACTCGAAGAGGAAACCCTGTTGATAAAATTCAAGATAAATACTGATTTATCTATTGACTAGGCAGGAGGCTATGTTATCGTACGACCGTCAAATAAAACAAATACGAGGTGGTCGTTATGGTAAAGAAAACAGATATAGTCAGAGATGCAGTTCGAGAGGGAGACTTCAAGAAAGCACTCAGAATTGCCAAAGGGTTCAGAATAAATATCACAGTGGAAGAAAGAGACAAGATGAGCAGAGCGTATGAGTGCATTGTTCATCCGGAGTTTTACAAACAGATAGGAACAGACATCCCCAAGGCGATAGCCGAAGGTAAGGAGGTAGTAAGTCGCCTGTATGGGGCGTGAGCCGCCCAAACTGAATAGCCAAAGAAAGTACCAAGGAGTCGAATAGGAGCGAAGCGAGTTCCTATATCGGCTCCATTTTGGTATGCAGGAAAGGTGGTGAGCGAGTTGTGGCTAAGAAAAAGGCAGAAAAATCTACTGAAAAGGTGGCATCTGAGCATCCCGGCACTGAGAATTTAGTTCCGGTGCGAACCAAAGAGGAAGCAAGGGAACGTGGTAGAAAAGGCGGTCTGAAATCTGCGGAGGTTCGCAGGCAGAAAAAGACGATGCGAGAGATGGCAAAAGGCATCATGGAAACGACAGTTTCGGAGCAGATGGGCAATGTCAGAGAAACGCTCGCTCGCATGGGTTTGGAAGAAAATGACATGACATACCAAGCCGCAGTCGTTGTCAGACTCATACAGAAAGCGATGGTCGAGGGAGACACCTCGGCTATTCGTGTGTTAGGGGAACTGACAGGAGAACTCAACAGGTTTGGCTATGTCGAAGTGGATGACCCCGATGTCATCGAGATGCAGTACCCGACCATACTCATACCGGAGAATGGCAGGGATGCACCGAAAGAGAATGTACTCGGACCACAGGCAGGTCCTCAGACGATGTTCATGGCATCCTCGGCAGACATCGTTATCTACGGTGGAGCGGCGGGTGGCGGCAAGACATACGCACTATTGCTCGAGGCTCTGAGACATAAGGATGTTAAGAACTTCGGTGCTGTCATCTTCCGAAAGAATTTCACACAGATTACTGCTGAGGGTGGTTTGTGGGATGCAAGTGCGAAGATATTCTCCCAAGTGCCGGATGCACAGCAGAGAAAGACACCGAAGTTGCATTGGAAGTTTGACGCAGGAGCGAAGTTGACCTTTGCTCATTTGGATAGAGAGGAAGATTTACAGGCGTGGCAGGGTACAGAAATTGCGTACCTTGCCTTTGATGAGTTGACGCATTTTACGAAGCATCAGTTCCTGTATATGCTCTCCCGAAACCGAAGCACCTGCGGTATCAAGCCGTATGTGCGAGCCACCTGTAACCCCGACTCAGACAGTTGGGTGGCAGATTTCATATCATGGTGGATAGACCAAGATACCGGATACCCTATTCGAGAACGAAGTGGAGTCATCCGGTATATGTGCGTCCTTAATGATGTCATCTATTGGGGAGACTCGCCGCAGGACTTGGCAGAGAAACATGGCATCAAGCCGGAGGAATGTAAGTCGGTTACATTCATTGCAAGCCGACTGGAAGATAACAAAATCCTCATGCAGTCCGACCCATCGTACCTGTCAAACTTGAAAGCCATGACAGAGGTTGATATGGAGCGACTGCTCTATGGTAACTGGAAGATTAAGGCACAGGCGGGAAGATATTTCAAGAGGACGCAAATTCCTATTGACGGTTATCTCGAAAGGATACCGAACGATGTGGTTTATTGGTGTCGTGCTTGGGATTTGGCTGCCACAGATGAAGATGAGAATGGCGATGCCGATTACACCGCAGGAGTCCTCATCGGACGCAGGAAGAATGGCAGGTTCATTGTTGCAGATGTCATCAACCGTCAGATTAAGGCGGGAGATGTGGAAAGTCTCATCTTAATGACTTCCATGTCCGACCGCAGTAAATATGGATACAACTACAAGGTCAGAATACCTCAAGACCCGGGAGCAGCAGGAAAGATTGTTGCAAAGCAGTATCTCAACAGCCTGTCCGGTTTCGATGTTAAGGCACAGCCTGTATCCGGAAGTAAGGAACTGAGAGCCACACCATTCGCCGCACAATGGCAGAATGGTTTCGTTGATGTGTTAATAGCACCGTGGAACGAAGAGTATTTCAGTCAGATGGAGTCGTTTCCGGAGTCAAAGCACGATGATATGGTCGATGCTTCCTCAGATGCTTTCAACGAATTGACCGACAGCACATTTGACATTGATGCTCTCCTATAAGGAGCGGCACTCATATAAAGGCAGAAACGAAGCCTGCTTGCAGGGATAACAAATTCTCCATCGGAAGATGCAAAAAGGCAGCACAGGGCGGTAACAAAGCCAAACAGGATATTATGAAGCACAATCACAGTCTGAATTTACAGGCTGTTTTTTGTTGCAGAAAGGAGAACAGACAAGTGGATGAACAGCAGAAAGCCAAACTCGACCAAATGAATAAGTTGAGGCGAGGAGCGGCAATCATCGAAGGAACTCAAGACAAGTTCCGGCAGGACGGATACACGAACCTGCTTAATAAGTATGGCACAGCACAGGATAACTCGACTGCATACACCTACGAGCAGGAACCTGTGGTATCGGACCTCGAACTCATTCGATTGTATGAGGGAAACGGTCTGTTCACTAAGATAATCGACCGACCATCCGAAGAGGCTGTGAAGCATGGATTTGACATCGACTATGGAGATGAAGATATTACCGAGTATGTCGATAAGCGACTGGATGATTTGGATTTCGAGGACAAATTTGCAACGGCAGAGAAGTGGGCGAGACTCTATGGAGGTTCGCTCATTGTTATGTTATGCGATGACGGAGGCGGACTCGAGGAACCTTTGAATTGGGGTAAGGTCACGACCATCGAAGAACTGAGAGTGTTTGAAAGAGCGGTCATACAGGAAGATTACACGACTATGTATAACTTCCATTTCTTCGATACGATGCACAGCGACAAACCATTCGGGCAGCCGGAGTATTATCACATTTATTCGATGTACGGCTATTTCACGGTGCATTACTCAAGATGCTTGGTATTCAGAAACGGCAGACTTCCGGAGCAGACGACCAATTCCATATACAGATATTGGGGAATGCCGGAATATGTCAAGATTAAGCGGGCGTTGAGAGAGTGCATCACATCTCACTCGAATGGTACTAAGTTACTGGAAAGGTCAGTACAGGCAATCTACAAGATGAAGAACCTTGCCAACCTACTCAGTACGGAAGATGGAGAAAACAAAGTTCTCCAAAGATTACAGGTTATTGATATGGCACGAGGCATCCTCAACTCAATGGCGATTGACGCTGAGGGCGAGGACTACGACTTCAAGACATTGCAGATGTCGGGAGTCAAAGATGTCATTGATACGACCTGTAATATGCTTTCGGCAGTAACGAATATTCCACAGACCATATTGTTCGGTCGCTCCCCGGCAGGAATGAACGCCACCGGAGACAGCGACCTCGAGAACTACTACAACATGGTTGAGAATATTCAGAAGCAGAATATGAAAGCCAATGCCCGAACAGTAATCGACCTCATCCTCAAACAGGGATTGATTGAGGGAAAGATACCGGAAATTCCTAAGTACAAGATGAAGTTCGCTGCACTGTGGTCCTTGTCCGATACAGAGCAGGCAGACATCGCTCAGAAAAAAGCAGCCACGGAACAGACTAAGGCTCAGACAGCACAGGTCTACATCGACTCCGGCGTGCTTGACCCGTCAGAGGTTAGAAGCTCCCTTGCAACCGAGGGAGAGTTCGACATCGAGGAAGTTATCACAGAAGATGACCTCAACCTGCCGGAAGATACATTCTCCCCGACAGAAATGTCGGGAACATCTGAGAATGATGATTTCGATTTGCAGTTCAAGAGCGAAACGGAAGATGGCACAGACTATGGAGGAGCCGCAGTCCTTGTTATCAAGAACGGCAAAATCCTATGTGCGAGCCGCAGGTCATCGGAAGGCATCTGTGGACCGGGCGGTCACATCGAGGACGGAGAGACACCCGAGGAGGCAGCACTCAGAGAGGCACAGGAGGAGTTTAATATTGTTCCCCTAAACATTCTACCTTTGGGAGTTTACAAAAGCAGAACAGGCTCATATTGCAATTCTATGATATATTTCACAGACCAATTCACAGGAACTCCGGAAGCAGACGGAGTTGAGATGCTGAATGAGAGGTGGTTGTCATTGGAAGAGTTGAAGGGCAAGTTCCTGTTTCCTCCATTCGAGGAGTCACTCAAGATGCTCGAGGATTTGCTCGGGCAGTAAGGAGGCGGTTTCGTGGATGAGGAAGTAATCAGAAAGCAGACAATCCGAAAGGTTGGCAGGAAGTTCTACGGACACGACAGCCTGTATAGCAAATACACACCTCAGATACCGGAAGCGGCAGAGCGTGAGTATATGCGAATGACAAATGAATATATGCGGCTCCTCAAGGAAGAACTGGAAGAAAATCTTCCGGAACTCAAGGAGTCGTACAAAGCAAACAGAGATGAATTGGTGGCTGACAACCGGAGAGCGGATGCAGCCACTGATTTAATGTTAAAGGTCAACGAACTGTTCACAAGGATGAAATCAAACCTGCTGAAAAAGACGGTTGGATTTGGTCTGAGGCGGAGACTTGAGACACTGGCTCATCTCAACAGGAAGTTGACAGTCAAGGAGTGGAAGCGAGCAATCAAAGCCACTCTCGGTATCGACATCAGAGAGGACTATTACCTCGGGGAGTTCTATTCGGAGCAGTTACTGGAATGGGTCAAGCAGAATGTAGACCTCATCTCCACCATTCCGGAAGATACTCTCGACAAGATGAAAGATATTGTCTATGACGGCTACACGAATGGCAGGACCACAACCCGAATGGTTAAGGACATTCAGAGGGTGTACCGGATAAGCAAGCGACACGCCACTCTGATTGCACGAGACCAAACTGCCAAACTCAACGGACAGATACAACGGTATCAGCAAATGGACGCAGGCATCACAGAGTATATATGGTGTACCTGCGGAGATGAGCGTGTCCGAGAAAGCCACAGGTCCTTGAATGGCAAAAAGTTCAGTTGGAGTTCTCCTCCTACAAATTCAGATGGTCGCTCGTGCCACCCGGGAGAAGATTACCAGTGCCGATGTATCGGCAGACCTGTATTCAACAAGAACACGCTGAATCTCCCAGTGGATGACAGCGTGAATATCACTATCAAGTAGATTGGAGGTAGAGAACATGGACGAAGCAATCAGAAACCTGTGCCTTGCATTGAAAGGCGAGGCAGATACAGTCATCGGATGCACGGATAAGTTAGCATCCCTGCCGGACGGTTCCAACAAAGCGGCTCAGACCCTCGATATGATACGACTCGATGGAGTTGCTCATATTCAGAGTCTGACTCTTGCTATTACGGAACTCATGTCCAATGGCTCCGCAGACAGCGGAGGCTCTGATGAGTAACAAGGAGGGATACACGGATAAAACCGCAGACATGGCTATCGCCCATGTATCCAAAGAAGAGAAAGCCATGAGAAAAGGAGGGCATAAGACCAATGGAAACAAGAGATGCACCAAAACTGAGGAGAGTCAGAAGATTAGACAGTATCCGACTCGATAAGAACGATTCAACTTATTTCACGAATGAGGGGTATTTGGTAGACCACCCGATACTGACATCCTGTGGAATATTTGAATATACAAATCCCGATGGCAGTATCCGTAGGGAGTTGCGATTACCTAAGTATGTGTTCGATGAGAACTCATTGAAAACCTATCGTGGCAAGCCTATCATCATCACTCACGATGCAGGAGTCGTGGATAAGAATAATGTTGATAAGGAGCAGATAGGAACCATACTTTCAGACGGTTACGAAGATGGAGAAGATGTCCGTGCGGAAATCATTATCCATGATACAGATTCCATGCAAAAGTGCGGTCTCAAGGAGTTGTCCTTGGGATACAACCTCGATTTGATTGAGGAGCCGGGTGTATGGAACGGTCAGCCGTATGACGCAATTCAGACGAATATCGTCATCAACCACCTTGCACTTGTTGCATCTGCGAGAGCAGGAGAACAGGCAAGATTGAACATTGATGGGTCTGATGAACCCGAACTTAAAGGAGGTAAAGCAATGGCAAAATCAACAAATTCCCGCCGTGCAGACGGTGGGGCAATGTCTCCGGAAGAACTCGAGAAAGCCATCGAAGCCTACAAGGCAAGAAAGGCTCAGAGAGCATCCGCAGACGAAGAGGAAAAAGAGACACCTGCCGCTGAGGCAGATGGCGATGCAGCCGAAGAGAACTCCGCTCCTGCAACTGAGGAGGAACAGGCTGCTGATGGCGAGGGAGAAGATACTCCGGCAGAAGAGGAAAAGGGTAGCACTCCGGCAGACATCGCTCAGACGGTTAAAGACCGCAGAGACAGAAGAGATGCTGAGGACGACCCGGAAGATGCCAACGCTGCTATGGGAGTTATCGCACAGCAGGATGAGGATATTGATATGCTCCTCGCCGCTCTCGAGAAAGTCCTTGCTGAGATGAAAGGCAATACTGATGGCGAGGAAGAGGAAAAAGAGACTAAGGAAGATGGCTGCGATGAAGAGGGCGAGGAAGAGAACAAAGACAGTTCCGATGATGAGTCTAAGTCCTTAAATGCAGACTCTGCGGATAAGATTGTTCGTCAGAGATTAAGCATCTGCCGTGTTGGAGACAAGCTCAACATGGATGGTCTCGAGGACATGAGCATCAAGCAGGCCAAGAAAGCGATTATCGCCAAGGTCCTGCCTACAATGCGTATGGACGGTAAGTCCGATGCCTACATTGATGCTATGTATGACCTTGCTGTGAATGAAGCCAACAAGCACAAGGGAGTTGCGTATCAGAAAC
>QWBY01003185.1_pt1 | contig 10224 bp, 9 predicted proteins | sample 1972471 | NCBI WGS metagenome assembly QWBY01 (sample SAMN09866722, study PRJNA288562) | Human gut metagenome isolate term6_stool, whole genome shotgun sequencing...
AGATTATATAGATGTTGTCTCTGTATGCTCTCAACTTGGCATTAAATATTTTACTGTCAACTTTGAAAAAGAGTATAGAGATAGGGTTTTTTCTTATTTCCTAAGTGAATATAAAAAAGGCAGAACTCCAAATCCAGATGTTATGTGCAATACTGAAATAAAATTCAAGGCCTTCCTTGACTATGCAATGGATTTTGATGCTGATTATATTGCTATGGGTCACTATGCCAGGACTAAAAAAGTCGATGGCAAGACTTACCTCTTAAAGGGCTTAGATAATAATAAGGACCAATCCTACTTTTTATCAAGAGTTAAGTCAGAAGCACTTGAAAAAACTCTCTTCCCTGTTGGTGATTTAACTAAGGATGAAGTAAGGCGCATCGCAGAAAAATATGAACTCTCTACTGCTTCTAAGAAGGATTCGACTGGAATCTGTTTTATTGGAGAAAGAGATTTCAATGAGTTTTTAGATCAATTTCTATTTACCAAGCCCGGTAAAATTGTGGACGAAAAGGGCAAGGTATTGGGAGAACACTCTGGCCTTATGCACTACACTATTGGTCAAAGGCGTGGAATTGGCATTGGTGGCGTAGGAAGTGGAGAACCCTTCTTCGTTGCTGATAAGGATTTAAAAAACAATCTTTTAATTGTGGCTCAAGGGATTAACAACCCCGTTCTTTATAAGGACGAGTTTGAAGTGGAAGATATTTTCTGGATTACAGAAAATCCTTCTCTTCCAGTGGACTTATCTGTTAAAATAAGATACAGGGCAAATGATCAGGCTGCCACATTGGAAAAAGTAAATGATAAATATGTTGTTAAACTGAAAAAACCACTTAAGGGTGTCACACCTGGTCAAGTGTGTGTTTTTTATCAAGGCGATGTTTGTCTTGGTTCAGGAACTTAGAGCAAATGGTGAAATCCCAGGAGTTCTTTACTCAAAGGGTAATGAAGCAAGAATGGTAAGTGGTCTTGAAAAAGATCTTCTAAAAGCCTATAGCGAAGAAGGATACTCAAATATTTTCGAAATCGAACTTGATGGCGAAACTGTATCTGTACTTTTCAAGGAAGTTCAAATGCACCACATTAAAAATGCTATGGTTCACTTTGACCTATACGAAATCGACATGAACACTGAAATCACTGTTGAAGTACCAGTTATTCTTGAAGGTAGAGATGAAGTAAGAGTTCAACCTTCTTCATTAATCCAAGTACTAAACGAAATTACTGTTACTTGTCTACCAAAATATCTTCCATCTGAAGCTGTTGTAAATGTTGTTGAAATGCAAATTGGTGAAGCTAAGACAATTGCTGACCTTGACATTTATGGTGACGAAAATGCAGAAGTTCCTACTGTTTCTGAAACTGAAGAAAAAGAAGAAGAGGAAGAATAATTTTAAATATTATAAAAAGGGCTCGTGGAGCCCTTTTTTTTTGCCCTAAATTAGGGCATTTTTTATAAACTTCTTAAATTATATTTCTAAAATTTTAATAATCTTTTTATAAGCCTACAAGAATTCCAAAATTTCACTAGGATCATTAATTATATTATCTGTGTAGGCTTCTAGCATTTCTCTTGACCCAGTCCCACAGAGGACTCCTATTTTCACTGTGTCTTCTCCAAAAACCATATCAACCCTTGAGTCTCCAACAATTATTATTTCTTGGTCCTTAAGGGAATACTTTTCTTTAAAGACTTCGAGGCTCTCTCTATTAGGCTTCTTCTCATAAATATCTGCAGCTGCATAAAAATCTATATAAGAATCAAGATTTAAGTACTCCATGGAATACTTGGCCTGCCTATAGTTGTCCGATGTGAAAATCCCAATTAAGATATCTCTTCTCTTCAAGACTTCAAAAAGACTTTTTAAGTCACAAGTTTCCCTTATAAAATTATTGTTTTCCTTTAAATAATTTAAGAGGTGGTCATCAATCTCTTTATAAATTTTCCCTAAGTCTTCGTCAAGATACTTAGAAAAAATTATTGCCAGGTCCATAGCAGTTTCTGATGAGAGAATAGAGTTTTCCTCTACCCCACCATCTTCTCTTATACCAATTTCCTTAAAAAGTTTTTTCCTCTTACCTTCATCTATGTTTTTTTCTTCCAAAAATTCTACAATAGAATCTACCCAGCCCTCTGTATATTCCAGGAGGGTCCCATCCTTGTCAAATAATATTGCCTTTATCATACTAAATCTTTAAGTTCCTTCCAAGTTTTTATTTTTTTCTCACTTTTGTCTAAATTATAAAAGTAGGGATTAGTGAATCCATAGAGTTCTCCATCTTCACATCTAACATTTGCTCTGACATAGTGATAATTCTCGTCTAAGTTTAATTTCTCATACAAAATATTTTCATAAATTTTATAAATATCACCATCTACTATTAATTCTATATGAAGTTTTTTGTCGTGAAAAGTGCTTTCTTCTAATTCCAAAGTAAATTCGGTCTCATTAACTTTTTTTAACTCAATTAATTTTTCACGGGAGACAGAAATTTTCCCTGCTAACATTGCCTTTTTGATTTCATTTTTTGAAAGATTCTTCGCAAAAATATAGGTCTTTGGATCTCCAAGAAGTGATGGATAGTCTGCATTTTCATATTTTTCATCTGGATAAAGATGAGAGTCACTTCCACCTATACCATAAATTTTATAGCCATTTTGAAGAAGTAAGTCCCAAGCTTTTAAAGCTTTTTCCATGGCATCAATAGAAGTCATATAAGTTGGATCATTTATTATTTCCATAAATTTTAAGTCATCTAAAGAATAATCATCAACTAAAAATTCAAAAGTTTCCATAAAGGGATGATTAATTGAATAAATTTCATCCTTTATTTCCCTTAAAACTTTTAATAACCACTCTTCAGTGTTAAGTCCCTCTACAGAATATTTTTTAAAAACAGATTCATTAGTGAAAAATACATTGATGTGGCCGTACTTCGATGTTATTTCTGTTCCTTCAATAATTAATAAATCAGTTTCAGGAAATCTTGTCTGATTAAAGTTGTGGTCTGTTGGAGAAAAGAAGGACAGGCCTCTTTTTTTTGCTACTTCAATATTTTCTTCTGGAGATAACTTACCATCAGAGTAAAAAGTATGAGTGTGAAAGTCACCAGCATACCACTTTTCTTCACTGCATTTGACTTCATCTTTTTCTATGTCCACTTCTTTTTTTGAATCAATAGGGTTTTTTTCATCTTCAATTTTTAAAATGACATCTCCTTCTTTGTGAAGAAGATAAGTTATTCTATAATCGCCACTCTCTAAATTTTTAAAGCCATTAGAGGACTTTAAGATATCCTTTGACATAAATCTTTCTGCATCTCTATTTGCTGTAATGCTACCCACAATTTCATTTTCTTTATAGACAAATAGACTTATGAAAAATTTTTCTCCTTTTAGACTAAACTTGATTGAATCCTTTATTAATTCATCCAAATTTATTTTTAACTCTATTTCATTGTATCCTTCTCTTAAATTTTTTATTATATTTTCCATATTTCTCCTTAAAAAAAGCTCTGGGACTTAACCCAAAGCTTGATTTTAAATTTTTTATTTTTACTTATTTATTTCATCAAGAGCTGCCTGTGCAGTTTTTGCTGCTTCATCAAGGGCAGTCTTTGCATCAATATTTTGAAGCTCAACCTTATCAGCAGCAATTGAAAGTGCGTCTGTTATTTTTCCATCAGTTGGATCAATGAAAGCTGGTGAAGCATGCATTGCTTGTTCATAAGGAACCCCTGCATAAGGGTTTTCTTCGATAAACTTTTTGTATTCAGCTACATTTGCCGCAGATTTTCTTACTGGAATGTATCCAATTTTTTCTGACCACTTAGCAGAAACTTCTGGACTTGTGAAATAAGCTATCCATTCATAGGCTGCCTTTTGTTGTTCTTCACTTGCTGCTGCAGGAACAAGTAGTGAGTGTGCACCAGCCACTGGCTTTCCTGGGTTTCCATTAAGTCCCGGTTGTGGAAGTGATGAAATTTTTGTAAAGTCAAGATCTCCCTTGTCTCCTGATGAACCAGTGTAGGACATTGCTTCACCATTCATTACATCATCAATTGTTCTATACCAATATTCCCAGCCTTGTCCACCAGATTCAATTTTTGTAGTTTTGTTTTCAAAAATTTGTTGTCTTACAAAGTTCCATGAGTCAACCCATTCTTTGCTATTAATTAAAACTTTTTTTCCATCATCAGATAAAATTTTACCACCATTAGATAGAGCTATATCTATTAAGTTTTCATGATTATACATTACAAGGTGACCCCATTTTGCTATGCCCTTGTCTTGGATTTCCTTTGAATATTTAAAAGTATTTTCCCAAGTGTTAAATACTTCTTTTGGATCAAGTCCTGCCTTTTCAAGTAAGTCTTTTCTGTAATAAATTACTTGAGTTGTGCCATATGCTGGGAACCCGTAAACTTTGTCATCAACCATTGCCGGTTTCATAAAAACTTCAAGATAGTCGTCAATAGGAGTTCTATCATCCATATATTTTGTTAAATCTGCAAGCATTCCGTCCTTTACTCTTAGTTCAATATTTGATCCAATGTAAACTGCTGGTGGCTCATTTGCTGCAATAGCTGCCTGAACTTTTTGGAAAGTTTCATTGTAGTCAGCTTGTTGAACACCAACAACCTTTACCTTATCTTGTGACTCGTTAAATTCTTTTATAATCTCTTCCATTGTTTCTCCAGCAACTGATCCAAGTCCATACCAAAATTGGATTTCAGTTTTGCCTTTTGAATCTGCTGTCTTTTCTTCCGTCTTCATTGCATTTTTTGCAGAACTTGAACATCCTGTAAAAATCATAAGTGCACATAGCATAAGTAATGCTGTCTTAAAAATTTTTTTCATGTTTTCTCCTTTTTAATTAAATTTTATCCTTTTATTCCACTATCAGATATTCCTTTTATAAACCATTTTTGTAAGACAATAAATAGTATTAAAAGTGGAAGAACTGATATAGTATTTCCTGCCATTAAAAGAGGTAAGTTTTCTCCAAAATTTCCCTGTGATGTGAAAAATTTATTTAGTCCAACGCTTATCAAATACTTTGATTTTGAATTTGTAATAAGTGATGGCCACATATAATTGTTATACATTGTTACAAATTGGATAAGTGCATTAGTAAGTATAGTTGATTTAGAAATAGGAAGTACAACTTTTAAAAGTATATCCATGTCACTTGCTCCATCCATTTCAGCAGCTTCTATTAGCTCCTTTGGCACCTCCTTAAAAGTGTTGTAGAGCATATAAATTGTAAAGACTGCCACTGAATTTGAAATAATAATTCCAGTCAAAGTGTCTATTAAATTTAATTTTGCAATTATTACATAGCTTGGAACATATGTTGTTGCAGCAGGAAGCATATAAGTCAAAAGAATCCCTTTAAACATCATGCCTCTTAGTTTAAAGGAAAATCTGTACATGCCATATGCAAGTAAAACCCCTGTGATAATTTGAAGAATAACTATTATAATTGATGTGACAATTGAATTTATAATATATAAATCAAAAGGTGCTAAATTTAATGCCCCAATAAAATTCCTAAAGTCTAAAAAATCTGGCATAAAGCTAAGGGGCTTTCGCATAATTGATTCAGTAGTTTTAAAGGAATTTGAAATCATCCACATAAGTGGAAAAAATGTTATTATTGATAAAAATATAAGCACAAGGTGTCTCGCTATTTTTTTCATCATGCCTCCAACTTCTTTCTCATAAATATCATTAATAATGACAAAATTGCTGTTATTATTACAATTATAAGTGATATTGCACTTGCCTTACCCATATTAAACTCTTCAAACGCCATTTGATAGAACAGATATAGTAGAGTTCTAGTTGAACCTGCTGGACCACCTCTTGTCAAAACTGAAAACTGATCATAAGCTTGAATTGAGGTTATAAGATTCATAATTAGTAGGAAAAATGTGGTGCCCTTTGTCATTGGAAAATAAATATATTTTATTTTTTCAAAAATATTTATCCCTTCAAGTTTTCCTACTTCAAACAAGCTGTTTGGAATTTTACTCATGGCATCTGTATAAAATAACATTGCCCAGCCAGCATTCTTCCAAATTGTAACTATAATTACTGCAAGCATGGCTGTATTTTCATTACTTAACCAGTTGGGACCATCTATTCCAACTGTGGCAAGAATCCTATTTATTAGACCAACATCCCCTCTTAGCATCCATGACCAGACAATTGACATGGCAACCATTGGGGTTACCCAAGGAGAAAATAAAAAGCCTTGATAAATCAATTTACCTCTGAAATTTCCTTGCAAAAATAGGGCAAATATAAATCCCAAAAGTAAGACAGGCACCACTGTTCCAATTCCAAATACCAAAGTATTTTTAACAGCTTGCCAAAAAAAACCGTCTTGCAAGATGTACTTGTAATTACCCAGTCCAACAATATCGAAGTTTGGACTCACATAATTCCAATTTGTAAAAGAAATAATAAGTGATGCAAGCATTGGCAAAAACCAAAAAATTAAAAGTGGCAACATGGGAATTAAGAAGTAAGTCAAAAACTCTTTAAGTCCAAGCTTTCTCTCATAAGATTTTCTTATGCTAGTCTTCATAGTTTTCACCTATAAAAATTCTATCTCCAGAAAGCCTGTCAAAGAAGTAAGCCTTATCTTTTGGTATTTTTACAAAAAATCCACCATTATCCTTTAGATTTTTATCTAAATCGCATTTCAAAATTATTTTGTTGGAAAATAAATTTCCTGAGATATTGTAATCAGATCCCAAAAGCTCAATTAAATTGACACTAAAAGGCAATCCGACGCTCTTTGAAAATTCAAGAGATTCTGGCCTTACTCCTAAAGTAATTTTCCCGTCAGCTAAACTTATCCCGCTTAAAATTTTATTACCTTCATCATCATAGAAGTCACCAGCTTTAACTTCACCATTAATAAAATTCATGGCTGGAGAACCTAAAAATCCTGCAACAAAGGCATTAATAGGATTGGTGTAAAGCTCTCTTGGGCTTCCAATTTGCTGAATTACTCCATTGTTTAAACAGACAATTCTCGTTGCCATAGTCATAGCCTCAGTTTGATCATGAGTGACATAAATGACAGTTGACCCCAGCTTGTTTTTTAAATTAACAATTTCTTCGCGCATTTCAACTCTTAGTTTTGCATCTAAATTTGAAAGTGGCTCATCCATTAAAAATATGTCAGATTCTTTTACTATTGCCCTGCCCAATGCCACTCTTTGCATTTGGCCACCAGATAAATCCTTGGGCTTCCTATTTAAGTAATTAGTCAAGTTTAAAATTTCTGCAGTACTTCTCACTTTTTCGTCAATTAATTTTTTGTCTAGTTTTCTAATTTTTAATCCAAAAGCTATATTTTCATAGACGCTTAAATGAGGATAAAGTGCATAGGACTGAAATACCATGGCAATATTTCTATCCTTTGGCAAAACATCGTTAGATAATTTCCCATCGATGTAAAGTTCTCCACTAGTTATATCTTCAAGACCAGCAATCATCCTAAGACTTGTTGACTTTCCGCAACCAGAAGGACCAACAAATACAATAAATTCATTTTCTTTTATGTCAATGGAAAAATCTTTAACTGCATATTCCTCATTTTCTTCATATTTTTTGCATATATTTTTTAAGCTGATTTTGGACAAATCCTCTCCTCCTTTCACCTAGTTTATTCTACGTTTAATTTAAATATAAAAAATATATGGAAGGTAAATTATTTGTAAATTAGATAAAATTCATATCTTTAAAAAAATTTGCAATTAAAAAGAGCTCACTCTAAATTAAGTGAACTCTAAAAAATATTTTTTTATTTATTTTCAAACCATTCCTTCATAGTTCTCATTACTTTCCTAAGTTCTTCTTCACTTATTACATAGGGAACCATGGAATAAATATATTTCACAAAGGGCCTTGAGAAGACTCCTCTTTCATAGGCAAATTCTTGGAAGCCTTCTATGTCCTTGCCGTCTTTAACTTCAATGCAGACGCAGGCTCCCATAATTCTCACTTCTTCAATTTTTTCATGAGTGAAGCCTTCCATCTCTTCTCTTTCGATTTCTTCAATCCTCTTGATCTTGCTCATAAAATCTTCTTCTTGGAAGATTTCAAGGCACTTGGATCCAACGGCACAAGCTAGTGGATTTCCCATAAAGGTCGGCCCATGCATAAGGGCATGTCTTGGGTCGTCATCATAAAAGGCATCGAAGACCTTCTTGTTGGCAACTGTAGCTGCATGACCAAGGTAGCCACCTGTTAGGGCCTTGCCAAGACATATAATATCTGGTAGGACTAAATCTGCAACAAATCTATGACCAGTCCTTCCAAAACCTGTTGCTACTTCGTCAAATATTAGCAATACATTGTGCTCATCACAAAGTTCCCTTGCTCTTTCCAAGAAAGAAATGTCATACATCCTCATGCCACCAGCTCCTTGTAAGAGTGGTTCAACTATAAAGGAATTTAGCTTGTCCCCATACTTTTCAAAGGCATCTTCAAGGGCATCAATTTCTGTTGGAATGTTTACAACATACTTGCTCTTGCCATAGGCTTCTAGCACAAAATGATAGTCTTCGTCGTCACCCACCTCCATAGTCTTAAAGGTATCTCCATGGTAGGCATTAGATAGGGCAAGTATCATGGTCCTGTCACTTTCTCCCTTGTTCATGTAGTATTGAAGGGCCATCTTTAGGGCAACTTCTACTGCCACAGAACCTGAATCAGAGAAGAAGGGATAGTCCAAGTCGCCTGGCAAAAATTCCTTTAACTGGTTGGAAAGTCTTTCCACTGGCTCGTGAGTTAGGCCACCAAGCATGACGTGAGAAAATTTCTTAACTTGATCTATTAGGGCTTCATTTATTTTTTCATTTTTATAGCCGTAAATTGTTGACCACCAAGATGAAACTGAGTCAATCATGTCATTATCTTCTGTATAAAGGTGGACTCCCTTAGCATCTATGACTTTGTAAGGTGGTTTCATAGTTTTTAGTTGTTCATATGGATACCAAATCATTTTATATCTTAACTCCTATTCGTAAATTTCTTTTAGCTTTTCAACATCAATATCTAGGTCCTTGTCTCCCTTCTTTACACAAGCTAAGACTTCAAGGCCTGACATGTGCTGGCACATTTTTATATTGTCCTCTTGCATGACATCTCCTGGTATAAAGTTGTTGAAAATTATTCCCTTGACCTTCATTCCCTTTTCCTTCATGTAAAAGGCTGTCAAGACCACATTATTTATAGTTCCAAGTCCCGCATCAGCAACAATAATAGTGGAAAGATTTGCTTTCTTTATGAAGTCTTCTAAATAAATCTCTTGATCATCAAATCTTAAGGGACAAAGAATTCCACCAGACCCTTCAAGAGTTATGTAGTCGTACTTGTCCTTTAGGTCCTCAAATTTTTCTATTGCATAATCAAGATCTATTGGATTGCCTTCTATTTGTGCAGCCAAGTGAGGAGAGTAGGCATGCTCATAAACGTAGTGACACATTTCTTCAAGAGGCTGATCAATTCCTCCAAGCTCTCTTACAAACTTCGCATCACCAGGTATGAGCTTTCCATCATCATCCTTGTCATTTCCACTCATGGCAGCCTTATAGTAGGCAGACTTTTCTCCTGCTTCGTGAAGTTTCTTCACTAGAAGACCAGCTACATAGGTCTTTCCAATTTCTGTTCCTGTTCCTGTTACAAAAATATTTTTACTCATTTTTTCTCCTTTAATTATAAGCCTTGTTAATAACTGGAATTAATCTCTTGCCAAGAAAGGCGCCTAAAAAGCACAAAACAATGTCTCCTGGCACTGCAAGTAAGAAGCAATAAATAATAATTGCCTTAACTCCAATTGGTGATCCCAAATAAAAATTGCTAATAAAGTAGTAATAAACCATGCCCATGATATAAACTATGGCGAGTCCCACAAAGTTTGCCTTGAGAAGTCTCTTCATATCAGGTATCTTGTCCTTGTTTGCAATCTTGCCCGTAGCATAAGCACCAAAGGCAAAACCAATTATGTAACCAAAAGATGGCTTAAGGACATAGGCAAAGCCTCCACCTTCAGTAAAGACTGGAAGACCTATAAGACCCAAGATTATGTAAACAAGGACTGCTGTAGCACCAAGCTCTGGTCCCAATAAAAGCCCTGCCAACATGGTAAATAAAAGTTGCAGGGTAAAGGGCAAGACTGGTATAGGGACTCTTATAAA
>QWBY01005550.1_pt1 | contig 10222 bp, 13 predicted proteins | sample 1972471 | NCBI WGS metagenome assembly QWBY01 (sample SAMN09866722, study PRJNA288562) | Human gut metagenome isolate term6_stool, whole genome shotgun sequencing...
AAATCCCAGGGCGATTATGCATTCGATTAGGGTAAAGCCCTTAGTTTTTATTTTCTTCAATTCTAATTGACCCTCCTGCAACTCCAATAATAAGCTTTATACTACCTTCATCTCCCACAAGATGCGGAGAATAAAAGACAACTGTTTTTGCTCCAGATACAGACCCAGTTCCATTAAAAACAACAGGATCTACATTTTTTGACAATTTTAGATACTCTAGGTCCCTATCAATATCTTCCATATCCTCCATAACAGAAACTTTAGAAAATCTCAACATATATTTATCTTCTCGGAAATAAACTGTACATTTTCTCCCACTAATTAGGGCCTTCTCCTTGGCATAATACATGTCATTGATTAGGATATTTAGTTCGTTTTTGGCCCTAATCTTTCCTAAAAAATCAAATCTAACCATACCTACTAAAGAAATAAGAGAGACAAGGCCTATGACAACTATAAGTTCAATTAAAGTAAATCCCTTTTTTCTCATAAGACTGCTCCCTTGTATATCATCAATACTATTATGTAAGAAAGATAGATAAATATTGCAAAAGGCATGTGCCTTCCGCTTTTCCTATCCTTAAGGAGGATCAAAAGTCCAACGAATCCTCCAATCCAAACGGAAAATAAGACAAAAACAATAAATAAACTATCCTCTAGAAAAAGTCCTAGTCCTAAATAGAAATAATAATCTCCATCTCCAATATTTCTCCCAGAAATTCTATATATTAAGTAATATATTAAGGAAAATATTAATATATTTATAAAGAACTCTCTAGTAAAGAAATTAAACCTATAGCCTAGTCCAAGAACAATGAGAATTATCAAATCTTTCCTATAAATTTCCATAGTCTTAAGATCTATAAGAGAGATTATAAGACCTAGAATTAAGGAAGCGAAAATCATACAAGTCCTAAGATTAAGGCCATAAGATGAGCTTATGATTAGTAAAATCCCTCCTATAATCTCCATAAAGATATTATCAGGAGAAATCCTAGCCCCACACGACCTGCATCTTCCCTTTTGAATCAGATAAGAGATTACTGGGATTAGCTCAAAAGGACTAAGACTTTTCCCACAAGACTCACAATGGCTTCTGGGATAAATTATACTTTCGTCCCTTAATCTCCTGCGGACTATAAGATTTGCAAATGATCCAAATATTGAGCCTATTATAAATAGAAATACATAAATCATTTTACTTACTTCTTATCAGCTGGATTTTCCTTTATTTGTCCTGGACTTACACTTACATGACCATTTGCATCAATTGTAACATTGTAGCTTTCGCTATCATGACCAATTCCCTTTGGTATTTCTGGCCATTTTTGTACATAATCATTCGCATCACTTTGGCTTGTCCAAGTCTTATTATTAACTCCATCAGAGCTTGCCATAGTCCCTGCTGTCATAAGCATTTCTACATTGGCGTTGTGGGCTGCTATGGCTGCTTTTTGCTTAGAGTTCTTATATTTAGGAATTGCTATCGCTGCAAGTATTGTAATAATTGCTACGACTATGACAAGCTCAATTAAAGTAAAACCTTTTTTCCTTTTCATAATTTCTCCTTAGTATAAGTAATTAACCGAATCAAACATCGGTATTGTAACAGAAAATACGACAAAGCCTACAATAAGAGCCATGATCAAGATCAAAACGGGTTCTGCCATGGTAGATATTTTCTTTAGCCTATATATGTATTCATTGGCAAAGTAATCCGATGTTTTCTTTAAAGCTTCAACTAAATATCCACTATCTTCTCCTACTTCTATCATGGAAATTAAAAGATTTGAAAAAATCCCAGCCCTCTTAAAGGCATAGGATAAGCTTAAACCGTCTAGGAGGTCTTTTTGTATAAGGATAAGTTTCTTTTTGATAAAAGTATTGGCAAAAGATTCTCTAATTATTCCAATCGAGCTAATTATATCAATATCTCCCTTACGTAGAATATACAAGAGAGAACTTATTTGATAGTCCATAGAAAGCTTTCTGAATCTTTTAAGGGGAAGATGTTTAAAATTGTATGTGTCAAGTTTTAACCTATAGGACTTACTATTATACATAAAAATATATAGTAATATTATCGTCAAAGCTACAAATAATACTATTAATCCATATTCAGAAAAGAAAGCACTAATAGCTAAAAGTATCCTTGTTGATAAGGGAAGCTCCATTTCATATGATTTAAAGCTTTCTGTAAAAGTCGGCATAACTAGAGTTACAATCAGGGCTACTACTGTTAATGTCACTAGTAAAAGAATAATTGGGTAGACAAAAGCCTGTCTAATCTTGGCTTTATTTTTGCTATCATTTGACAAGTACTCAGAGAATTCTGCCAAAATTCCCGCCATATTTCCGCTCTCATCTCCTGACTTAATGAAGGCTATTAACATCGGACTAAAGTATTTGCTTTGGCTCTTGAAGGACTCATAGGCACTGAATCCTCTATTCAAATTTTCAAGTATATTTGAAAGAGCTCTAGTTAACTTTTTGTCAATTTTTTGATTCTTTATAATATAAAGACTCTCATCAAGACTTATTCCTGAGCTTAAAAGCAGTGAAAGTTCATTAAGAAATAAGGATACTATCCTAGCAGGTATCCTACCAGGGCTAATATCCTTATTCAAAATTTCACCTAAGCTTTTTAAATTTATCTTATTCAATTTACTATACTGACATCAACTCTTTATTCTTCTTTGAAGCCAATGCTTCAACGTCCTCAATCATCTTGTCAGTAATCTTTTGGATTTCTTCTTCAAGAGTGTATCTATCATCTTCTGTGATATCTCCTGATTTTTCACTCTTTTTAACTTCATCCATGGCTTCTCTTCTCTTATTTCTTATGACAATCTTAGCATCCTCTGCGTAGGTATCTACTTCTTTGGTATATTCCTTTCTTCTTTCCTCTGTTAATTGTGGGAAAGGAAGTCTAATAACTTCACCGTCGTTTTGAGGAGTTATACCAATGTTAGATTTAAGAATAGCCTTCTCAATTGGTCCAATATTTGTCTTATCCCATGGCTTGATTACAAGAAGTCTAGCTTCTGGGATTGATACTGTTGCGGCTTGGTTGATTGGTGTTTCTGTTCCGTAATATGAGAAAGTTATACCATCTAGGATTGCTTCAGTCGCTCTACCTGCCTTGATATTTACAATTCTCTTATCGAAAGAATCCAGTGCCTTAGTCATCTCATCTTTTGCTTGTTTTTTTATTTGTTCATAAATCATTAAAAACTCTCCTTTACTATAGTCCCAATTGGATCTTCTTCTTCAAATATTCTTACTAAATTGCTTGGATCATCTATGCCAAAGACAAACAAAGGCATATCATTATCCATACACAATGATGTAGCAGTTGTATCCATTATCTTTAATTCTTTATGAAGAATTTCCTTATAAGTTAGCCTATCAAACCTTACTGCATCGTGATAGACATTAGGATCTTTATCATAGATTCCATCAGTGCCAGTCTTACCGAGAAGAATCACATCTGCATTGATCTCTAGAGCTCTAAGGCTTGCTGTAGTATCTGTTGAGAAATATGGAAGACCAGTTCCTGCTGAAAAGATTACAATCCTTCCCTTCTCAAGATGCCTTACCGCTCTTCTTCTAATATAAGGCTCTGCTACTTCCTTCATATCGATTGCAGTCATAAGCCTAGTTTCAAGACCCATCTCTTCTAAGGTTCCTTGAACCCTCAAACCATTCATCACAGTTCCTAGCATACCGATTGTATCAGAGCTTGCCCTGTCGATTTCCTTACCTGACCTTCCTCTCCAGAAGTTGCCACCGCCTACAACAATAGCGATTTGAACTCCTAGCTTCGAAACAGCCTTAATATTTTCACATATGTTTATAATAATATCATCGTCGAAGCCAAAACCCTTATCACCAGCCAAAGCTTCACCACTTAACTTAAGAATAACTCTTTTATAATCTTGCAAAATTTTCCTCCTACTCATATTAATTATAACCTATTGATGTTAACATTTGCAAGAGCAAAAGTAACTAAAACATTTGAAATAGCCATAGCAAGCCAAATTCCTGTAGCCTTGTAGTCTGTAAAGTACTTAAAGAAAAATAGTAGGGGAATTCTTATTCCCCAAAGTCTTAATAAGTCAACAAACATAGAATACTTGCTGTTTCCTGATCCCTGGAAGAGACCTTGGTAGATAAAAAACATATTAAGCATAACAAGGGTAATCAAGGTATAAAACATATAGGAATTGGCTTGAATCATAAGTTCTGAATCCCTAGGTGCATCTATAAAAAACGTAAGGATTTCATACCTATAGATAAAGCTTACTATAGCTATTACTATAGACATCACTATTACTATAAAAGAAGCCTTCCTAAAAGTTTCCTTTACCCTTTCGATATTTCTACTTCCAATATTTTGACCAATAATGCCAGTGATAGCTGATCCAATCCCGCTTGGTGGAATATTCAAAAGACCGGTAATTCTATTTACCATTCCGTAAGCTGCTACAGTTTCAGTGCCGTAGGACTGGATAAAGGCATTTAAAATTATAAAACCAATCGCCGTTCCCATCTGACCAACAACAGAAGGTGTTGCAATTCTGAAAATCCTCCTTAGAATATCCTTCTCCCATCTAATAAAAAATAAGGACCTATAATTAAGCTTGATATAATCCTTGTTGATTCTTAAATGAATAAAACCTAAGAAGCACATCAAAGCCTGAGTTAGGACAGTCGCCACAGCCGCACCCTTAACTCCCATACCAAGACCCCTAAGTCCTATAAGAGGAATCTCATCAAAGATGAAGAAAGGGTTTAGAATCATATTTAATATTACACAGGTTGTACTAATCACAGTAGGTACAGTATTTTTCCCTTGGGCAGAAAAGACCGCCGAATAGATAAAATACAAGAATATAAAGGGAATTCCAAAATAGGAATACTTAAGATAAATCACAGAAAAATCGTGAAGTTCTCCATTAGCTCCCATCAAATTTACAATCCCTTCCGCCGTAAAATAACCTAAGATCATAAATACTATAGAAAATATTAGAGAAATATTTATAAGAGTATCAGTATACTTCTGTGCATTTTTCACATCATCTCTTCCCAAAAGCTGGGAAACAAGAGAAGTCGCTGCAATAGAAAGTCCCATTCCTATCGAGTTAAATAAAAAAATAACTGGCCAAGTAAAGGAAGTAGAAGCAAACTCCGCCGTCCCAAGCTTACCAAGCCAAAAAGCATCCGCCAGTGAATAAAGTTGCTGGATGAAAAAGTTTAAAATTATAGGTATAGAAATCACAAAGATAGCCTTGTAAATACTACCGTGCAAAATCAATTCCCTGCGATCATTCTTCATATAAGCTCCTAAATAAGTATTATCTATAATTTTATCATAGATTCTGGAATTCAAGAACTTTTTCAACTGTCATTATTTAAATTAAGCTCCTTATATAGAATCTATAGATTAAACTTTCTATCTTCAGCCATACATCACATATATTCAAATGTAAATGTTACTTTAAGTCCAGGATTTTCATTTTTTATATCAAAATTTCCTCCATGTAGCTCAGCTATTTGTTTGGATATAAGAATCCCTAGACCATGTTTAGTAACATTCGTCAAATCTTCCTTATTTATTTTTTCTATGATTTCACAAGATATACCATCACCCTCATCTATAATTTCAATATTTAATTTGTTTACTGAATTTGAAATTGTAAGAAGAATTTTGCCTTTTGTATATTGGAGGGAGTTTTTTATAATATTTTCTAACATCCTATAAAATAAGTTCGGATCCATTTTGATTTTTAAATCTCTATTTACCAGTTTGTTTTCAAAAATAATCTCTCTATCTGGATTATCATTTAATTTATCTACTATGACTTTACGAATCTCTTTTAGGGGGCTTTGTTCACTAAAACTATCCTTGTCCATATTAGTTAGGGACATGGTGAGATTTAATCCTTCAAGTATATTTGAAATTTTAACTACTTGGTCTTGGATATTTTTAATATCTATATCAGCCTTTTTTTCCTTACTTATTTCCCATGAAATTTTAGCAAGCGGAGTCCTTACATCATGACTTAGGCCTCGTATCCACTTAGCTTGGGATTTCTTTAGATTAATGAATTTCTCATTTGCTTGATTTATTGAAATCGCCAAATCTTTGAGTTCTCCATCCTCATCCAGCTTGTCGTAGTCCTCTTCATATATATCATCCATTGCTTGCTGGAGAGGAAAGATATTTTTTAAGATGTTTTTAATATCTATCCTATAAAATATATATACAAACAGCAGGAATAGGATTACAAATACCAAAAGCATTTCAACATTAAAGATCAAATTCTTATAATTATAATAATTAGCGGGTAGTTTATCCAAAGAATTTTTGGGATAGGCAAAAAGAATTAAGCTATCTCCTGTAATATAGGTAAAAACAGGATAATCTGCTAAGTAGTATCTGGTAAATCTTGCAACATCAGTAAGCTCAAACTTATCCTTGACCTCTCTCGGTTTATCTAAACTTTCTATGATATGCCCATTTTTATCAAGCCTTATTGACCAAATATTATTTTCTTTCAAAAATTCTTTATTTTTTCTATTCAAGTAAGTATCAGTTTTATTTTCTTCTACAAAAGCGTAAATATCATTTGGATTAGGATATTCATCTCTTAATTTGTAGTTGAAATAAAGAAATGTCATAAATATAAATACCAGAAAGAACATCAAAGATATTATCCTAATAACAATTTTCTTAAATCTTTTTAATATATAGTTAAACATTTCTACTTCTCTTTTACAAGCTTGTAACCAAGTCCCTTTATAGTTATAAGAATCTTTGGCTCTCTTGGGTTTTTCTCTAACTTCTCACGCAACCTGTAGATATGAGTTATCAAGGTATTTTCATAACCGTAAGAGTCCTCCCAAATAGTATCTAGGATACGATCAATTGAAACTATCATATTAATATTCTCGGATAGATAAGCTAAAATTTTAAATTGGGTAGCAGTTAAGGCTATCTCTTCGCCGTTTTTATTAAGTACTCCCTTAGCTTTATCAAAAATCACAGTCCCTAAATCTATTTTATCTTCACTTTTAGCTTTTTTGCTCCTCCTTAATACCGCATCAATCCTCCAGAGAAGTTCATCTGGAAAGAAAGGCTTAACTAAGTAATCATCCGCCTTGTTTGCAAAGCCTTCCCTCCTATCGTCTATCCCATCAAGAGCAGATAGAATAATAACCGCCATATCAGAAGTCTGTCGAATTTTCCTTAATAAATCAAAACCACTCCCATCTTCTAGCATTAAATCTAAGACGATTAGATCAATATCATAAGTTTTTATTTTAAATCTTGACTCCTTCAGATTTTTGGCAGTATAGATACTTTTAAAACCCTTATCTTGTAAAAAATTATATAAATTATCTAATAAACTTTGTTCATCATCTACTAGCAAGATAGAAAAATCGCTTCTAAAATTCATTTCATTCCCCCCTCATTAGCCTCATTATACATCAGTATTTTAATTTCTTCGTTTTTGTGATGTAAAAGTGATATTACTTGAATATTATTTTAATCTAGATTTGCTATTCTATTTTTAGGAGGAATCATTATGAACAAAATACTTGAAGTAAATAACTTAAAAAAATCATACAACAACAAGACCGTATTAGATATTAAGTCTTTAGATATTGAAGAGAAAACTATATATGGTCTAATAGGAAAAAACGGAGCTGGTAAATCAACCCTGATGAAACTTATCCTAGGTCTAGTTAAAAAAGACGAAGGAAGAATCAAAATTTTTGGCAAGGAAATAAACTCCAAAAATCAAAAGACTTTTAACAAAAATTTTGGTGCTCTAATCGAAAGTCCTTCCTTTTATGACCACCTATCAGGCTACGAAAATCTAGAGATAGTATGTCAACTAAAGGGTGTGAATAAGGAAGAGATTAGAAAAACCTTGGACATGGTCGGTCTTAATAATGTTGGTGATAAAAAAGCTAGAGAATATTCCTTGGGCATGAAGCAAAGACTTGGTATAGCCATGGCTCTTATTGGAAATCCCAAGCTTTTAATATTAGATGAACCAATAAACGGCTTAGATCCACAAGGAATTGAGGAGATGAGAAATCTATTTAAAAATATAGTAAAAAATACTACTACAAGTATTTTAATATCTTCCCATATCCTAGATGAAATAGAAAAAATCTCTACCCACATAGGAATACTTAGAGAGGGAAACTTAGTCTACAATGGAAGCTTGGATGAATATAGAAGACTTCATCCACCTTTTATATCCTTACGCACATCAGACAACAATAAGGCCCTAGAACTTTTAAATCTTGACCAATCAAGTATTAAGGGCAAAAAAATAATTCTTGGCAAGAAAACAAATCCTGAGATTGCAAGTATTGTAAACTTCCTTCACAGCAAGGTCGATATATACAGGATTGAGGAAGAAAGAGAAAGTCTCGAAAAACTATTTATCGAAGAAAGCAGGTCCTAGTATGAAAAACTTAGAAAGAAAAAAATACAAGAGACTTAAAATAAACTTACTAATATTAATAGTTTTTTTAATCCAAACGCTAATGGTAGTAGGCTTTAGTAATACCAAGTCCTTCATCGAAAGTAAGTATCCACTTTCCTATATACTGGATACCTATCTATTTATATCGCTGCTGATGAACCCTATACTAGTATCATCACTTGTGAAAAAAGTAATTGAGATTGAAGAGAAAAACAAAATGTGGCAGATGCAAATCATGCTTGGAGGAAAGGTAAATTCAATTCTTATCAATAAGTTTAAAAATTTATCTATAAAACTAGTCTTCTTACAGCTAATAGAAGCTTTTGTTTTTATTTTAGCTGCAAGAAAAGGCGTTAACTTCAGTCTTAGTAAGGAAGTTTTGATAAGATTTTTAGTATTTAACCTATCAGTTATAGTAATCAACTTATTTTTTCTTGCAATCTTTATGATAGTAGAAATGAAGGTAAAGAAAGTTTACGCCCTATCCTTTATTGCTATAGTAGGAGGACTTACTGGCGTAATAACCATGCTGACTTCACAAATCTTGGCTTATATCAATCCTTTTGCATGGATGGCAAGTCTATTAAATATTTCTTATGTTAATGAGGGAGGAAGGTTTATTCAAATATTAAATCCTATCAATCCCTATACCCTGATTATTGCTTTTACCCTACTGATTCTAAGCCTTGTTTATTTAAAATCAATGAAAACTTACAACTTATACAAAGATTAGGAGGAAAAATGTTAAAATTAGAATTGAAGAAAATAAAGTTTATCAATATTTTACTAGTAAGCTTAATAATCCCCTTACTGGCAAATGCATTTGGTCTAATAAACTATATGGGAAACAGAATGATCTTGACAAATGAATGGCAAAGTTTGCGGACTCAAGTTAGTCTGTTTTACTTTACTTTTTTCTATATGCCACTAATTGCAATTATAATAGCAAGTTTGTGGTCAGTAGAGCATAAGGCTGGCCTTAAGTTTATAAGACTAAGCCCAAAGAAAAATATATCCTTTATAATAAGCAAAATAATCCTGGCTTTTATTATAATTAGCCTGTGTCAAATATATTTCCTAGCTCTTTTCTATCTAGCTGGGAAATTTATAGGAGGATTTGCCACAATTAATTTTTCTATATATTTTTATTATATAGCTATGAGTATATTATTAGCCCTACCCATTATTGTTATATTTGGAGCCTTAGCTATAAGGATAAAATCTTTTGGGATAATAGTCTTCTTATCTAGTATCTTTACTATGATAGCTTTTGGAACAGCTTATAAGTCACTTAAAATAATAGGATTAAGCTTTTTAGCAATTGAATCTAACAACTTTAGATTTATAAATCCACACGATTTTCTAACACTGTTTATATTTGCTATGATAGAAATAGGATTATTTTTATATCTTTCAAATAGATTTTTAAAATTTGAATACAAATAAGTACAAGGGGTTGGCGGACAGTTAATATTATCTGCAAAAGCCCCTTTTTAGGAATCTAGATCCCTAATTCTATTTCAAATACATATTAGTAATCTCAACTAGTAAAATCATTATAATTTTTTACATCTTGACCTCTTAGCTTAAAAACTTTAGCTCTCTGATTGTCATTTAAACCTATTTCTTTTATTCCCTCTGTCTTCGTAATCTTTCCTATAATTAAAAAGCACATCTAAAAATTGCTAGTGTGCTTAATCCAATATTTATATTTT
>QWBY01002653.1_pt1 | contig 10212 bp, 7 predicted proteins | sample 1972471 | NCBI WGS metagenome assembly QWBY01 (sample SAMN09866722, study PRJNA288562) | Human gut metagenome isolate term6_stool, whole genome shotgun sequencing...
GAGATACCAAATTATAGGCTTCGTTACATTGTCTTTTAATGTAAAGCCATTTTTATTCTCAAGCTATATATGTTTCTATATTAGCTTAATTCCACTAAATACCATTGTGTTTTGCCTGTTTATCTTGGCAAGAGATGGAAATAACTTCTGCTTGCCTTGATAAAGCGCGAAAAATGAGCAAATTATCAGACTACCAATAATCAAAATAAAAGCCATCTACCTCATTCAAAAACGTGGGAGATGGCTTTTATTGATATGATGCACTTTTTGGAAAGAAGTGCGTTTAAACTATCATAGCATTGACTTATACAGTCTGTGCTACTGTAGTTGCTTCTTGACTGTGCAGGCGATTCTGTATCTTTTTGCCCATCACGAGATATGCGATGGGAGATGCTATGAAGATAGAGCTCAATGTTCCGAACACTACACCTAATGACATGGCAAAGGCAAATGGCTGAATGCTCTTGCCACCAAGGAACAAGATACAAAGCAACACGATCAACGTTGATAGTGAGGTGTTGATTGTACGAGCCAAGGTTTGGTTGATAGAATCATTGAATAGTATCTGGATATCCTGCTTGGGATGTAGCTGTAGGTTTTCTCGGATACGGTCGAATACCACCACTTTGTCATTGATTGAGTAGCCGATAACGGTCAGCACAGCACCAATGAAAGTCTGGTCGACCTCAAGCGAGAAAGGTAACAAGCCTTGCAGCAACGAGAATAAACCAATAACGGTGAGGGCATCGATAGTCAATGCCACGGTGGAACCCACAGAGAACGCCACGTTACGGAAACGAAGCAATATGTAAAGGAAGATGCCTATCAAAGCTATAAGCACACTGATGATAGCTCCGTACGTCACATCCTTGGCTACAGAGGGTCCTACCTTGGATGAGCTTATAATGGAACCACCCTGCCTAATATCTGGATTTTTGAAATCGTTAACGCTCTTTTGTGTCACCAATCCCGCGTTTTTCAATCCTTTATAGAGCATCTCCTCCGTCTCATCGTCCACGGTAGGGCTGTTAGACTCTATCTTGTAGTTGGTCGAGACACGAATGGTCTTGTTATCGGTACCCAGTGACAATGCGCTGGTAGTGGCCTTGGGGAAAGTTTTTGTCAATACATCGCGCACTTGTTCGGGCTGGGTGTTTTTCTCGAATACAATGACATAGTTGCGACCACCGGTAAAGTCGATACTCTTGGCAAGGCCTCGAACGAGGAAGCTGCCACAGAATACAACCACGGCAACGATGGCTACCGTAAAGGTGGTTTTATACATTGACATGAACTTAAAGTCCGTACCTTGCATCAAATTCTTGGAGATGCCAGTCCAAAATTTGAGGTTTTGCCACTTGTCTTTGTTCAGTTTGTACTCGTAAACGAGACGAGTGAGATAAACTGCGCTAAAGAATGAGCAAACAATACCGATGATCCATGTTGTGGCGAAGCCGCGGATAGGACCTGTACCAAACACGTATAGGATGACACCGGTTATCAATGATGTCAAGTTGGAGTCGAAAATAGCTGAGAATGCATTGCTATATCCAGCGCTGATAGCTTGTTTCATGCCCTTGCCGGCACGCAATTCTTCTTTTATGCGTTCGTAAATCAGCACGTTGGCGTCTACTGCGGTACCAAGGGATAGCACCATACCAGCGATACCCGACATGGTGAGCGCGGCTTGAAAAGACGTCAGAATTCCAAGCGTGAAAAAGACATTGACAAGCAATGCGCCCACGGCGATTGAGCCAGGAATCATGTTATACATGGCGAGCATGTAGATGATAAGCAGCACAAAGGCTATAATGAATGATATAATACCTTGCTGTATGGATTGCGCTCCAAGCGTAGGACCAACCACTTCTTCCTGTACGATGTGAGCAGGAGCAGGCATACGTCCTGATTTCAAGGTGTTAGCCAAATCTTTAGTGTCCTCCACAGTGAAGTTACCACTGATAGACGATTGTCCGCCGGATATTTCTCCGTTCACTCGCGGAGCGGAATAAACTACGCCATCAAGCACAATGGCGATGGCTTTTCCTACGTTGGCCTTGGTCAACTCGGCCCAACGCCGGGCGCCTTCAGAGTTCATTGTCATGCTCACCTCTGGTTGGCCAGTAAGATGATTAAACTGGTCTGACGCTTCCGTCACCACACCACCCTCTAATGGTGCGCGGCCATTGGTGGTCGTAATCTTGAGGGCATGCAACTCAAATATGTTTTTTGCGGAGATGCCATCGGCTGGTTTCGCGCTCCAAAGGAGTTTCAAATCGGTTGGCAACACTTGCTTGGCGAGCTCGCTATAGATAATCTTGTTGATATTCGCGGTGTCTCTAATGCTTGCGTATCCCACCACGCTAAGACTCTGACCACCTGTTGTTTGCAGCATAGCGAGCAGTGGATGCAGTTTCTTGGCTTGCTCCAACTGGGCGTCGGGCGTAGTATTTATATCCTGTTTTTTGCTCTTTTTCTTGAGTTGGAACTTGGGTTTGGCTGTTGTTGCAGCCACCGTGTCTTTGGTTTCCACCTTGGCAGAGTCTACCACATCTGAAGAAGCGTTGTCTCCATTGGCTAATCGCGTATCTAATTGTGTAAGATACGGAATTATCTCTGCTGCGTTAAAGGTCTCCCAAAACTCCAAATTGGCACTACCTTGAAGCAACTTGCGAATACGTTCCGGCTCCTTGATACCAGGCATTTCCACCATGATGCGACCTTCCGAGCCTTGCACTTTTTGAATGTTGGGCTGAACCACGCCAAACTGGTCGATACGAGTACGCACCACTGTGAAAGAGTTGTCGATGGCCGATGTAACCTCCGATCTCAGCACTTTTTCCACTTCACTATCAGTGCTTGTGGGCGATACTTTGCCTTGCAACTGCTGCGTGGCAAACACTTCCGCTAATTTACGTCCTGGAGCATTCTTGTGATAGGCGTCGATAAACAGCGAGATGAAGTCACCTTGCGTTGTCTCAAGCTTTTGGCACGCTTCTTTCATGGACTTGGTGTAGGCTGCGTCGGTCTTATGATCGGCGAGCATATCCACTACGTCGGGTACGGAAACCTCGAGGATAACGTTCATTCCACCTTTCAAGTCCAAGCCGAGACCAATTTGTGTTTCGAGACACTTCTGATAGCTGTAAATTCCCAAATACTTCACGGAATCTTTATAATCCTGTTGCGCAATGGGGTCGCCGAGCTTGGCAGCCTGCTTGTCATAATATCTCGTGGCAAACGAGAAAGACAAATAAAAGATGCTTGCAAGCGTCAGTAAGACGGCGGTTACAATTACAATTCCTTTGTTTTGCATTTTATTGTTGATATTTATTTTCTATTGTTTCACTTTGATGATGCACAAAGATATTTTGCATAGATGACATGCAAAGATACTACTTTTTCACTTTTTAAGCAAGATTAAGGTCTTATTTATTCATTTTTTACGGTTTATGGCGTTTTTTCAGCCAGCAGATGATAGGATAATGGTCGGATGTCTTGATTTTATTGTCTACCCGACAGACAACTGGCTCAAAATGAGCCGAGCACATAATATTGTCTATTCTAAAATAAAATCCGTTGTGATGATAGCTGATACCTGGCCCGTTTCCAGCCTCCACATAGCAGTCGGTTAGTTCCTTGGCGATGGTTCTACGAGCGTATGAGATAGGGCTGTCGTTAAAATCACCGCACAAGATGACCGGCATGTCGCTGTGATAGGCCACATAGCGTGCCACGGCTTCTGCTTGTCGGGCTCGTATAGACATAGCCTTGCCGAGCTTGTTGATGAGCGTTTTGGATGTCAGCCCTGCCGTATCCACTTTCATCTCACCTTTCATCATCGTTTTAAATCGGTCTTTGTCCTCCACTGTCAACCCCGTGGTTTCTAAATGATTGTTCACCACTAACACCTCCTCCCCATTTACCATCAACTTAAAAGCGGCACTCAAGTTGCCCTTAGATTCGTACATGATACGTTCCTTTGAAAGAATTGGGAACTTGCTGTAAATAGATATACAGTTGCCAGTTTGGTGCATGGCGGTGTCTTGATACTGGTAAATGGGGTTGAGTACCGAGTCAACCTTGGCTTTTTTTATTTCCGTAAGATTCGATTCTTGCAGGCAAACGATATCCGCATCTTGCTCCTTTATATATTCCAGTATGGGGTTAGGCTTGCTTCCCGGGGTCTCCCATCCTGCAAATAGCCATACATTGTAAGACAGCACCTTGATGGCATCGTGGGGTGGTGTATGCGTAATGTTGAGTGGACAGTATATCCTAATCGGTGCGTAGCACAGCAAAAATCCAGCAAATGGAATAATCGCCCTCCTCGTTTTAAAAACTATCCAAAACACGAGAAACGCAAAGTTGAGTATCAAGAAAACAGGAAACGCCAGCCCTCCCTTGCTCAAGATGGGGAACGACGTGGGATCGAGCCTATCCGAATAGCCCATGGCAAGCATCACGATAATAGTGACAATATTTGCCCCGGCTATAGTTTGCAACGTAAATGTTTTCAGTTTTTTGATCATTTCTTGCTTTGGTCAAAGAGCGTCTGTTTCTCCTCTTTGCTCAAACTGTCGTACCCACTTTTCCTTATCTTGTCGAGAATACGGTCTATTTCTTCTTGCGTGGCTTGTTTGCGAGCGTTATAATCCCAGTCAGAATTGCCCGTGTCGTGATAACGGGAGTCATTGCCGAAAGAGCGATTTCCACCTCGTTGTTCCCACTTCGACTTCAAATTGTCAAAAAACGAGGTGCCGTTGCTACTGTTATAGTAATTTTCAGGATGCTTCTGCCAATAGCGAATAAGAAAAAATCCGAATATCATGCCGCCCAAATGAGCCAAATGGGCCACGTTCGAATTGGACACAGCCATTGCCGAGAATAGTTCCACGACTATGGCTCCCATCACCATCCATTTGGCTTTGATGGGGATAGGAATGGGTATAATGAACATCTTCTCGTTTGGAAACATCATGCCAAAAGCCAATAACAGCGCATATATGGCTCCCGACGCTCCCACAGTGGTGAGATTGTTGAGCTGATCGCCCAACTGGCGCATCACCGAGAAAGACTCGACGATGCCCAACGACTGCTGTGCGTCGAGCATAAAATACACATAAAAAAATTGTGCTATCTCTTGCATGACACCCGCGCCAATACCGCATAAAATGTAATAAAAAAGGAATCGCTTCTCGCCCCACGTTCTCTCCACCACCGATCCAAACATCCACAGCATGAACATGTTTAAGATAATGTGTTCCCATCCACCGTGCATAAACATGTAGGTAACCAATTGGTAGAGATAAAAGTCAGACGCCATGAAGAAGTGTAGGCCAAGCACATAGTTCAGATCGATGCCCCATACTTGTTGTGCCACAAGCAGGCCGACAAATGCCAAGACGTTAATGATAAGCAAATTCTTGGTGATAGGTGGAATTTTTAGCATATATTTGAAATATCGTTCTAAATCGTTTACAATTGATGCAAAATTACAAAAAAACTCCGTTAGTTTATCATAAAGCAAGCTATTTACGGCATTTTTTAAGTTTGTGTATAACTTTTCTATCTTTTTTTTTTGAATTGTGAAATGAATAGCCTATATTTGCGAGTAAATAACAAATTATCCTACGATTATATCCATTTTAATAACAAATATTATGAACAAGTCAGAATTAGTTAAAAAGATTGCTGATGCTGCTGGTTTGACCGCTGCAGACGCAAAAAAAGCCCTTGATGCCACAACATGTGCAATCAAAGAAGCCTTGGTAGCTGGAGAAAAAGTACAGCTTGTAGGTTTTGGTACTTTTGCCACCAAAGAGCGCCCCGCACGTCAAGGTGTCAATCCTGCTAACGGTAAAAAGATTCAAATCGCTGCCAAGACAGTCGTTAAGTTCAACGCAGGTTCTGAATTTGAAGAGGCTGTAAACAAATAATGTAAATTTATTTTGCAGTTATAAAAAAAGGTCTACGCCATGCGTAAACCTTTTTTTATGGGTTGTCATGAGATCTTTCTCATCATTTTGGCTGCTTGCCTATATAGGCCAAGATACCCCCATCCACATAGAGCACGTGTCCATTCACGGCATCAGAGGCTTTAGAGGCCAAGAAAACTGCGGGGCCACCAAGCTCAGCTGGGTCGAGCCAACGACCCGCTGGGGTCTTTGCGCAGATGAAACTATCAAATGGGTGACGGCTGCCATCAGCCTGACGCTCGCGCAGCGGAGCCGTCTGCGGTGTGGCGATGTAACCCGGGCCAATGCCATTGCACTGTATGTTGTACTCGCCATACTCTGAGCAGATGTTGCGCGTGAGCATCTTCAATCCACCTTTCGCTGCCGCGTAAGCCGATACCGTCTCACGTCCCAGCTCGCTCATCATCGAGCAAATGTTGATGATTTTACCCTCCTTGCGCTCCATCATCTCTGGCAGCACGGCAGAAGAGACAATGAATGGGCCCACCAAGTCTATGTCTATCACTTGCTGAAACTCCTCGCGCTTCATCTCGTGCATGGGTATACGCTTGATAATTCCGGCGTTGTTCACCAGAATGTCTATGTTACCTACCTCCTTGTGAATGCGCTCCACGAGTGCCTTCACGTCGTTTTCCTTGGTCACGTCGCACACATAACCGGTCACGTTGGCTATGCCTGCCTCTTTGTATGAGGCCATGCCTCGATCCACGAGGTCTTGGTTAATGTCGTTAAAGATAATGTGGTCAATGCCGGCGGCCGCAAAAGCCTTGGCGATGTTGAATCCAATACCATAAGAAGCGCCCGTGATCCAAGCGTTCTTACCTTTCAGTGAGAAAATGTTTAAGTTGTCCATTTTTATTATTTATTAAGGGGATTAATATAGTTTTGCAAATTGTAATCTCAAGTTTGTTATCCCGAAAAATTCTTTGTCGCCATAGTCGACGCTCTCCTCGCCCTTTGGCTAAACGAACGTATAGTAGCGCGCGTCCGCCACGCCGTGTACACTCCATTCGGCCTCGGGCCCCGCGTTGAGCACGCCCATTTCCCCCAAGCGCGCGAAACGACCGGTTTTCAGCGTGTCAATGCGATCTAATGGCAGCGGATATCCCATGGATACGGCGTCTCAAACAATCATGCGGTGGTATATCGAGTACACCATGTTCATCTCGTTTTGGGCAGAAAGTAGTTCTATCAAAGAGTCTTGGCATAGTCTTTTAGTATCATAGTGCTTCGTGTCAGCGAGATTTGCCGCGTAGCGAAGATATAGTTTGTTATCATAAAGTGTTTGCCTTCGTCACTTTGCAAAGTTAACGATTTATTTATGATAAAGACTATTTATATTGTAAAACTTTCTTTCAGCATGCGATTGTTATGATTAATGAATGTTAATTATAAAAATCTTTCACTCCTGTCTCACGTATATGACACATAAAAAAAACCGCTCAGGGCTATGCGGCTCGAGCGGCTTATGGTGTAAACATTATACCACCGTGTTTTGCAAGTGGCTTAAAGATCGGCTTTCCACACGCCATGCAGGTTGCAATACTCACGCGCGCAAACCTTTTTAGCGTCTGTCTTAAACTCGGCCACAGGTTTGTCGTTGGGGGTGAGATATTTGCGCAACACCTCAGTTTCTGTCATCAGCTCTATCCACTGTATATAGTGTTCCTCAGTCATGGGATGCTCCACCGAGCCTACCGTTACACGATAACCACCTTCGATAGCCTCGATAACAGGCACATGCTTCTCTTTGGCTGCGTCTACAGTGTTTTCGGTCATTGCTTTCCAGTCACCATCAAGGTTTAGTTCGCCAGCAACCATCACCTCAACCATACTACCGGTTTTGGTATTCTTGTAAATGTCGTTTCTTTTTGCCATAGTGTTTAAATTTTCATAATGTTATATTGCAAAAATAGTTTTTATTTCTCATTTACGCAAACTATTCGTGATAATAAATTATATTAAAATGAAATATTTGTAATTTTTGTAATATTGATGGGGTATCATGTTTTATGTGGCATTATAACGAGGTTGGAATGTTTGGTGAGCACCTTACAAAATATACCATGATTACAAGTGCATCTATGCCCATACAGAGGCCTTACAAGCAAAAAGCCGCAATAAGCATTGATACTTATTACGGCTTTAGAGTTGTCCTACGCGGATTCGAACCACGACTGAGAGAACCAAAAACTCTAGTGCTACCATTACACCATAGGACAATCGCATAGATAGTGCTGTCTACTTCAGCGGTGCAAAGGTAGTGTTTTTTTGGCCTATAACCAAATTTTTAATCAAAATCTTTTCTTGCCACGCTTGTAAATCTTCATTATGGCGCATATTGAACAACGATTCGTCACATCTGTATCATGGAGTGAATGGCACCAAGTGGTCTTGTGCGCCAGTTCAGATCAAACTGGCATACCAGACTCGAAATGCCATTGAGCCTTGCTCGAGAACGGTGGTACGAAATAGAGACAATGATACGAAAAACTTTAAAAATTAAATTTAAAAGTGCTTGAAAATACAAGACAAACACCCTCTAATCTTTCGCTTATTTGCAAGCGAACGAATGGTTGCGTACAAAAACAAGAAAAATGAGGGTTTTCTGTAAAGCTTTGAAATACAGTATAATAATAAAGAAAATATATTATTTTTAAAAATAAGTTTTCTGAAATGCTCGCCATTGAGTACTATTCACGTCATGATTAGGCCCTACACGCAGCGCGTATAGCACGCAAACGGCGCGCGTATAAGCCTTAAACGTAGCCTGAAAAGGTACCAATGGCGTTTCGTGCATGTAAAAAAGGGTGAGCGATCGTGTGTTTTATGCCCGACAATACATTTTTTTTGTGCGGAATGATGAATTTTAGTATCACTTTATTTGTGATTATTTTTTGATAAAAAATGAGAGGTGACGATACTTGGGGAGTGAATGAGATGGCAGCCACCGTGACTTTGGGGGCAGTTCGGGCAACCATAAAAAAACGACATCCCGCATCGGCGAAAAACCTTGCGGGACATCGTTTCTGGTATCTCAAATGTGTATGGACTACTTCACGGTGATGAGATAATAGTTTTTCTTGCCGCGCTGCACCAAGAGATACTTGCCGTCTATAAGGTCGTCTGTGGTGACAGGGCGGTCAAAAGCGGTGAGTTTCTCCTTGTTGAGGCTCACGCCACCACCCTTTACAAGTTTGCGCATCTCTCCCTTGCTGGGAAAGATGCTCATGCCGTCGGCACAAAACAGGTCTATAGCCTTGGCGCCAAGTTGCGATTTGTCGACGTCGTAATGAGGTACATCCTTGAACACGTCGTTGAGCGTTGCCTCGTCAAGCCGTGCGAGCTCGTCCTTGGTGGCTTTGCCGAAAAGTATGTTCGAGGCAGCAATGGCTATGTCGAGGTCTTCCTTGGAATGCACCATAGTGGTGACCTCCTCGGCCAGTCGGCGTTGCAACGAGCGGCGGCCAGGGTCTTGGGCGTGCTCCGCGGCGAGGTCGGCGATGGTTTGCCGGTCAAGGTCTGTGAATATCTTGATGTAGCGCTCGGCGTCTTGGTCCGACACGTTAAGCCAGAACTGGTAAAAGGTGTAGGGCGTGGTGCGGTCGCGGTCCAACCATACGTTGCCGCTCTCTGTCTTGCCAAACTTTTTGCCGTCGGCCTTAGTGATAAGCGGGCAGGTCAGGGCGTAGGCTTGGGCTTCGTTGCCAAGCGTGCGGCGTATAAGCTCCGTGCCGGTGGTCATGTTGCCCCATTGGTCATTGCCGCCAAGCTGAAGTCGCACGCCATTGTGCTGGTACAGATGCAAAAAATCGTAACCTTGAAGTAACTGATAGGTAAACTCGGTGAAGCTCAAGCCGTCGCGAGCCGTACCGTTGAGGCGCTGCTGCACACTCTCCTTGGCCATCATGTAGTTTACAGTGATATGTTTTCCCACGGTGCGGGCGAAGTCGAGAAAAGTGAAATCCTTCATCCAGTCGTAGTTGTTCACCAACTCGGCCTTGTTGGGCTCACAGCCGTCAAAATCCAAAAACTTGGCGCACTGCCTCTTGATGGCCTCTTGGTTGTGGTAGAGCGTTTCCGAGTCGAGCAGATTTCGCTCTTGGCTTTTGCCAGATGGGTCGCCTATCATTCCCGTGGCTCCTCCCACCAGCAGGTAGGGCTTGTGGCCGCAGCGTTGCAAATGGCGTAGCATCATGATGCCGCAAAGGTGGCCGATATGGAGCGAGTCGGC
>QWBY01007621.1_pt1 | contig 10211 bp, 10 predicted proteins | sample 1972471 | NCBI WGS metagenome assembly QWBY01 (sample SAMN09866722, study PRJNA288562) | Human gut metagenome isolate term6_stool, whole genome shotgun sequencing...
GCAAAAGCAGCCGCGCCTTTGGACACAACGCTTAGGTATCCCGTTACGACAGTGGGAGCACCCTGATAACTGTCGGCCGTCCAGAAGTGGAAAGGAACCAACGAAATCTTGAAACCGAGGCCACTAAAGAAGAACACCATGCCAATGATGACAATGGGGGTGGCAGAGAGATGAGCCACCATATCGTCAAAATATAGTGTACCAGCCGCTCCATAGAGGAAGCTGATTCCATAGAGCATCACGCCTGACGAGAATACAGCGGTGAGAATAAACTTGGCACCTGCCTCGGCAGAGTGATGGCGATATTTGTCGAATGCCACAAGACAAGCCATAGGCACAGATGCCAACTCAAGGCCAAGAAAGAACAACAAGAAGTGATTGGCACTCACCATCATATTCATTCCCAACAAGGTGGAAACCACCAAAGCGTAAAATTCACCCTCCTTGAAATGAGTGTCAGGACGGTTTAGCCACTCATGCGCCTGGATAATCACGATGAGCGTTCCAAAAGCGAGAATGGATTTGATGATACTTATACTTGGATTAGTGACATACATGCCACCAAAAGTGGATGTCTCGACCGTGGGCATGATGTTGGTCAAGATATGGGCAAGGAAAAGAACGATAACCAAAGGGTTGAACCCTTGGCGTTTTTTCTGCTCACCCGGTTTTACCGCCGTGAACAGATCCGCAAGAAACACAATAATCAAGATAGCCATCAAGGAGACCTCGGGTATCATGTTTAAGAATTGACTATAATCGATTTTCATAATGATCGTTTTATTGGAATGGTTTATCCGTATGCGAATGCCAATATATTACATCCCCGCTATGACCCCCGTTCCTGTGATATGCTGTATCATCGGAGCCACAGCATCGTTAATAATTTGTTGTGCCCAGAGTGGGAACGTACCAAGCCCGGCCACACAGAAAATGAGCGCTCCCACGGCGATACGCTCATCCCAACTGGCGTCGGTGAGCTTGTAATAGTCTTGGTCTGGTACCTTCTGGTATAAAATCTTGCCCACCACACGCAAAATATAAACCGCGGTGATGACAATAGAGGTACAGGCGATAATGGTACAAGCGCGGTGGAACGTGTCATTCACTTGGAAAGAACCGACAAAAATGTTCATCTCTGCTACGAAACCAGAGAACAAAGGCAGACCCAAGTTGGCCAAACCGGCAACCACATAGGCCACGGCCAAGAATGGCATTATCTTCATCAAACCGCCCAATCGGCGCACGTCGCGTGTACCACAACGGTGATATATCATACCTATAACGGCAAAGAAAAGTGCTGTCATAAGTCCGTGCGAAAGCATTTGGAGCACAGCACCATTGATTGCAGTCTGTGTCATCATACAAAGTGCGAAAAGTACCATGCCGCAGTGAGACACGGACGAATAAGCGTTAATATATTTCAAATCAGTCTGAACACAGGCTGAGAGTGCTCCATAAACCACAGAGATAGTGGTAAGAATAAGGAAAATCCAGCACAACTCACGTGCGGCGTCAGGCAAAAGGAACATGGCGATGCGAAAACAACCGTAACCTCCAAGTTTCATCAATACTCCGGCATGAAGCATGGACACCGCTGTGGGCGCCGAGGCGTGACCGTCAGGAGACCATGTGTGGAATGGGAACAGCGCACCCAAAACACCGAAACCAATGAATATGAATGGGAAAAATACCTTTTGTATAAACACTGGGATGGCATGGCTATTAGCTATAGCCATTACGTCCATAGTGTAATGACCGCTGTATTGTCCATTGAAAAAGTATATTCCGATGATGCCAATGATGAGGAGCGCGGAGCCACCCATGAGCATCAAGGTAAGCTTCATGGCTGAATACTCCTTGGGGCCTGTTCCCCAAACGCCAATAAGCAAGTACATTGGGATGAGGGCCACCTCATAAAACATGAACATTGTGAAGAGATCTTCACTGATAAAGAAACCAAACACACCCGCGGAAAGGTTCCTGTAATGACAATAATCGCGGAAAGCAGTATCATCACCACAGCAATGCCGTCCACACCAGTTCTATAATAAATATTAAGAGGCTCAAACCATGGTATGGCATCTCCAAAAAGGAATGGAAACTGCTCAGCGGTCATTGTCTCACGAGCGCCCACAAACGCAAAGACAAGATAGATGGCCAATGCCAACAATGCCACAGAGCCAACCATCATAATGCCACGCACTTGACTGTCATTGCGAGCAATCCACAGGCAGAACAGCATCACGATAGGTATAACGACGAATAATGATAAAAAGGTCATTTTACTTAATTATTCTAATTTTATATTTCAATAAGCGTAAATGCAAAGCAGTATCAGGGTCAACGCCACACTGCCAGTGAGAAACCACACGGCATACTGACGCACGTCGCCACTTTGCCAAGGACGGATGGTTTCGCCAGCCTCCTGCGTAGCCCATGCGGAGAAGTTGAACATGCCATCTATGACATGGCGATCAAACCACGCGATGGGAATGGAGAAGCAGGCAAAAACAATCTTATGAGTGAAGAATTGCCATGCGTCATCAATGTAGAAGCGTTTGAGCGCGGCCTCATGCAAACGAGGCATGCGACGCTTAAGCATGTCGGGCACAGGGTTTTCGCCACTTTTGTACATCCATGTAGCCAAGCCAATGCCTACGATAGCCACAGCTATGCTGACCCATGCCACGTTAGGCCATGTCCAAAACTGCCATGTTTGTAATGCGATGTCCTCGCTATGGCCGTCTCCAGACACAAAGTGTCCGAATGGTATCATACCAGCAAAAATGGATATGATGGACAAGAAAACCAACGGTCCCCACATAATAAAAGGTACCTCTTGAGGGCGACGACGATTCTCCGGATCTTGCTCATAATAAGATTTACCCCAGAATATGACATAATAAAGACGGAACATATAAAATGCCGTCATGGCCGATACCAAGGTCATGAACCATCCCATGAATGGTGAGAAATGGAAACAAGACGCCACTATCTCGTCCTTGGAGAAGAAACCAGCAAACGGTGGTATACCACTGATGGCTAAACATCCTATGAGGAAGCACACGTTTGTGATTGGCATGTACTTGTGAAGGCCACCCATATACTGCTTAAAGTTGGAACCAATAATGACTATAATGGCACCCGAGCAGAGGAACAGCAATGCCTTGAACATGGCATGCGTAAAGAGATGGAACATGCTGGCCATATAGCCCACGCCGCCTTCGCCGTCTATTGACGTGCAAACGCCAAGCGCGACAAGCATGTAAGCGATTTGCGAAATGGTAGAGAAAGCCAAGCCACGCTTGATGTCAGCTTGCGTGCATGCCACCGCAGCAGCATAGAAAGCCGTGAAAGCGGCTATATAAGACACATAGTGCAACGTCTCTGGCGCATACTGAATCCATATCGGAAACAATGAGGCCACTTGGAAAACACCAGCCACCACCATCGTTGCGGCATGGATAAGCGCACTCACTGGCGTCGGACCCTCCATGGCGTCGGGCAACCAAATATGAAGTGGGAACATGGCAGACTTGCCCGCACCACCAATAAACATCAAGAACAGAGCCATCGGCAGCACCCATGCGGCACCGGGAAGATTATTTACCACGCTCGCCTCGACATTCAAATCATAATTGAATGTACCCACGTAGAAACTGTAAAAGAGTATACCTATGAGGAAGAACAAGTCAGCAAAACGAGTCACGATAAACGCTTTTTTGGATGCGTGTACAGCCTCGTGCTTGGGATAATAAAATCCGATGAGCAGATAAGAGCACACGCCAACAAGCTCCCAAAACATATACATTTGGAAAATATTGGTAGCTACGACCAATCCAAGCATAGACATCGTGAACAAAGAAAGAAACGCGTAAAAGCGTTGAAATCCCTTCTCGTAACCCTCTTTCACGTAGTTTTCATCACGCTCGGCCATGTAACCAAAGCTGTATATGTGAACCATAGAGCTGACAGTGGTTATCACGACAAGCATCATCACGCTAATGGGTGACAATCTGAAACCTATCTTGAACAGCAGGTCAGTGCCAAAAATAGATTTGCCAAAATCCAACCACGTGAAGTTGAACACCGTCAACGTGGGAAAAGTGCCATCGGCCAACCGACCATTGACTACATCTACATCTTCAAACGGTGTATGTACATGCCCCGTATAAAAGAAATATTTATAGGCAGTATAAATGCTAAGCCCCCATAAAAAGAGCAACACCATAGTACCAATGACACCAGCCACTGGCTTTTTCATCTTCATTCCACACAATCCAAGCAACAGAAAGCTCAGCAGCGGGAGAAGCAATATTAAGAACGAATAACTGTATTCCATTGCTAATATCAGAATTTCATGTTTTCAATACTGTTCACCGAGCTACTCCGATAGTTTCGGTAAACATTAATAATGATGGCCAAAGCCACTGCCGTTTCAGCTGCGCTCACTCCTATTGAGAACAGAGTGAAGAACATTCCTTCCATTTGTTCGGGATAGAAAAAACGATTGATGACAGCAAAGTTCAGGTCAACAGCGTTCAAAATGAGCTCAACAGAGATGAGCATGGCTACCAGATTGCGTCGAGTAACAAATCCGAACACTCCGATAAAGAACAACAGCGCGCCAAGCGCTAATAAACATTCAACAGGTATGGTCATTTCTTTTTATCCTCCTTTCTTGCAATCATAATACCACCTATAATACATGCCAGCAAAAATACTGATATGAGTTCGAAAGGCAGTACATATTGATACTTTTCGCTTCCAACAAGCGCCTCGCCAATTTGCCGCATAGGCAGCTCGATATCCGCAACAGAAGTAAACTTTGTGTGAGCCAAAAACTCACTCTTAAGATATACCATGAGCACCGTGCCAAGGCCCACCAACGCAAGCAGCGCTCCTTGAAACACACGCTTTCCGTTAAAATTTTCGACCAGTCCTTGCAATGAACGCTTAGACACCAAGTTGATAACGAAAATATACATGATGGTAATACCACCTGCATAAACACTTATTTGCGCTGCGCCTAAATAGGTATAACCCAACAAGAAATAGATGCCAGCTATGCCAAAGAGCACATTTGCCATAATAGATTACTTGGTTTTGGTGTTAAATTTTCCGATAGTCAAGGGTGCGCCACCATCCTTTACGAGGTGAGGCAGGCTACCACCATCATATACTTCTTTGTCGAGCTTAAGCAATAAGTTTGAGCGATTGAACACAGCCTGCTCAAAATCGTTGGTGAATTCGATAGCGTCAAAATTACATGCGTTGACACAAAGCTCGCAAAACATGCAGTCTCCCAAGTCGTACGCATATTCGTCAAGCGTGCGTTTCTTGCGTCCAGTCTCTGGATTGGTCTCCATGTGCGACGTGATTTTGATTGTATCATTAGGACAAATCTTCTCGCACATTGTACAAGCAGTGCACTTGTAAGCTCCATTTTCATCGCGTTTGAAAACCAAACGCCCACGAAAGCGAGGCGAAATGTGCAGTGTCGTCTTGCGGTTCTCAGGATATTGCTCGGTAGATTTCGGCGTGAAATATTCTTTGAGCGTGGTCTTTAGCCCCACTCCCAAAGTCTTAAGACCATCAGCAATACCTTCGAAATATGTTTTATCGTTTTTTGCCATTTCCTTTACTTTGATTATTCTATATACCATCCTAAGGCCACACAAATCGTCATCAAGACTAAATTAAGCAGCGAAAGGGGCATGAGATATTTCCATTCCAATTTCAAAATCTGGTCAATACGAAGACGTGGGAACGTCCATCGTATCCACATCAAAAGCCAAACCACAGCAAAAGTCTTACCCATAAACCAAACGATTCCGGGTATATAGTTCATCAGGTTATCAAAGCTCTCGACACCAATGTTTAACGGTGCCCATCCGCCCAAAAACACAGCGGTGGCGATACCAGATATCACGAAGAGGTTGAGATACTCTGCCAAGTAGTAGAACCCAAAGCCCATACCCGAGTATTCGGTGTGATAGCCAGCGGTAAGCTCGCTCTCAGCCTCGGCCAAGTCGAACGGGCCGCGGTTTGCCTCCGCGTTGCCAGCCACCAAAAACACCAAGAACGCGATGATGGCAGGCACATGACCTTTGACGATGAGCCACCCCCACGGGCCAGTCTGGGCATCCACAATGCCACTCACCTGCATTGTGCCGGTGAGAGCCACGGCCGCCACGAGGCAAAGGCCAAGTGAAATCTCGTAGGATATCATCTGCACACAGCCACGCATAGCCGATACAACAGAGTACTTGTTGTTACTACCCCATCCGGCAAGAAACACGCCCACAACACCAATAGAAGAGATGGCGGTGATAAGAAACACACCCACATTGAAATCGAGAATGTGCGCACCCTTATTCCACGGCAAGAACGAGAACGTGCCAACCGATGCTATGATCACCAATAATGGCGCGATGTAATACAACATTTTATCTGCTTTGTCAACAGAAAAAATCTCTTTGATGAGCATCTTCACCACGTCGGCAAAGACCTGAAAGATACCCCACGGGCCAACGCGAACAGGTCCAAGCCTGCACTGGAAGTAAGCACAAACCTTACGTTCCATAAAAATCAGGGCGATAGCAATCAGCGCGTATGCCGTGAGAATAGCCACTCCCACGATAACACACTCTATCAATATCGTCCAGAAATCTCCCAATCCTAGTGTCTGGCGTAGGAGCTCGTCGAACCATTTTGTTACAATACTAAAATCAAACATATCTTATATTCTTTTTAATCTATTCGTTTTTTGGTTTTAGTATTACCTATCCAAGTCTGGAACCACAAAATCTATAGCAGCTCCAGTCGCTACAAGGTCGGCAATTTTCTGGCCTCTCAGCATTTTGTCAAAGGCCCCCACGAGGGTCAATCCCATGGGCCGCAATTTCACACGGTAAGGATTTTTATCGCCACGACTGTCGAGATATACGCCAAATTCACCTGCGCCACCCTCCACGGAGAAGTACCACTGACCTTCAGGAACCTTGATAATAGGTTTCTGCTTGATATAAAAGTCGCCCTCGGGAATGTTGTCCACAAGCTGTTCGATAATGTCAAGACTCTGATAGATCTCTTTGATGTGAACAAGATAACGTTCCATGGAATCGCCCTCGGAACCTACAATCTCATCAAAATTCACCTTATTATATACAGCGTATGGATGAGACTTACGCACGTCGTTGTGCCATCCAGCGGCACGACCTGCCGGGCCGGTGACCCCATAGTTGATACAGTCGGACAGATTCATAGGTCCTACGCCCTCCAGACGCTGATGAGTAATAACGTTGTCACCGAAGACGTCCATGTACTCTTGAACCATTGGCCGCATATAGGCGCAGAAAGCCTTGGTATTGGCCACGAAGTTGGGGTCAATATCAGCCTGCAATCCACCTATGCGATAATAGTTTTGGATGAGTCGTCCACCTGTAGTCTCTTCCATCACGTTGAGCAAATGCTCACGGTCACGCATGCAATACAAGAACGCCGTGAGAGCGCTCAGGTCTTGCGCGCACGTTCCGAGGAACAGCAAGTGATTGTCTATGCGCTGCAACTCATCCATGATGGTGCGTATGTAGACTATGCGGTCGCTCAGCTCCACGCCCAAAGCCTCCTCGACGACACCCACTAAGGCGTGCCTGTTGTGCATAGCGCATAGATAGTTCAAGCGGTCTGTCAAGGCCAATGTTTGCGGGTAGAGCATATTTTCCATCATCTTCTCTATGCCTCGATGGATGTATCCCAAATGAGGATAAACCCTCTTGATGGTCTCGCCATCCACCACCGTCTGCAATCGCAGCACGCCATGCGTGGATGGGTGATTGGGGCCAAAGTTGATGACAAAATCCTCGTCATTAAAGAGCCTATGTTTTTTCTCCACCAATTGTCCGTTAGCATCGATGCTCCACTCTGAAGTCCATTCGCTGTCCGGCTCGTCAGTAGTGGGGAATCGATTGGCCTCTGGGCTCATGTCAAAATCCTTGCGTAGGGGGAAGCCCTTAAAATCTGTCCTCATAAAGAGCCTACGCATATCTGGATGGCCGAGAAACTTGATGCCCAAAAAATCAAAAACCTCGCGCTCAAGCAAATTAGCGGCGGCCCACAGATGTATAATGGTGGGTATCACATAGTCGGTTTCCACCTGTTTAGCAATCTGTTTAACCGACACTCGCTCGTGATTTTGTGTATTCTCAAGAATGTAGATACATCCCAATCCCTCCTCTGGACCGAAATCTTCGCCTACAATAGTAACGAGGTAGTCGAAATGTTTCTCATCCTTCAACTTTGTCATCTCATCGACAAAGCTGTCAAATCCGAATTCTTTATTTTCTAATTTCATGTTATTCCGATACCTTGTTTGTTTCCGATGACATTTCTGCAGGTCTCTCTATCTTGGACTCTGCCTTGCGTTCCACCATGTTCTCCATTGGATCTACCACCTTTGTCGTATCAGCGGTGGCGTGCGTCGATGGTGCATCAGCTACCTTTTGCTCCGACCTATCCGCGGTGGCTTGAGCAGTATGTGCGTTATCAAGATTTTTTATTTCCTTATCCAATTTGTCCATCTCTTCTTGCGATGGCGCGGTGGCCACTATAATAGGTGCTTTGTTGCCAATTTTCTCATGGGAAAAATTTGCGTTGCTCAGACCATGCAGCCCGCCTCGCGACATACTTTCCTCACGCTCGGCATCGTTCATTTTGTGATTGGCACCACCAAAAAATTTCTCCACCTTAATCTTACGTTGCAGTTGCATCATGCCATAGATGATAGACTCTGGGCGAGGGGGACATCCGGGGATATAGACATCCACCGGAACAATCTCATTAATGCCACGCACCACACAATAACTCTTCTTGAATGGGCCTCCGCTAATGGTGCAACCCCCCACGGCAACAACGTATTTGGGCTCTGCCATCTCATCGTACAGACGTTTGAACACGGGTGCCATCTTGTTGGTAATGGTTCCGGCACACATAATGAGGTCAGCCTGCCGGGGAGAGTTTCGAGTTACCTCCCATCCAAAACGCGCCATATCGTAGCGGGCACATCCTATGGCCATGAACTCTATGCCGCAACACGACGTACCGAAGGTAAGTGACCAAGGGGAGTTGCTACGACCCCAGTTAATGGCCGCGTCGAGCGAGCCAAGCACCACGTTGGCGCCGCCCTCGTTAAGCTCGGTGGCTATTTGTTCAAGCGTCTCGTTGTCCTTGAAATCGTCATAAGGAACACTCTTAATAGCCGATCTTTTTCTTACTTCCATTCCAACGCTCCTTTCCGCCAAGCATATGCCAGGCCAAAGACCAACACTAACAGGAAGAACCCGATACTAACAAGAGCCAACGGTCCAAACTGACGAACTACAACCGCCCATGGATACAGGAGAACGGTCTCGATATCGAACACCAAGAAGAGGATGGCAAAGAGATAATAGCCCACGTGCATAGGCAACCACGAGCTGCCCCGGGTGGGAATACCACATTCGAATGCTTCACCTTTTACCGGATTATACGAACGAGGACCTATGAGTTTGGCAATGACATAAGCCGCCAATACCAAAGTCACAGCCGTCAAAAGAACGGTAATGAACAATGTGAAATTCATAAAATTATAATATTTTTAATATATTTCGCTTAAGCAAGCGCAAAGGTAGCAAATCTTTCCTGAACATAATCATGTTTTTACAAAAATATTCAGGACGGCGGCCGCTTAACAGAACGCAAACGCGCTCATGCACCCACACCATCCAACAGCATTCCTACCCTACTCAACTGTCACATTTTTTTAGCGCTCATCCAAGTGGCAACAATTTGTAACAAACAACGTGTGCCCCATTGGCAAAATGCCTGACAAATCCTTATAAGAAACGTCATAATGCCATCGCCACAATCTGACAACTTGGCTCAACCGATTTATTCTCTTGAAATTCGCGTTTTATATCCTTACGGAAAGATTTAGCTCAAACGGCTACCATCACTGCATTGCCAAACATTCCATAGGGCCGCAATATGTTTACATTATATATATCTTAGTGGGAAAACATGACGAAAACATCTGACAAAAAGCTTAAAATGCGGCGATTATTTAAAAACTTAAAAGATTTTGTTGCGTATACGCCAAAAATGGCGGCATTTACGCAACACCATGGATTACAGCATATTAAGCGAAAATAAACAAAAATTATCCCTGA
>QWBY01002659.1_pt1 | contig 10197 bp, 8 predicted proteins | sample 1972471 | NCBI WGS metagenome assembly QWBY01 (sample SAMN09866722, study PRJNA288562) | Human gut metagenome isolate term6_stool, whole genome shotgun sequencing...
CAGCTTCGCAGCAGGTCTAATCACAGGACTCCTAGACGGAAAAAGTGCTGCAGACGCCCTAGACTTTGGCGTTGCAGCAAGTGCCCTAAAACATACAATTAAGGGAGACTTCAACCACATGTCAAGAGAAGAAGTAGAAAACCTAGTAGGCGGAGACGCATCAGGTAGGGTTCAAAGATAGGATACTTCCTAATTGTAAAACAATAGATAGAGATGATAAGTGAGACATATAAAGGATCTTATCTTATTTCAAAGCAAGTTAAGATTTGTGATTTTCTAATATTTAGATGTCGTAAATATTAAATTCATCCTTAGTTTCTGATTTTATTATAGCTAGCAAATACTTTCTTTAATCAAGAAGATAGTATTTGATAGTTGAATGTCTATTTAATCGGAAACTTAGCTAATCAATTAATTTTTAAGGAAAATGTTTGACAAGATATAAATATAATGATATATTTATAACAAGAATAAAGGAAGCGCTTTCTAAAATAAATTTTCTAAAATAGTGAAATCAAAATAAATTTTAATATACTTTTAGACTTATGGGAAGCGCTTCTAATTTGAAAGATGGTGATTTTATTAATATTTACGATATAGCAAAAAAGGCCAATGTTTCGATCTCAACTGTTTCTAGGGTTATGAATAATACAGGAAGTGTGAGTGAGAAAACAAGGAAGAAAGTTGAAAGCGTGATTGAAAGCTTAGACTATTCTCCAAATAATATTGCAAGGAGCCTTGCAAGCAAGAAGTCAATGCTTATAGGACTTATGGTTCCAGATATAAGAAACTACTTCCACGTCCAAGCGGCCTATGAAGTAGACAAAATTTTAAAGACTTACGGCTATACTTCTCTTTTATCAAATACAACCAAAGATCTTGAAGAGAAGATTCGAATCTTAAAGCTTCAAAAGCAACAACAAGTTGAAGGGATTATAACTATAGGATCTGATTATGGAGATAAGGAGTTTCTTGATGTAGCTTATGAATTAAACAAGACTATCCCCATAGTTCAACTTAATAACTACGCCAAAGATTTGGTCAGTGTATACTGTGATGAAAAAGATGGGATGGAGCAAGCACTTCATTACCTGAAAGAAAATTCTTACAAGAGTCCAGTTTTCATCTCCGCAACTCAAAAGATCACTAACAGAGCCTACAATGAGAAAAGAAAAGGCTATGAGAGCTCACTAAAGAAATATTTCCCAGAAAATGAGTCTCTGGAGATTAACATAGAAGAAACTTCCTTGGAAGAATTACTAGAAATTATTAAAGATAAAAATATTGATGCTATCCAATGCGAAAACGATTCGATTGCCATCAAAGTTTATAAATATCTTTCTGTTCACGAGATGAAAATACCAGAAGATGTAGCCATTATTGGATTTGATAATGTTAGCGCAACAGAATACACACAAAAGAAAGTATCATCGATAGACCACAGGATTTATGATCACTCCAAGGTAGCGGTCGAGGCATTGATTAAGCTGATAAATGAAGAAAATGTCGAAAAAGACAATGTAATTAAGCCAAAGCTTATTATAAAGGAGACGTGTTAGATGAAAAAAATAAATGAAATTGTTGAAAAGAGAAATCTTAAGGAAACTGTCCTCCAATTTGGAGAGGGTAACTTCCTTAGAGCTTTCGTAGATTGGATGATAGACTTATCCAATGAGAAATATTCCTATCCAGGATCAGTTGTAATAGTTCAACCAATTCCTAATGGATTAGCTGATCTTATCAACGAACAAGATGGAATATATACACTTTCTATGAGAGGTAACAGCCCAGAAGGAAAGAAGATTGAAAACAGAGTAATAAAATCTGTATCAAGAGCTATTAATCCTTACGAAACTTTCGAGGATTACAAGGCTTTTGTTGAAAGTGAAGACTTGAAATATGTGGTTTCAAACACTACAGAAGCTGGTATTACTTATCTCAAAGAAGATTTAAAAGAAAATGAGGTACAAGACTCCTTCCCAGCAAAAGTTGCCCAACTATTATATTTCAGATACAAGAGATTTGATGGAGCTAAGGAAAAGGGTTTGGTTTTCTTCCCGGTAGAGTTAATTGATAACAATGGATATTTTCTAGAAAAATATGTAAATAAACATATAGAAGACTGGGGCCTTGAAGAAGAGTTCAAGGACTGGGTCAAGGAAAGTTGCCATTTCACATCAACCCTTGTTGATAGGATTGTAACAGGCAGACCTTCGGCAGATGAGGCAGAAGAGTTTTCTAAGGAGAATGACTATGAGGACAAACTCTTAGTATTTTCAGAGCTATTCAACCTATGGGTTATAGAAGGCGATAAAGATAAAGCAAAAGACTTTGCCTTCGAAGATCTTCCTTGCAATGTAATATGGACTGACAATGTAGATCCTTACAAGAAGAGAAAAGTAAGAATCCTAAACGGTGGACACACATCAACAGTTCCTGCCGCTGTCATCCACGGTTATGATATAGTTAGAGATTTCATGGAAGATAATGTCTTCGACACTTACCTAAATGATTTGATAGATGAGGAAGTTATACCAACTATAGACCTTAAGAAGGAAGACTTAATCAAATTTAAAGAAGAAGTAGCTTTGAGATTTAACAATCCATACGTAGACCATAAGCTCCTATCCATAACTCTAAACTCAATTTCTAAATTCAATGCCAGATGCTTGCCAAGTATTGTTGATTATTACAATAATACAGGAAAAGCTCCAAAACACTTCGCCTTTTCCTTAGCTGCTCTAATAAGATTTTATGAGATAGAGAAAAATGAAGAAGGATACTTTGGAAAAGATCAAAATGGAAAATCATATCCTGTACAAGACGATGAAAAACTGCTAGAATTTTTCAGCGAAAAGGCAAAATCAGAAAACTATATAGACGAAGTTCTTGAAAGTGATATTTGGGAATATGATTTAGAAAAATTGGGAGACTTCAAAGACTTAGTTAAGAAGTACTACAAAGAAATTAAAACTAGGGCAATTAGAGATGTCATGGAGGAAATATGAAATCATATCTTAAGATCAATCCAAATGACAACGTAGCCATAGCCGTAAAGGATTTAGAAAAGGGCAAACAAATCGAAGAATTTGGTCTAGAACTTAAAGAAGATATTAAAAGAGGCCATAAATTCGCCATTAAAAATATTAATAAGGGTGAAGATATTATTAAATACGGAATGCCTATAGGTCACGCCCTAGAAAATATAGAAGAAGGATCCTGGGTCCATGTCCACAATCTAAAGACCAACCTATCTGACATTATTGAATATGAATATGATAAGAAAGATGTAAATCTAGCCAATGAACTAAAAGATGATGAACTTAAATTTATGGGCTATCTTAGAGAAGATGGTAGGGCTGGAATTAGGAATGAAGTCTGGGTAGTTCCAGGTGTTGGTTGCATTAATCAAACATGCAACAACCTAGTAAACATGGCAAGGCAAAAATATCCTGATGTAAGCTTCCAATCCATAACCCACACCCATGGTTGTTCCCAATTGGGAGACGATCTAGAGATGACTAGGGAAATCCTTGCAGGATTAATCAAAAATCCAAACGCTGCTGGTGTCCTTGTCGTATCCCTAGGTTGCGAGAATAACATAATCGATGAATTTAAAGAATATATAAAACCTTTCAACGAAAAAAGAGTCAAATTCCTCACAGTCCAAGAAGTAGAAGATGAATACGAAGAAGGCTTGTCCTTGATTGATGAGCTTGTAGAATATAGAAATTTATTCAAAAGGGAAGCGCTTCCAATTTCTAAATTAACTGTAGGGTTCAAATGCGGGGGCTCTGATGGATTTTCTGGAATCACAGCCAACCCATTGTGTGGCTATACTTCAGATAAATTAGTAGAAAACGGAGCGATAACAATGCTTACAGAAGTTCCAGAAATGTTTGGAGCTGAGAAGTTGCTTATGAACCGTGCCAAAGACAAGGAAACATTTGAAGATATTGTAAGTATGATAAATAACTTCAAAGAATACTTCAAAAGCCACGGTCAAAATATATATGAAAACCCATCTCCAGGAAATAAAGATGGAGGAATCTCAACCCTAGAGGATAAGTCCTTGGGATGCATACAGAAAGGAGGAAGTTCGGAAGTAGTAGATGTTCTAGCCTTGGGAGAGCAAAGCCATGTCAAGGGCCTAAATCTCTTAAATGGACCAGGAAATGACCAAGTGTCATCCACCAACCTAGCTGCTAGTGGATGCTCTCTAATAGTATTTACAACTGGTAGAGGTAATCCATTTGGATCAATAGTTCCAACAGTCAAAATGTCAACAAATACAGAGCTAGCAAATAAAAAGACTAATTGGATAGACTTTGATGCAGGTAGGATTATATCAGAAGACCTAAGCTTTGAGAAACTAAGAGATGAATTTATAGAATATCTATTGGAAGTAGCAAGCGGAAAAGAAACAAATAACGAAAAATATGGCTTTAGAGAAATTTCAATCTTTAAAGACGGAGTAACTTTGTAGGAGGATAAATGTCATTAATTAACGAAGATTTTATTTTACAAAATGAATATGCGAAAACACTATTTCACAAATATGCCAAAGACATGCCAATATTTGACTTCCATTGTCATTTGGAGGCAAAAGAAATCTATGAAAACAAAAACTTTGACTCAATTACTCAAGTTTGGCTTGGAGGAGATCACTACAAATGGCGTGTTATGAGGGCTTGTGGTATATCAGAAGAATACATCACAGGAGATAAATCAGACAAGGAAAAGTTTGATAAATGGGCCTATGTAGTACCAAAACTATTGGGAAATCCGCTATATCACTGGACAGCCCTAGAGCTTAATAATTTTTTTGGAATAAAAGAAGAGCTCAATTCAGAAACAGCTGATGAAATATACAAGAAGACAAATGAACTTCTACAAACTGAAGAGTTCAAACCAAGATCACTAATCGAAAGATCAAATGTAAAAGCAGTTTGCACAACAAACGATCCAGTAGATGACTTGAAATACCACAAACTTCTTAAAGAAGAAGACTTCAAGGTAGTAATTAAGCCAGCCTTCAGACCTGACAAGGCCCTAAATATTGAAAAAGAAGACTTCAAAGACTATATAAAAGAACTTGAAGCTGCTTCTGGTGTAGATATCAAGAGCTTTAAAGACATAAAAGCTGCCTTAGAAAAAAGAATAGACTACTTTGAAGAAAATGGATGCTCAGCAAGTGACCATGCCCTTAAGTACTTCCCATATATCAAAAAAGATGAAGAAGAAATAGACGAGATAGTTGCAAAGGCACTAAGTGGAGAAAAAATCGAAATAATAGAAGAAGAAACCTACAAAACAGCTCTTCTAACCTTCCTAGCCAAAGAGTACAAGAAACGTGATTGGGCTATGGAAATCCACGTAGCAGCCATTAGAGACAACTCAAAAGCCTTGTTTGATAGACTCGGACCAGATGTAGGAAATGATGCAGTAAATGACGAGCTTAGGGCAGAAAACTTAGCTAACTTGATGAGTGATTTCGAAAGTGAAGACGGACTTCCAAAGATGTTATTATTCTCCCTAAATGAAAATGACTACTATCCACTAGCTACTATCGGCGGATCATTTAACAGAGAAAATGAAACAGGCCTATCCAACATACAAATAGGAACATCATGGTGGTTTGCAGACCATCTAGACGGCATGCAAAAACAAATGACCATGTTTGCCCAAACAGGAGTATTTGCAAACTTCGTAGGAATGCTAACAGACTCAAGGAGCTTCTTGTCCTACCCAAGACACGAATACTTCAGAAGAATCCTATGTAACTTCATAGGAGAAAAGGTAGAAAAGGGCCAATACCCATGGAAAGAAGAATACTTGGGTCAAATGGTAAAAGATATTGCATTTAACAATGCTGAGAAATATATAAGAATTGATTAGGAGAAAAAATGAAGAAGTTAATTAGAACATTAGCTTTATTCTTCATAACTATAGCTTTGACATCATGTGGCTCTTTCAATGAGCCTGATGTCAAACTAGACACTATAGATACGGATAAAGCCAATAATGCAGAAATAGTTTTAAGTGCAGGTGAACTTAACTCGCTTGATTCGATTATGGGTCAAATGTTAAAGAAATATTCTGAAATCGTTTACGAAAAAAGTCAAGGAAGAATCTATATTGAGGTTTATGCTTCAGGACAATTAGGCGATGAGAGAAGCCAAATGCAAGCAGTACAAATGGGAGCTTTGGATATCTTTAGGGCAAATACTGTCTTTGTAGGAGACTTCGGAGCCAAAAAACTGAACCTATTTGCCTTGCCATATCTATTTGAAAGTAGGGACCAATTGTGGAAAGTACTTGACAGCCCTATAGGTAGCGAACTTATGGATGATATGGTAGAGAGTAATATTGGAATGAGAGGACTATGTTATCTAGAAGAGGGGGCCAGACATTTCTTTGTAACAAATAAGAAAATAGAAAAGCCAGAAGATCTTGAAGGATTAAAACTTAGAGTTTCTGAGACTTCGATCTTACTAGATACTGTAAAAGCATTGGGAGCAAGCCCAACACCTTTATCATTTGGTGAACTTTATACTTCTCTTCAAACAGGAGTAGTAGATGGTGCAGAACAACCAGTAACTGGCTATGTTTCAAATTCCTTCAACGAAGTTGCCCCTAATTTCATTCTTGATGCTCATACATATTCACCAGGAATGCTTGTAATAAGCGATAGGACATGGGAAAAACTATCTGAAGAAGACCAAAAGCTATTAAAAGAATGCGGTAAAGAGTTAGAATCATACAACAAATCTTTCACAGAAGAAGAGGAGCAAAGATTGCTTCAAGGATTGAAAGACGGCGGAATAGACGTGGTTACTCCAGAAAATCCTGAAGAATGGAGACAAAGAGTTAAACCAGTTTATGAAAAGTATGGTGCTGATTACCAAGACATAATAGATAAAATTACTGAGATTAAATAGGAGAAATTATGGATAATTTTAAACAAAAATCAGAAAAGATACTTATTTTAATTATTACAGTATTTTTGATATCTCTAGTTCTAGTGGTAAGTTACATTGCTCTTATGAGAAATCTATTTAGCAGTACACCAGCTTGGGGTGAAAGTTTGGCCTTACTAATCATGGTATGGTTCTGCTTGCTATCAGGAGCTTTGGGTGTAAGTAACGATATACACATAAGAATGACAATATTAGAAAACTTTATAAGTGAAAAGAAAGTTAGACTACTTGATCACTTTGCAAATATATTATGGATAATATTCGGATTTTGCGCTGTATTTAAAGGAATGAGCCTAGTAAGACTAGGTCACAACAACATAGTAACTGGTATTAATTTACCTTCTAGTGTTATATACATGGCAGTACCAATTTTTGGAATTATTGTTCTAATATCAACAATTATAAGAGAGGTAAAACTATGCAAACAAATTTAGCGATAGCTATATTATTACTTACATTTTTCGTATTGATAACAATTAGGGTTCCAATTGCACTTTCTATTGGTATATCATCAATCGTAACATGTATATATCTAGATATTCCTGTAGAGATGGTCTTCCAAAACATGATATCTGGAGTTAATTCATACTCATTAATGGCCATTCCATTTTTCATACTCATGGGAGATATAATGAGCAGGGGTGGTATTGCGAGAAGACTTATAGATTTAGCCTATGCTACAGTAGGTTGGATGAGAGGAGGACTTTCAATGGTAACAGTCCTCGCATCAATGTTATTCGGAGCAGTATCTGGATCATCTACAGCTTGTACTGCAACACTTGGACCAATCATGATTCCAGAGATGGAGAAAAAGGGCTATGACAAAAAGTTTGCTACTGATATCACTATGGCAAGCTCTGTTACAGGACTTCTTATACCACCTTCACATAATATGGTAATTTATTCAATGGTAGCAGGAGGAATTTCTGTTGGTGCCTTATTTATAGCAGGTATATTGCCAGGTGTAATACTTGGATTAGCATTAATGATCTACAGCTACATAGTTGCCAAGAAAAACAATTATGCTGTAGGAGAAAAATTTGATATCAAAGTATTCGGGAAGGCATTTGTAGATGCGCTTTGGGGATTATTTTCAATAATTATAGTAGTTATAGGAGTAACAACAGGAATCATAACAGCTACTGAATCTGCTGCTCTTGCTTGTGTTTGGTCATTTATTGTTTCTGTATTCATTTATAAAGAAATGACAATGAAGGATATATTTGAAGTGGCAACAAGCTCTGCTAAGACAGTAGCTATGATAATACTACTTATAGCTACATCAAATGCCTTTGGTTGGCTCTTAGCTTACTTAAAAGTACCTGCCTTAGTATCATCTAGTATATATGGATTCTCAACAAATCCTTACGTAATATTAGTTATGATTAATATCTTGCTCTTAGTTCTAGGTACACTAATGGATATGTCTCCAATAATATTAATAGCAACACCAATATTACTTCCAATTGCCAAATCAATTGGAGTTGACCCTGTACAATTTGGTACTTTGCTTATACTAAACCTCGGTGTTGGCCTTCTAACACCTCCAGTAGGAGCAACCCTATTCTTAGGATCTGCCATATCAGATATCAAGTTTGAGAAACTTGCTGTCAGCATGAAGTATGTATATTTAATTATGTTTATAGTATTGATGCTTGTTACATTTGTACCACAAATATCACTAGCTCTTCCTAGTCTGATTGGCTAGAATAGTAAGAGTGTGAATAAGTATGATGATGATGTAGGGTGAAGATAATTTATCCTACATCATTATTTTTATAATTATATTTAAAGACATTTTAAAATGTAGAAAGGAGCCCATATGTTTAAAAATTTTATAAAGAAAATACCAGCGGGGAATATGATGGTTCCTTTGATTCTTGCTGCTCTTATCAATACTTTTGTGCCAAGTATCTTGCACTTTGGTGTTTTTACGGAGGCTCTTTTTACAAATCAGGGAATGAAGACTTTGATGGGGATCAATTTGCTTGCGGCAGGATCCCAGATTAGGCTTTCCTCTGTGGGAGAGATTTTTAGGAGATTTTCTGTTATAGCTATAGCTCGAATAGGGGCTGGCTTATTGATAGTTTTCCTAGTTTCTTCTATTTTTGGCAGGGAGGGGATATTTGGTATTTCTATCCTTGCCTTGGTATGTGCTTGCCTTAATCATAACAATTCTGTCTTTATTACTTTAAATATCGACTACGGGGATGATTTGGATCAGGCTTTGGCAGGCTTTACTAGCCTTATCACAGGTCCCATGCTTTCTATGTTGGTCCTTGGTATGTCTGGCATTGCCAATATTCCTCTAAGGGCCATGATAGATGCCCTTCTTCCTGTATGTATTGGTGTGATGATTGGTAATATAGATAGGGGTGTTTCTAAGTCCCTTAAGCTTGCCCAGAAGGCTATTATTCCTTTTTTAGGATTTTCTATGGGATCTGCCATTAATCTTAAGGATATTTATAGGGCAGGATTTTCTGGAGTAATCCTTGCTTTTATAGTGATTTTTGTAATAGGTTCTATTACTGTTCTGGCAGATATTTATATTAACAAGAGACCAGGGCACGCGGCTTGGGCTCTTTCCTCTACTGGGGCCAATGCTGTTGCAGTGCCACAAATTATAGCAGAGATTGATCCAACTTATCTTCCTCTTGTGGGTGTGGCGACAGCCCAGGTGGCATCATCTGCGGTGATTACCATAATCCTTACTCCCCTTATTACCTCCCTATGGGCTAGGAGAAGAGTGAATAATAATTAATTAACATCATTCAAATCCAGTATTTATACGGATTTTATTAATTATTTTAAATTTTTATTAGGAAAAATTGACAAATTAAAGAGATGGTCTTATAATATAGTCAACAGTAATTATTTAGAAAAATTATGAAAAAAAGAGTAGGCTTATGGAAGAGCACAGAGAGTTGGTCTTTGGTGAAATCCAACCTTGAAAGTAAGTTCGAAAATCATTTTTCTTTTGCACGTCTGAACTAAGTAAGATGTGTCGCCATGGTTGGCGTTATCAAAACCCGGCATTGTTTGATGCTTGAGAGCTTATATTTCTGTATAAGAATAAAGGTGGTAACGCGGAATTTTCGTCCTTTGTCTAATGTTTAGACAAGGGACTTTTTTAATGGATAAGTATTGTTAATATAATTTATGGAGGAAATAATGAAAAAATTATCAAGAAGTCAATTTTTACAAGTGAGCATAATGC
>QWBY01006276.1_pt1 | contig 10197 bp, 9 predicted proteins | sample 1972471 | NCBI WGS metagenome assembly QWBY01 (sample SAMN09866722, study PRJNA288562) | Human gut metagenome isolate term6_stool, whole genome shotgun sequencing...
GGGGCAAACCTGCGCGGCTGAAAAGGGAAAAAGGAAAAAGAGAGAAAAGAAATGGTAAGGGAATTAGTCGGTGGTGTAGTTATCGAAATAGCCCTGGATATAGACGATGGGAGTACCCTTGTCGCCGCTGCCGGAGGTCAGGTCACAGAGGGAGCCGATGAGGTCCGTCAGGTTGCGGGGGGTGGTGCCCTCGGAAATCATGTTGCCTACCAGGGAGACCGAGGCATCCTTCTGGCGAATCTTCTCGGAAATGGCCTGCTGCAGGGCCTCACCGCTGAGGTCGGCAAAGTCCTTGTCGGCCAGGTACTTCAGCTTCAGCTCATTGGGGGTGCCCACCAAACCGCTGGTATAGCCGGGGGCGACAACGGGGTCCGCCAGCTCCCAGATCTTTCCGACGGGGTCCTTGAAGGCGCCATCACCATAGATCATGGCCTCGATATGCTTGCCGGTGCGCTGGGACAGAGCCTGACCCAGGGCCTCCGCCACGGCCATGGTGTCCCGGGGGAAGAGCTTCACACGGCCGTCATCGGCCTTGTTAGAGCCCAGAAGGCCGTACTGGGGGTTATAGCCGCTGCCGTCCACGGAGGAGGTCAGCAGGTCATCCAGGCCCAGGACGCACTTAGCACCGGCGGCCTTCAGCAGGCGCTTGGAGCGCTGGCGGGTGTGAATGTCACAGCAGATGACGGTGTCGGTGTAGGGGAGGATGGACTGGACACGGTTGGAGAAAATGATCTCCGCCTGGGCGCCGGCCTCCTGAATGATACGCTGGTAATAGTCCACATAGTCAACGCCGGTGAAGGGATGGATCACGGAGCCGAAGTGGCTGCGGAACTGCTCCAGGGTCAGCACATCCCGGAAGGGATCTACGCCGGCTTCGTCCAGCTGGTCCATGCTGACCAGATGGTTACCCACCTCGTCGGAAGGCAGGCTGAGGAGCAGAACGATCTTCTCCGCGCCGGAGGCAATGCCGGAGAGCAGAAGGGAGAAACGGTTGCGGCTGAGAATGGGGAAGGTGACGCCCACGGTCTTGCCGCCGGTCTTGGCCCGGACATCCGCAGCGATCTGCCGGACGGTAGCGTAGTTACCCTGACAGCGGGCCACCACGGACTCGGTGATGGCGACCACATCCTTGTCACGAGGGGCAATGCCCTCCTCGGCCAAGGCGTTTGCAACGGTGTCGGCGGTTATGGAAACGACATCGTCACCCTGACGGAAAATGGGGGCGCGAACACCGCGTGCTACGGTACCGATGGTTCTGCTCATAGAGAAGTCTCCTTTACGGTAATGTTTTTTTTCAAGCGGGTTATAGTATACCCTATCTGGCGGCATAAGTGAAATATGAAATTATTATTCCAGAAATAAACAAAACTTATAACTAAGAGCAAGGACGGCCGGAGCCGTCCTTGTCCCGGTGTGTCAAAAAAAGCCTCGCAGAGTTTGCCGCCCGCAGGCGGCAAAGAAATAAAATCATTTTCTCTCGCGACATGTGCGTGAGAGAAAATACCTCTCAGGCGCGCAGCAGACTGCAAGCCTTTTGTCGGAAAAACCCGGAGGGTTTTTCGACAGTCTCCGGCAAGGACGGCCGGAGCCGTCCTTGTCCCGGTGTGTCAAAAAAGCCTCGCAGAGTTTGCCGCCCGCAGATGGTTATGAATACTCTGGTTCCGTTACCGATCCCGGTGGCCGTAGTGGACATGGAGGTGGTCATGGCACCACTGGGGGCCGAAGTCCGAGAGCATGGCGGTGACCACGGGGTTCTTCTCGGCGCGCTTGAAGAGGGCGGAGGCATCGGCGGCATAGAGACCGTTGCCCCGTTCCTTTTTGGCGGCGGTGAGACCGTAGGGCTGTCCGGCACCGCCGACGCAGCCGCCCTGGCAGCTCATGACCTCCACCAGGTGGTAAAAACGCTTACCCGCCTCTATGTCGGCGATGAGCTCTTTGGCGTGGATCAGGCCATTGACCACGGCGATCTTGATTTCGGTGCCGTCTACATCGTAGGTGACCTCCCGAATGGGCTCATCGCCCCGAATGCCGGAAACACGCACCTGACGCAGGGCGTTTTTGGACTTATCGGGCAGACAGTGGCGCACCACCGACTCCGCCACGCCGCCGGTGACGCCATAGATCACCGCCGCACCGGAGCCCAGGCCGAAGGGAAGGTCCGGGGACTCCAGCTCCAGCTCGTCTAAGTGGATGCCCGTCTCCCGGATCATGTCCACCAGCTCCCGGGTGGTGAGGACCAGGTCCACATCCGGAGTGCCGTCATGGAAGAACTCATCCCGGGCGGCCTCCATCTTTTTGGCTGTGCAGGGCATGATGGCGATGTGGTAGGTGATGTGGCCGTCGGAGGCATCCTTTTCGGCATACTTGGCCTTGAGGACCGAGGCAAACATCTGCATGGGAGACTTGCAGGTGGAGATATTCTCGAGATACTTGGGGTCGTTCAGCTCCAGATACTTTACCCAGGCGGGGCAGCAGGAGGTGAACATGGGGAAGGGGCCGCCTGCTTTCAGACGCTGCAGGAACTCCTCCGCCTCGGAAATGGTGGTCATATCCGCGGCAAAGTTGGTGTCGTACACCTCGTCCACACCCATGATTTTCAGGGCGGAGACCACCCGGTCCAGGATATTCTCGCCGGGGGCATAGCCGAATTCCTCACCGATGGCGACCCGGACGGCAGGGGCGATCTGCACCACCACACGCTTTTGGGGGTCGTGGATGGCCCGCCAGGCGGTGCCGATCTGATCATTGACGGTGATGGCGCCGGTGGTACACACGGCGGCACACTGACCGCAGCTGACGCACTTGGTCTCACCGAGCTTCTTATCGAAGGCGGGCATCACCTGCAGCTCGCTGCCACGGCCTGCAAAGTCCAGGATGCCCTGACCCTGCTTTTCCTCGCAGACCCGGACGCAGTCACCGCAGAGAATGCACTTATTGGGGTCGCGGAAGATGGCGTAGCTGGTGTAGTCCATCTCATAGCGGGGGCGCGTGTCCGGGAAGCGGATATGGCGCACACCGAAGCGCTGGGCCAGCTCCTGCAGGCGGCAGTTGCCGCTCTTGGCGCAGTTGGTACAGTTGCAGTCGTGGGAGGCCAGGAGCAGCTCCAGGATCATACGCCGATGCTTTAAGAGCTTCGCGGTGTTGGTGCGAATAGACATACCGTCCCGGGGCTCCATGGAGCAGGAGGCCTCGATCTTGCCGGTTTTGGTGTCCTCCACCATGCACATACGGCACGCGCCGTAGATGCTCAGGTCGGAGTAATAGCAGAAGGTGGGAATGTCGATGCCCGCCTTGCGCACAACGGCCAGGACATTTTTCTCCCCGTCAAAGGGAACGCGGATGCCGTCGATAATCATAATTCCTTTTGCCATGGCTTAACCCTCCTCTTCGATGGCATCAATGGCCCCGAAGGGGCAGGCGCCCCAGCAGGCACCGCAGTGGATGCACTTTTCATTATCGATGACATACGGCGTGCGGGGGTGACCGGAAATGGCCTCCATGGGGCAGTTGCGGGCGCACTTGCCGCAGCCCTTGCACAGCTCCGCCTTGATTTCCAGACGACGCTTGCGGCCGTTGCACACGGGGCAGTGGTGGTCTACCACATGGTGCAGGTATTCCTCCCGGAAGTAGCGCAGGGTGCTGAGCACCGGCTTGCAGGCGCTCTGACCCAGGCCGCACAGGGCGGTGGTGGAGATGGTGTCGGAGAGACTCTCCAGCATGTCCAGGTCCTCGGGGGAGCCCTCGTTGGCCACGATCCGGTCCAAAATCTCCAGCATACGCTTGGTGCCCTCCCGGCAGGGAACGCACTTGCCGCAGGACTCATTCTGGGTGAAGTGCATGAAGAAACGGGCGGTCTCCACCATGCAGGTGTCCTCGTCCATGACCACCAGACCGCCGGAGCCTACGATGGCACCGACCTTCTTCAGGGAATCAAAGTCCAGGGGCAGGTCCAAATGCTCCTCGGTAAGGCAGCCCCCGGCGGGGCCGCCGATCTGCACGGCCTTGAATTTTTTGCCGTTTTGGATGCCGCCGCCGATGTCGAAAATGATCTCCCGGAGGGTGGTGCCCATGGGAACCTCCACCAGGCCCGTGTTTACCACATTGCCGGTGAGGGCGAAGGTCTTGGTGCCGGAGCTGGTGTCGGTGCCGATGGAGCGGTACCAGGCGGCACCTTTATTGAGAATGCCGGGGACATTGGCAAAGGTCTCGACATTGTTGAGAACGGTGGGCTTGCCCCACAGGCCGTGGTCCACGGTGCGGGGAGGCTTGGTGCGGGGCATACCGCGCTTGCCCTCGATGGAGGCGGTAAGGGCACTGCCCTCGCCGCAGACGAAGGCGCCGGCACCCCGGTTGATGTGCATATGGAAGCTGAAGCCGGAGTCCATGATATTATCGCCCAGCAGGCCCAGACGGGTGGCCTTGTCAATGGCTACCTGCAGGCGCTCCACGGCCAGGGGATACTCGGCCCGGACATAGATATAGCCCTCGGTGGCCCCGGTGGCGACACCGGCAATCATCATGCCCTCGATAACGGAGTGGGGGTTGCCCTCCATGATGGAGCGGTCCATAAAGGCGCCGGGGTCACCCTCATCGCCGTTGCAGACGATGTATTTCACATCGGAGACATTTCTGCGCACGCTCTCCCACTTGCGCCCGGCAGGGAAGCCGCCGCCGCCCCGGCCCCGGAGGCCGGAGTCGGAAATCTCCCGGCAGATGGCCTCGTCCGTCATGTCGAACAGGGCTTTTTCAAAGGCGCGGTAGCCGTCCTTGGCGATGTACTCCTCCAGATCCTCGGCATCGCTGGCACCGCAGCCCTTGAGCACCACCCGGTGCTGCTTTTTATAAAAGGGGATATCCTCCTGACGGGGGTAGGATACGCCGTTTTGGTGGTAGGTCAGGCGCTCGATGATTTCGCCGCCCAAAAGGGTGCGCTCCACGATCTCGTGGCAGTCCTCGGGCTTTACCCGGACATACATGACGCCCAGGGGCTCGATGTGGACCAGGCAGCCCATTTCGCAGAAGCCATGGCAGCCGCTCATTTTAATGTGGAGGCTCTTTTCCTCCTCGCCGTGGTGGGTAAGGCCCACATAGATGCTGAGGCCCCGCTCCTGGCACTCGTTGCGGAGATTTTCATAGACCTTCATGGAGCCGCTGGCAATGCAGCCGGTACCGGCGCAGATAAGCACCGTCAGGGTGGACTTGCTGCGCGCTAAGGCGTCGGCAGCCTGGGCCTGCAGGGCGTGGAAGCCCTCTCGGGTCAGAACACTCATTTGGCAAGCTCCTCCTCTTTACGAATGGATTCCAGCAGGGCCAGGGCCGAGTCCGGGGTCATTTTGGCGTGGACCTCGCCGTCGATGGTCAGCACCGGGGACAGGCCGCAGGCACCCAGGCAGGCCACCGTCTCCAGGGTGAAAAGGCCGTCGGCGTCGGTCTTGCGCTTGCCGGTGAGCTGCATATAGTCGTGGATGGCGTCATAAATAGGCTGGGACTTGCGGACATGGCAGGCGGTGCCGTCGCACACGCGGATGATGTGCTTGCCCTTGGGCTCCAGAGAAAAATTTTCGTAAAAGGTGGCCACGCTGTAAACCTTGGCCGTGCTGATGCCCAGGCGCTGGGCAATGAGGGTCATGTCCTCCTGACTGAGATAGTTGAAGGCTGTTTGCGTGTCCTGCAAAATGGCAATCAACTGGCTGGGCTGCGCCCCATGGTCGGCGATGATCTCGCTGACCCGGGCAAGTCGCTGGTTCATGCTCATGATTTCCGTTCTCCTTGCTATACTAATCATCATTTCATTGCTACCGCGCAAAAGCTCGCACGACAAGTGTATTTTAACATAGCAGGAGAAGATTGCAATAGTTTTAACAATCTTTTACCGGCGCAGGCATGACAAAAAATAGAGGGGAAAATTGTGCAAATCGATAGTTTGCAGGGCGGCCGAGGATTTTTCCGGTGAAAAACCGGGAGGAGACCTTGAGCGGGAAAGGATTCCGTGGTATACTCAGACGAAAAGACGAAAGGGGAGAGAAATATGGGCAGCGTGCATCAGGGGCACAGGGCCAGACAGCGCAAGAAGCTGCTGGAGAACGGGCCCCGGGCCTTTGCGGACCACGAGCTACTGGAGATGCTGCTGTACTATGCCATTCCCCGACGGGATACCAACGAGCTGGCCCATAGGCTGCTGGAGCGATTTGGGTCGCTGCAGGGGGTGTTTTCCGCGCCGGTGGAGGAGCTGTCCACCGTGGAGGGTGTGGGAGAGAACGCGGCGGTGCTGCTGAACCTGGTGCCGCAGATCTGGCAGCGGTCGCTGCAGGGGGCTCCGGAGCGCATCCTCAACTCTGTGGACAAGTGCGGGGAATACTTTGCGGAGCTGCTGTCGGGCAGCCGGCGGGAGATGCTGTGGCAGGTGTGCCTGGACGGAAAGGGAAAGGTGCTTTCCTCCCGATGCCTGGCCGAGGGGGATGTGAGCATGGCGGCGGTGAGCGTGCGGCAGGTGGTGGAATATGCCCTGCGGGCCGGGGCGGTGGCCGTTGTGCTGGCCCATAACCATCCCAGCGGCGTGGCGCTGCCGTCCCAGGAGGACTGCGCTACCACGAGGCTGATACGGGATGCGCTGCGGACCATGAATATTCAGCTGGTGGACCACATTATTGTGGCAGATGGGGACTATGTGAGCATGGCGGCCAGCGGGCTGCTTATATAACTGGCGAAAACTGGCGAAAATTCCTGCGGAATTTTCCGCCAAGGGGATTGCAGGCTGCTGCGCGCATAATTTTGTCGCAAGGCGGCAAAATTCCACACTGGCAGCCTGAGAGGGATTTTTCCCCACGCGCATGTCGCGGGGAAAAATGATCCCAATTTTTTGCCGCCTGCGGGCGGCAAACTCTGCGAGGCTTTTTATATTCGGATATGGGGAGCGCCGGGCCGGAAGGCCCGGCGCTTTTGCGGTGCGTAGGGGCGGGGTGTTGCAAGGAGTACGGGGGGGCGGGGCGATGTAGGCATCGCCCCCTACGGAATTCCTTGTAGGGGCGGACGACCCTGTCCGCCCGGGGCCCGATAACGCAACACCTTGTAGGGCAGGGCCCATGTGCCCTGCCGTGGGCGCAGAAAAAGAAGAATCCCCCAGTCACGGCTTCGCCGCCCCCTTTAGGCAAGGAGGCCAAAGAGATACGGATTGCCACAACCAGTGACATCGGTCACTGGTTTCGCAATGACAGGGAGTTTTGCATGGGGTGCGTGTCGGTTTCTTGTGGCGCGTAGGGGCGGGGCTCTCTTGCCCACCGTTGTGCCGACCGATTGGCGGGCACGACAGTGCCACTGGCGGCGCTTCGCCGATTTCCCCTCCCGCGGGCGACCGCAAGGGTCGCCCCTACGGATTACAAGAGGGCGTGAGAAAAGCCCTCCGGCGGGGCCGGAGGGCTGCTTTATAGAGGATATTATTGTAGGAGCAGGAGGCTGAAAACCAGGGTAAACAGGGCCACCGTTTCGATAATACCGATGACGATGAAGTAGTTGGCGGTACCCTTACCGGTTTCACCCAAGGCGTCGGCGGAGGCAGCGGCAACCTTGCCCTGGAAGAAGGCAGACAGGCCGATGGCCAATCCTGCGAAGATGCCCGTGAACATGGCCAGAGCCGCGTCACAGCCGCCCTCTACGGCGCTGCGGATAAAGTTCATCAGCAGGAAGCCGTAGATGGTCTGGGTCAGGGGGGCGCCGGAGAAGGCCACCATGATGAAGGGGGCGGGCTTACCGTTGGCGTAGCACTTTTTCCACGCGCCTACGGAGGCCTGTGCGGCGAAGCCGGAACCGAATGCAGAGCCCATGGCGGACAGGCCCAGTGCGCAAGCCATACCAATAAATTCGATACTCATAATTGATCTCCTATCCGTTTATTTTTTTAGTTTGTCTTGTTTTTTGAAGGGATCGTAAGCGATTCCGGCCCATTCCATACCAAGCTGACCGGAAAACTCCAACAGGTTCAGCCGAACGCCGTGGACCACTACGGACAGCAGTCCCATGACGATATTCAGCCCGTGGCCGATGAGCAGGATCAGCACCGCAGCCACCACCAGAGGCCCCTTGAAGCCGAAGGCCATGTTGTTGAAGCTCTGGGCGATGGCCAGGGAGGCCATACCCACGGCAAACAGACGAATATAGCTCATAATGTTGCCGAAGGCGCTGATGGTATTGAGAAACACCGTGAAGGCATTTCCCAGCCCTGCCTTGAGGCCCTGACCGAAGCTCTTATCCGGGGACATACCCCCGAAAAGCACCACCAGCAGGAACCCGGCGATGACCACCGCGGCCACCACGGGGAGATTGGCCTGCTGGCCGATGACCAGGTACAAAACCACGAAATACAAGGCGTCGATGGCCGCCAGCCAGCCCAGGTCTGCCACCCAGCTCAGGTCCTTCTCCGTCAGCTTGCGGCGGATATTCATGACGCAGGCCAGAGAGAGCTGCACCGTGCCCAGGATGAAGCAGAACTTCATAATGGCATTTTGCTGGGCGGTGGTGGAGACATCGAAATACGCCGGGTAGTTGGCAAAACCGGGAATCACCAGCTTTTTAAGCAGCGGCACCTCCATGGCCTGCTCCAGACCGAACCAGGTGCCGGTGAGGGAGCCCCATATAACCGTGGCAATGGACAGCACCCACAGAAGCTGGACGGCGCTGGACTTGCCCTTGCCCTTTAGCGTGAGCACAAGGGCCAGGAGCAGAAACAGGCAGCCGTAGCCCGCGTCGCCGATGATCATGGCGAAAAACAGGGTGAAAAAGCCCAGGAACCAGAAGGAAATATCGTACTCCCGGTAGCCGGGGACGGTGCCGAGAATATCGAACACCGGGATCATCAGCTTGGTGATCTTGTTGTACTTGACCTTGGTGGGGACGCGGTCATCATCTGCGCTCCACCTGGGCGGCGGGCAGGTAGCCCCGGAGCCACAGGAGGCCGTCTTGGGTCTGAGAGGAGTTGCTGACGGCGGAGTACTCGGCGGCATTTTGGGTTTTGAGCATTTGATCTCGGATGCTGGGCAGGTGCCGGGCGGCCTGGGTCAGGAAGCTCTCACACTCGGAAAGATTCCGGTCACAGTATTCCTGCTCCAGCTCCAGCTCCGCCAGACCCTTTTCCGGGAGGGGAAACTCTGTGGCGGAATACGAGTCCGGCAGGGGAGCGAAGGTGGCCAGGGTGGGCATTTTACCCACGGAGGCCAGACGCACAAAGGAAATGTCGGGGTCGGCGGTAAGGGCCGCCAGGGTCTTTTTATCCGTGCGGTAAATGTGGATGTCCCAGCCCCGGGACCGCAGCTCCTCCACCTCGGCGGGGGAGAAGCGGCCCCACTCGGCCAGCTTTTCCGCAGATGCATGGGCGGCGGTGCGCTTTTCCTGCAGGGCTTTTTTCCGATCCAGGCAGGCGGAGAGCTTCTGAAAGAAGGACTCAAATTCCTCGTCGGACAGCAGGGCTTCCTCCGGCTGGGCGGGATACTCCTGCAGGGCTGTGGTCATGCGGCTCAGGGCGGCGAAGCGCTCCGGATACCGGGGGTCTGAGGCGGCCTTTTCGGAGAAATGGACGATACCCAGAGCCCGCAGACGGGTGAGCATGTCGGCCTTTTCCGGCACGGTGGTCACAATGTGGACCACCTTCATTTTTTCAATCATTGGCTCACCTCCTGCAGCTTCTTTTTGGCAATTTTGCCCCGGACTACGGCGGAGGTCTGCTGGTCGCCCAGGTAGATGCCGATGACACGGATGTTCTCCTTGGCCTCGGGGATCTTCACCTTTTCAAAGAGGTTCACCCGCTGGGCGGTGGAAAGAAGCTCCTTTTGCAGCAGCTCCACCTGCCGGCGCAGGGTCTTGGCCAGGGCGTCCAGCCGGGCAATCTCCCGGAGACGGACGGCGGCGGTATCCACCCAGAGGGGATAGTCCGCTACCTCATAGCGGATGTCCTCGAATTGCAGGTCCCGGAACACCGGCACGGTAACACCGGCGATGTTCTCCTGACCGCACTCCACATGGCTGGGACGCACCAGGTTCTCCAGACGCTTATCCGGGGGGAAGGCGTCGTTCTCCGCGAAAACGGCCACCCAATCGTCCAGCCCGTCCACGGCGGCACGGTACTCCCGCTCCACCTGCTCCAGCTGGGCGGTGATCTGCATCACCACGGACTGAAGCTGCTGCTTTTTCAGCTGCAGGGTGGGCAGG
>QWBY01002665.1_pt1 | contig 10180 bp, 6 predicted proteins | sample 1972471 | NCBI WGS metagenome assembly QWBY01 (sample SAMN09866722, study PRJNA288562) | Human gut metagenome isolate term6_stool, whole genome shotgun sequencing...
GAGAAGGTGGCCATCAACTTCAATAAGCCCGACCAAAAGGGTCTGGATGATCTGACCCCCGCCCAGGCCAAGATCTATATGGACGAGAACCAGTTCGCCAAGGGCTCCATGCTGCCCAAGGTCCAGGCCGCGGTGAAGTTCGCCGAGTCCAAGCCCGGCCGCACCGCCCTGATCACGCTTTTGGAGAAAGCCAAGGACGGTATCGCCGGTAAGACCGGCACCCGTATCCATCAGTAATTTTCACAAATTTACCCCAGGCGCGGGAGAGTAAATTCTCCCGCGCCCCTTTGTCAACCTTCATCCTTTACAAATTTTTCAAATGGTTTTATAGCACTTTTCACAAATTCATCATTTGTCACAAGAAAATGCAGGGTACAAAAAAATTTTTTTGGTAAAAATGAAATTTTTGGTTGAAATTATTGAGCCTGTACGCTATAATAACCTTGATGTATGTGAATGTCGGGCCTGCGCCCGTTATTCAGACAGCCGGAAAAATTATCATCCTTTTCGGCTGCCACATATTTTAAGGAGGAAAACCTGAATGAAAAAGTTCCTTGCACTGCTTCTGGCCCTGGTTATGGCTCTGAGCCTGTTCGCCTGCGGCAAGAAGGACAACGACTCTGACAAGGCCAAGGTCAAGGTCGGCTTCATCACCCTGCACGACGAAAACTCCACCTACGACCTCAACTTCATCAACGCCGCTAAAACGGCCATCAAGAATCTGGGTCTGACTGATGCTGACTACATCCTCAAGACCAACATTCCCGAGGGCCAGGAGTGCTACGACACCGCTTGCGACCTGGCTGAGAATGGTTGCAACATCATCTTCGCCGACAGCTTCGGCCATGAGCCCTTCATGATCGACGCCGCCAAGAAGTATCCCGATGTCCAGTTCTGCCACTCCACCGGCACCCGCGCTCACACCGATAAGCTGCCCAACTATCATAATGCCTTCGCCTCCATCTACGAGGGCCGTTACCTGGCCGGTATTGCCGCCGGTATGAAGCTCAATGAGATGATCGATGCCGGCCAGTTTACCAAGGATCAGGCTAAGATCGGCTATGTCGGTGCCTTCACCTATGCGGAAGTTATCTCCGGCTATACCTCTTTCTTCCTGGGCGCTCGCTCTGTCTGCCCCACTGCCACCATGGAAGTTACCTTCACCGGCAGCTGGTACGATGAGGCTCTGGAGAAGGAAGGCGCTCAGCAGCTGATCGCCAATGGCTGCAAGCTCATCAGCCAGCACGCTGACTCCTTCGGCGCTCCCACCGCTTGCGAGAACGCCAAGGTCCCCAATGTTTCCTACAATGGCTCCACTAAGGACGCCGGCCCCAACACCTACATCATCTCCTCCCGTATCGACTGGGCTCCTTACTATGAGTATGCCATCAAGGCTGTCATGGAAGGCAAGACCATCGACACCGACTGGACCGGCACCCTGGCCACCGGCTCTGTGGTTCTGGAAGAGATCAATGACGCTGTTGCCGCTAAGGGCACTGCCGAGGCTATCGAGGCCGCTAAGGCCAAGCTGGAGAAGGGCGAGCTGCATGTCTTTGATGTGTCCACCTTCACCACCCGTGCCGACGACAAGATGAACTCCTTCAAGACCGACACTCTGAAGGTTGACGGCGAGGGCCACATCACCTCCTACATGGCCGATGTTGACACCGATGCCAACTACACCGGCGACACCGAGGCCATCAAGGAAGGTTACTTCGCTGAGTCCAGCGCTCGTTCCGCTCCTTACTTCGATCTGCAGATCGATGGCATCACCCTGCTGAACACCAAGATGTAATTTCTTGCAGCACAACGCAAAAGATGGACTGCTCCGGCAGTCCATCTTTTTTCTGTCCCTTCCTTATATTGTCATTGCGAGGGCGCTCTGCGCCCGTGGCAATCCGTAACCCCTGGCTCCCCTGCGTAAGTGAAGCTGCCAAGCTGACTGAGAGGTCGCCGCCCATTGACCCCAAAACCTCCCCCCAGGGGTAATTTTTTTATCTCTCCCACGGCGATTCACCTCACTATTTTTACTCCATCGGCAAATCGCACAAAGACCGTTTCTCATTCTTGTATAACCTAACATTTTTTGTATATACCTAACAATTTTTTTGTAAATTGCGATTTACAATCATTCACATGTATGTTAAAATAAGGTGTATTGAATCTAACCCCGGCGTTTTACGAGGTGTTGCAGCCAACTGCGCCGAAAGAAAGGATGACAGCCTTGGAAAAAAAATGCGCAATTAGAATGGAGAACATCACCAAGCGCTTCGGCAGCAAGGTCATCGCAAACAAAGATGTGAACCTTGATCTGTACGAGGGTGAGATCCTGTCTCTGCTGGGCGAAAACGGCAGCGGCAAGACCACGCTGATGAATATGCTCTCCGGCATCTACTTCCCCGATGAGGGACAGATCTATGTCCACGACCAGCCCGTCACCATCGCCTCTCCCAAGGACGCTTTCGACCTTGGCATCGGTATGATCCACCAGCACTTCAAGCTGGTCGACATTTTCACCGCCACGGAGAATATCATCCTGGGCTTGGAGGGCAAGCTGGACCTGAACAGTGCCCGCCAAAAGGTCAAGGACATCTGCCAGAAGTACGGCTTCGACATCGACCCCGACATGAAGATCTACGATATGTCCGTTTCCCAGAAGCAGACCGTGGAGATCGTGAAGGTCCTGTTCCGCGGCGCCGACATCCTCATTTTGGATGAGCCCACCGCCGTGCTGACCCCCCAGGAGACCGATAAGCTCTTCGCCGTCATGCGCAACATGAAAAACGACGGCAAGTCCCTTATCATCATCACACACAAGCTCCACGAGGTGCTGGATGTGTCCGACCGAGTGGCTGTGCTGCGCAAGGGCGAGTACATCGGCGATGTGATGACCAAGGATGCCAACCAGCAGTCCCTCACCGATATGATGGTGGGCCACAGCGTCACCCTGAATATCAACCGTCCCGACCCGGTGAATGTTACCCCCCGCCTGGAGGTAAAGGACCTCACCGTGTACGATGAGCTGGGCGTCAAGCGCCTGGACAATGTCACCTTCACCGTCAATGCCGGCGAGGTGCTGGGCATCGCGGGCATCGCCGGCTCCGGTCAGCGCGAGCTGCTGGAGTCCATCGCAGGCCTGTATCCCATCAAGTCCGGCTCCGTCCTTTTCCATAACCCCGAGACCGGCGAGGAAAAAGACCTGGTGGGCCTGGACCCCATGGACATTCGCAAGAGCGGCATCGCCATGAGCTTCGTCCCTGAGGACCGTTTGGGCATGGGCCTGGTGGGCTCCATGGGCATGACCGGCAACATGATGCTGCGCTCCTGGCGCAAGGGCAAGGGCGTGTTCCTGAACCGTAAGGACCCCGAGGCACTGGCCCAGCGCATCTGGCAGGAGCTGGAGGTGGTCACTCCCAGCACCAGCTTCCCCGTTCGCCGTATGTCCGGCGGTAATGTGCAGAAGGTCCTGGTGGGCCGCGAGATCGCCCAGCAGCCCTCTGTACTGATGACCGCTTATGCCGTCCGCGGCCTGGACATCAACACCTCTTATACCATTTACAACCTGCTCACTGAGCAGAAGATGAAGGGTGTCGCCGTTGTGTATGTAGGCGAGGACCTGGATGTTCTGCTGGAGCTGTGCGACCGGATCGTGGTCCTTTGCGGCGGCCAGATCTCCGGCGTAGTAGACGCCCGCAAGACCGACAAGCGCGAAGTGGGCGCCTTGATGACCCGCGTGGAAGGAGGCAAGGAAGATGCATAAGAAGCAATCCCTATTTCAGATTTCTAAGCGTGATACATTGCCTCTGTCCAAGGCGCTTCTGATCCGCGGCGGTATTCTGCTGCTGGCGCTGGTTTTCTGTGGCCTGATCACCACGATCCTCACCGGCAAAAATCCTCTCAGCGTGTATGCCACCATTCTCTCCGGCGCATTCGGCACCTCCCGCCGTATCGGCGTGACCTTCCGTAATGTGGCCGTTCTGCTGGGTATCTCCCTGGCCGTGACCCCCGCCTTCAAGATGCGCTTTTGGAACATCGGCGCCGAGGGTCAGACGATGATCGGCTGCCTGGCCACCACCAGCTGCATGATCCTGCTGGGTGACAAGGTTTCCACGCCTCTGCTGATCGTGATTTCTCTCATCGCTTCTCTGGTGGCCGGTGCCATTTGGGGCTTCCTGCCCGCCTTCTTCAAGGCCAAGTGGAACACCAATGAGACCCTGTTCACCCTGATGATGAACTACATCGCCATGCAGCTCACCTCCTACTTCATCATTATTTGGGAGGTTCCCAAGGGTGCCGGTAAGATCGGTATTATCAACCAGGATACCCGGGCCGGTTGGCTGCCCTCCATTGGCAATGATTTCCTGCTGCCCATCCTTGTTGTGGCCCTGATGACCGGCCTTATGTACATCTACCTGCGCTACAGCAAGCACGGCTATGAGATCGCCGTGGTGGGTGAGAGCCAGCGCACCGCCAGCTATGCCGGCATCAAGGTAGACCGGGTCATTATCCGCACCATGGTTCTCTCCGGTTCCCTGTGCGCTATGATGGGCTTCCTGATGACCTCTGGTATCGACCATACCCTCACCACCACCATCGTGGACAGCCGTGGCTTCACCGCCGTCATGGTCTCCTGGATGTCCAAGTTTAATCCCTTTATCATGATTGCTGCCTCTCTGCTTTTGGTGACCATGGATCGCGGCGCCAGCGAGGTATCCAGCTCCCTGGGCCTGAACCATTCCTTTGCTGATATTCTGACCGGTTTCATCCTCTTCTTCATCATTGCTACCGAGTTCTTTATCACCTATAAGGTCACTCTGCGTAAGAGCAGCAAGAAGGAGGCGTAACGGATGACTTTTAACTTTATTTCTTTCTTCCCCCGTGCTGTTATGCAGGGCATCCCGCTGCTTTTCGGCAGCACCGGCGAAATCCTTACCGAGAAGTCCGGCAACCTGAACCTGGGTATTCCCGGCATCATGTATGTGGGCGGCATCAGCGGCGTTATCGGCGCATTCTTCTATGAGCAGTCCGCCTCCGGCGCACTGAATCCCTTCCTGGCCGTCCTCATCCCCATTCTCAGCTCTCTGCTGGGCTCCCTGCTGATGGGCCTGCTGTACTGCTTCCTGACGGTCACCCTCCGGGCCAACCAAAATGTTACCGGTCTGGCCATGACCACCTTCGGCGTGGGCGTCGGCAACTTCTTCGGCGGCTCCCTCATCAAGCTCACGGGCAGCAATGTTCCCTCCATTGCCCTGACCAATACCAGTATCTGCTTTAAGACCACACTCCCCGGCGCCACCACCACCGGCTGGTTCGGCGAGCTGTTCCTGTCCTACGGTTTCCTGGCGTATCTGGCCATCATCGTGGCTTTGGGCACCTCCTACTTCCTTAACCACACCCGTCCCGGTCTGCACCTGCGCGCCGTGGGTGAGAGCGCTTCCACTGCCGACGCCGCCGGCATCAATGTCACCAAGTATAAATACCTGGCCACCTGCATCGGCTCCATGATCGCAGGACTGGGCGGCCTGTACTATGTTATGGACTACGCCAACGGCGTCTGGTCCAATAACGCCTTCGGTGACCGCGGCTGGCTGGCCATTGCACTGGTCATCTTCACCATCTGGCGTCCCAATGTCAGCATCCTGGCCTCCATCCTCTTCGGCGGCCTGTACATCCTGAACATCTATCTGCCCACCCCCGGCGGCCAGATGGCCATTAAGGAGCTGTACAAGATGCTGCCCTACGCCATCACCCTGGTGGTGCTGATCGTTGTTTCCCTGCGTAAGAAGCGGGAGGATCAGCCCCCTGCGTCCCTCGGTCTCTCCTACTTCCGCGAGGAACGCTGACACCGTATAAAAAGAGTAGGCCCGTACAGGGCCTGCTCTTTTTTCTTATGAATTAAAGGAGGATAAACTATGTCTACCCTGCTGATCAAGAATATTTCCCAGCTCGTCACCTGTGACGACAGCGACCGCGTCCTGACCCAAGTGGACATCCTGTGCAAGGACGGCTTCATTGAGAAGCTCGGCCCGAACCTGGACGCCACCGCCGACCGCACCATCGATGGCTCTCATATGCTCTGCTATCCCGGCCTGGTGAACACCCACCATCATCTCTACCAGGTCTTTTCCCGCAATCTTGCCAAGGTGCAAAACATGGAGCTGTTCGACTGGCTCAAAACTCTCTACGAAATTTGGAAAAATCTGGACAGTGATGTGATTCGTCTCTCCTCCCTCACAGGCATGGGCGAGCTGATGAAGCACGGCTGCACCACCTGCTTTGACCATCATTATGTATTCCCCGCCCACGCCGGCGACCTGCTGGGCACCCAGTTTGCCGCCGCCGATGAGCTGGGCATCCGCATGTACTGCAGCCGTGGCAGCATGGACCTGAGTGTGAAGGACGGCGGCCTGCCCCCTGACAGCGTGGTGCAAACCGTGGGGGAGATCATGAAGGACTCCGCCCGGGTCATCGAGCAGTACCACGATCCCTCCTATGGTGCCATGCACCGGGTAGCCCTGGCCCCCTGCTCCCCCTTCTCCGTCTCTGCCGACCTGCTGCGCGAAAGCGCCATTCTGGCCCGGCAGTACGGCGTGCGCCTGCACACCCACCTGTGTGAGACCAAGGATGAGGAAAACTTCATGCTCCAGCGCGAGGGTGTCCGCCCTCTGGAATATATGGAGCGCCTGGGCTGGATCGGCAAGGATGTGTGGTATGCCCACGGCATCCACTTCAATGACGAGGAGCTGCGCGTCCTGGCCAAGACCGGCACCGGCGTTGCCCACTGCCCCATCAGCAACATGAAGCTCTCCTCCGGCATCGCCCGCATCCCCGAGATGCTGAAGCTGGGCGTGCCCGTGGGCCTGGCCGTAGACGGCAGTGCCTCCAACGATGGCTCCAGCCTCATGGAGGAGCTGCGTGTGGCTTTCCTGCTGCACCGGCTGAATTCCAGCCGCGAAGCTCCCACCGGCTACGATATTTTGAAGATGGCCACCCGCGGCAGCGCCCGTCTGCTGGGCCGGGACGACATCGGTCAGATCGCCGTAGGTAAGTGCGCCGACCTGTTTATGATCGACAGCCGCCGTTTGGAGCTGGTGGGCTCCTGCTACGATCCCAAGTCCGTCCTGGGCACCGTAGGCGTCCGCGGTCCCGTGGACTATACCGTGGTAAACGGTAAGGTCACCGTGGAGCATGGCCGTCTCACCACCATCGACGAGGAGGAGATCGCCTTCCAGGCCAACCGGAAGTGCGATGCCTACCTGGCCATGTAACCTAAAAACGACGCGCTGAATTGGAGAGGAAAATCCGCTCCGATTCAGCGCGTCAAAAAAGCCTCGCAGAGTTTACCGCCCGCAGGCGGCAAAGGAATAAAATCATTTTCTCTCGCGACATGTGCGTGAGAGAAAATACCTCTCAGGCTGCCAGTGTGGAATTTGTCCGTCACAGACGGACAAATTATGCACGCAGCAGACTGCAATCCTTTTGTTGGAAAAACCCAGAGGGTTTTTCGACAGTATAAATCGGAGAGGACTTTCCTCTCCGATTTTTTACTCTTGTTTTTTATTCCTCATTGAGCATCTCGTCCACCTCTCTGCGATGGGCCTCATACCAGTCCCGGTACTCCTGCATATCCTTGGCAAACAGATCCTTGCTGCTGGGGGGCGTGTATGTAATGGCGTTGGCCCCGGCCCGGATAGCCGACAGAATCGTTTCGTCCGTAGGCCCACCGGTGGCAATGATGGGCAGCTGCGGGTATTTCGCCCGAATCTCCGCCACTATTTCCGGTGTCCTGGCCGCGCCGGACACATTCACAATGTCTACCCCGGCCGCCAGGCGCTTGTCCAGGTCCACATGCTCTGACACCACCGTGAACACCACCGGTATTTCCACCATGCTCTTGATGTCGCGGATGGCATCGTTGGTGATCATGGCGTTGCACACCACGCCGAAGGCGCCCAGCTGCTCCGCAGCCACGGCCATGTTCACAGACCGCTGCCCGTTGGTGTAGCCGCCGCCCACTCCGGCAAATACCGGCACATCCGACACGCTGATTATGGCTTGCGTTATGCTGGGCTGTGGTGTAAAATTATAAACAGCAATGACGGCATCGGCGTTTATATTCTTGATAATCGCCACATCCGTGGAAAAAACCAGGGATTTGATACGCCGCCCGAACACCCGGATGCCGCTGCACTCGCTGATGCACCGGGGTATCTGCAATGCGTGTTTGCGCAGCTCCCCCTCGTAGGTGGGTACAAATTTCTGCTTCACTGTCTCACCTTTCTCTCAAACCAATTAAAAACTTATGTTAACTAATTCTACCATAGGTGCAATTTTTATTCAAGATAATTGTGTCGAAAGGGAAATTCTTTTCAGTTTGTTCACATTTGTTAAATACTTGCCAGCCTATGTTTCCCCGCGCCTCCCGCTGTAAAAGGCTGCGCACAGATCCCGCCCACAGGGCAGCAAATCTATGCGCAGCGAACCGTATTTTAGCTCCGGAAAAGCCGGTATCCCTCTCAGATCTTCACCAGCTCATATTCCCGGGTGCCCAGCCCCAGCTTCTCGGCGTGCTCCAGGCAGCTCATCCAGTCGGTATCCGGGTGGATACGGTGGAAATAGTCGTGATCGTGGCAGTCACCCGCATCGGCGGCCGTGTCCCGCAGCGGAGGCTGGGCGTTTACCGCGTCCACGCAGGCCATGTCCAAGGCCACCGGATCAAAGGAGGCAAACATCCCCACATTGGGCACGATAGCCGCGTCGTTTTCCGTGTGGCAGTCACAATTAGGGGATACATCAATAACCAGGGAAATGTGGAAGCAGGGCCGCCCATCCACCACCGCCTTGGCATACTCCGCCATTTTCCGGCTCAGGTTGGTGTGGGACTCGTCAAAGTTAATGGTGATAGCGTTGCGGGCGCACACAGCGATGCACCGTCCGCAGCCCACGCACTTACTGTGGTCAATGGCTGCCTTACGGTCCTCCACGGTGATGGCGCTGTGGGCACAGATCTTGGTGCAAACCTTGCATCCCACACAGCGCTTCTGCTCCACATGAGGTTTTCCGGCGTTGTGCTGCTCCATTTTACCCGCGCGGCTGCCGCAGCCCATGCCAATGTTCTTCAGAGCGCCGCCGAAGCCTGCAGATTCATGGCCCTTGAAGTGGTTCAGGGATATGAATACATCCGCGTCCATTACTGCCCGGCCGATCTTGGCGCTGCGCACATATTCGCCGCCCGCCACCGGCACCTCCACCTCGTCGTTGCCCTTGATGCCGTCGGCAATGATGACCTGGCACCCGGTGGTCATGGGGTTAAAGCCGTTAAGCATGGCTGTGTCCAGATGGTCCAGCCCGTTTTTGCGCCCGCCGACATATAGGGTGTTGCAGTCGGTGAGGAAAGGCTTACCGCCCCGCTCCTTCACGAAATCCGCCACGGTTTTCGCCCAGTTAGGCCGAAGGAAGGCCAGGTTACCCGGCTCCCCGAAATGCATTTTGATGGCTACATATTTTTTGTCGAAGTCAATTTCGCCCATACCTGCGGTTTTCATCAGGCGTGTCAGCTTCTGCTGCAGGTTTTCCCGGAAATCCGCCCGAAGATCCGCCCAGTATACCTTAGATGCCATAAAAACAGCTCCTTCTCTTACTTGTTGTTTTCATGGTATCATATTCCGCCGAAAAAATCCACCCCGGAGGCATAAAAATCATGCGTTTGCTCACCCACATTGTCACCCCCCAGGAGGATGGCCTCCCGGTCAAGCACCTGCTGCAGCGGCATTTCGCCCTATCCTCCACCCTGCTCAAGTCTGTAAAATGGCGCGAAGGCGGCATCACCTGCAATGGCCACCCTGTCACGGTATCCGCTCGTTGCCGTGCCGGCGACCGGCTGACGGTAGATGTGTCCGACCCGCCCTGTCACAACCCAAATCTCCATCCGGTGGATTTCCCTCTGTCCATTCTGTGGGAGGACGAGGACCTGCTGATTCTCAATAAACCTGCCGGCATCACCGTCCACTGCGCCGCTCTGACCCGGGAGCCGGTCACCGTGGCCGGTGCCGTAGCCCACTATCTCCACAGCGATCAATACCACGGGGTGAACCGTCTGGACCGAGGCACCACCGGGGTCATGGTGGTGGCCAAAACCGGGTATATTCATGCCCGCTGCATGGCTCTGCTCCACTCTGGC
>QWBY01002669.1_pt1 | contig 10175 bp, 9 predicted proteins | sample 1972471 | NCBI WGS metagenome assembly QWBY01 (sample SAMN09866722, study PRJNA288562) | Human gut metagenome isolate term6_stool, whole genome shotgun sequencing...
GGCCCGCCAGTAGGGCAGGCCCAGGCTTCTTGCCGCCTCCATCTGCCCCACATCCACCGACTGGATGCCGGCCCGGATAATTTCGGACATATACGCACCGCAGTTCAGCACCAGGCAGATGGTGCCCGCCTGCAGCGCGCTGAGCAGCAGGCTCCCGGAGGTGTAGTTGTTCACAAAGAACGGCACACCGAAGTATACAAAGTAGGCCAGCACAATCATCGGCACGCCCCGGATCAGATACACAAACACGAATGCGATACCGTTGCAGACCTTACTTTTCAGTACGCTGAGTATACCGAAAATCACGCCGATGATGCAGGCAAAAAACAGGCCATACAGCGCCAGCAGCAGCGTTTGGCCCATTGCTTTGAGCAGTATGTTGCCGTAATCAGCAATTAGATGTGTCATGTGGCATTCCTTTTCTTTTCCTTATAGTACCGCTGTGCCGCCCAAGCGGCACAGCGGTACTTATTCTTTATTTACGGGTCAGATCAGCCCAGATACTTGGCAATGATCTTGTCATAGGTGCCGTTGGCCTTGATGTTGGCCAGGCCCTTGTTGAACAGGTCCAAAAACGCCCGGTTCTCCTCGTCGAAGACGGCCACGCCGTAGTCGGCGCCGTCATTCTCGCTGCCCTCCACCACCTTCAGGTCGTAGCCGTTCTCCTTAATGGTGGTGATCATGATGGGGGTATCCTCGAAGCAGGCCACAGCCTGGCCGCCGATGACGGCCTGGTACATGGTGGGAGAGTCCTCATAGTAGCTCAGGGTGAAGCCGTACTGATCCTTCAGGCTCTCGGCGTAGGTAGCGCCCATGGTACCGGTTTTCACGGCCACAGCCTTGCCGCTGAGGTCGCCGAAGCCCTTGATGTCGCTGTCGGTGCGCACGGTCATGCACTGGGTGGCGGTGTAGTAGCCGTCGGAGAAGATCCAGCCGCTGTCGATGCGGTCCTGCTTAATGGAGGCGCCGGCGATCATGGCGTTGGCCTGCTTAGACTTGCAGGCGGCGATGGCGGCATCCCAGCCCAGGCTCTTCAGCTCATACTTAAAGCCCTGGTCGGCGGCCACAGCGGCCATGATGTCCACATCAATGCCCACGAAGTTGCCGTCCTTGTCGGTGTACTCAAAGGGGCGGAAGGTGGTGTCGGTAGCCACGACCCAGGTCTTGTCGGTGTTGGTATCGTCGTTTTTCTTAGAGCCGCATCCGGCCAGTAAGGCGACGGTCATCAGTGTGCAAAGCACAAGCGCAAGAATTCTTTTCATTTTTTATTCCTCCAAACATTGGTATTTCTATCATACATAATAATATGGCTTTCGTCAAGAAATAATCGCACATATCTTCCCGATTTTGCAAGAAAAATCTTCCTCACTTTCATTTTGCTCCCTGAAAGCCCCTCTCTTTCCCCCCTCCTCTGTCCTCCATTCCCAGCGTCACCGTAAAGGTTGCCCCCTCCCCGGGCCGGGAAAAAACCTCCACCGTGCCGCCGCACAGCTCCACGGCCCGGCGCACAATGGAAAGCCCCAGCCCGTTTCCCCGGCTGTCTGAGCCCTGTTCTCCCCGGTAAAACTTGTCGAAGATGTGCCTTTGGGTCTCCGCGTCCATGCCGATGCCCGTGTCCGACACCGCCACGCTCACCGCCCCCGGCTCCTTCCGCAGCACCACGGTGATCTGTCCTCCGGCGGGAGTAAAACGGATGGCATTTGCAATAAGGTTCGACCAAATATGCTCCACCAGCTCCTCATTGCCGTAGTAATCGGCCCGGTCCAGGTCCCCCTCCACGGTGAGTCCCTTCTGCAGCCAGCTCCGCTCCTGCTGGTGGATGCACCGGCGCAGCTGCTCGTCCAGGCTGTATAGGGTCTTGCCGGACACGATCTCCGTGTTTTCATACTGGGTCAGCTCCAAAATATGCGTGCTCATGGCCGCCAGTCGCTCCGATTCCCGGGCGATGGTCCCGGCATAGGTGGCCCGCTGCTCCGCAGAGAGGTCCGGGTTCTGTAATAGCTTGGCAAACCCCCGGATGGAGATAAGGGGCGTCTTGAATTCGTGGGAAAAGGTGTTCACGAAGTCCGACTGCAGCATCTCCACGCTCCCCAGCTCCTCGGCCATTTTGTTAAAGCTGCGGATGTAGTCTGCCACCTCGCCCCGGGCCCCCCGCAGCTCCACCCGCACCGAGTAATCCCCGGCAGCCACCGCCTGGGTGGCCTGCATCAGCCGGGACAGCGGCGCTAAATATCCCCGGAAAATGAAGATGGCCAGCACCACGCCCAAAATGGCGCTCACCGTCAAGATGAGAATGGGCCATACCAGGGTGTAGTTGCTCTCGTCCAGCCGTACCAGCCGCTGCACCAGGGCAAAAATGTCCAGAGCCAGGGTTCCGTACACCACCACCAGCCCCAGCACCAGCAAAAACATAGTCCATAGGAGCCGGGCCGGGGGATTCTCTTTTTTCACCCTACTGCTTTGCATTCTCGTCCTCCTTGGGCATCCCCATGTACCCAAACCCCCGGATGGTCCGCAGCTCGAAGTCCGGGCTCCCCCGGAACCGCTCCCGCAGCCGGGAGATGTATACCTCCACCGTATGCTCATCCACCTCGCTGTCCAGATCCCAGATGTCGTCAATGAGCTGACGCTTGGTAAATAATGTTCTGGGATAGGACAATAACTTGAATAGAAGCATAAATTCCTTGGCCGTCAGCTGCTGAACGCCTCCGGGGGTGATGACCTGCATCGAGCTGCGGTCCAAAACCGTGCCGCCCACCGTCAGCCGCCGCTCCGCCGTGCTGCGGTAGCGCCGCAGCAGCGCCTCAATGCGCCAGAGCATCTCCTCCTCGTCCACGGGCTTTACCATGTAGTCGTCGCACCCTGCCCGGAATCCCCGGCGCTTGTCCTCCTGGGTCACCCGGGCCGTCACCATCAGCACCGGCAGATCGCAGTTCCCCTCCCGGAGGGTCTGGGTAAAGGCGACGCCGTCCATCCGGGGCATGGTGATGTCCACCACCGCCAGGTCGCACTGGTAGTGCTCCATCACCTCCAGGGCCTCCACGCCGTTGCAGGCCGGGCACGGCTCATATCCCGCCTGACGCAAAACCTCACACATCAGCAGCCGGGTGCTCTCGTCATCCTCCGCCACCAAAATCCGAAACATACCATTCCCTCCCTGTCAAAAAAACTTCCGTCGGGGCCGACGCCCAACCCACACATTCCTCGCAGCACTTCGTAGGGGCGACCCTTGCGGTCGCCCGCCCATTGCACCCCTTGTAACCCTCCGTAGGGGCCGACGCCTCTGTCCGCCCGCCCGGATTTGCACCGCACCTCTTGTTAACGGTGTCATTGCGAAGCCGGTGCGCACACCGGCTGTGGCAATCCGTCCTCCAAGGCCCCCTTGCCTAAAGGGGGCTGTCACGGCGAAGCCGTGACTGGGGGATTCCTCCACGCATCGCACTCCTTGTAAAAACCATGTCATTGCGAGGGCGCTCCGCGCCCGTGGCAATCCGCATCCCCCGTCCCCTCGGCCCCCTTGCCTACTGTGGTCTGTCGGCGATTATTCCCCTCTCCAAAGGCCATTTTTCTTTCTCCCCCCATCCTACCACATTTCCTCTCAAAAAACGACCCTAATTTTGAGTTTCGCTTGAGCTTTCTCCCTTATAATGTTATACTGTAATACAAGACATAGGAGGAACATTGCCGTGTCCAGACCCGTATGCATCACATATGACAGCACCTGTGACCTTACCCCCGCTCTGCTGGAGCGCTTCCAAATCCGTACCGTACCCCTGACCATCCAGAGCGGCCAGCGCACCTTCCCCGACGACGGCAGCTACACCGCTCTGGACCTCTATGCCGACTATCAAAAGGACGGCACCCTGCCCAAAACGGCGGCGGTAAGCCCGGAGGAATTCAAAAATTTCTTTGCCCCCATCCTGGACGAGGGCTTTGACATCGTCCATATCGACATCAGCTCCAACCTCTCCTGCACCTGTCAAAACGCCCTCCTGGCCGCCACGGAAATGGAGGCAGCCCACCGCATCCATGTGGTAGACAGCCGCCAGCTCTCCACCGGCGGGGCTCTCCTGGCCCTCCAGGGCGCCAAGCTCCGGGACCAGGGCCTGCCCGCTGCGGAGATCGCAGAGGAGCTGCGCCGTCTGGCCCCTCTCAGCGACACCAACTTCGTCCTGGACACCCTGCAGTTCATGTGGAAGGGTGGCCGCTGCAGCGGTGTCACCGCCCTGGGTGCCAATGTGCTGAAGCTGAAGCCCTGCCTGGAAATGCGGGAGGGCAATCTGGTGGTCTGCAAGAAATACCGCGGGTCTATCGAAAAGGTCTACCCCCAGTACATCTCCCAGCGCCTTGCGGGAAAGTCCGTGGTGGAGGACTGGGCCTTTATCACCCACTCCGGCCAGGTGTCCGAAGAAACGCTGCGGGAGCTGACAGAGCAGGTCAAAGCCGAAGCCCCCTTCCGGGAGGTGTTCATCACCCAGGCCGGGTGTACCGTCTCCTCCCACTGCGGCCCCAAGACCCTGGGCGTTCTGTTTTTAAGAAAGGAATGATCTCCCCATGCCGCCGCTTCTAAAAGGCGTTTTCTACCTTCTGGCCCTGAGCCTGCTGGCCCACCCCGTGGGCCAGGCTCTGCCCCGCCGCTGGTTTTCCGGTGACCGATGGCCCTGGGCCCCCGCTCCCTTTGAAAAGGAGGGCCGGTTTTGGCGCAAATTGGGCGTCCACCGCTGGAAGGACAAGGTGCCGGATATGAGCCGCCTGTTGGGCGATATGGTCAAAAAGCAGCTTGCTCCCGACGGAAAAACCGACTATGCCCTCCTGGTGCAGGAGACCTGCGTGGCCGAGTGCGTTCACTTCTGCCTGGGCCTTCTGTCCCTGGGTGCCTTCGCCCTTTGCCGAAGCGGCTGGATGGTTTGCATCGTGGCCGTGTACATTCTTCTGGGAAACCTCCCCTTTCAGATCATCCAGCGGTATAACCGTCCCCGGCTGCTGCGCCTTATGCGGAAAGCGAGAAAAGAAAAATGAAAGTGACGATCTTCACCTGCGCCACCGGCGGCGGGCACAACAGCACCGCCGCTGCCATCGGCCGGGAGCTGGCGGCCCTGGGCCACACCCCCGTTATCCGGGATGCCCTGGCCTTCCTGCCTAAGTCCTCGGCCAACTTTATCAGTAAGGGCCACAACTTTGCCTACCGCTATGCCCCCAAGCTCTACGGCGTAGGCTACCGCATGGAGGAGCGAAATCCCTCCCCGCTGCTGTATGAGCAGTCCATCAAGGGGGCCGATCTCCTCCGGGAGGCCCTCCGGGCCGATGGGGCCGATGCCGCCATCTGTGTCCATGTGTTCCCGGCCATGATGATAACCGAGCTGCGCCGCCGGGGGGAGCTGTCCCTTCCCGCCTGGTTCGTGGCCACGGACTACACCTGCTCCCCCGGCGTGGGTGAGCTGGATATGGACGGCTACTGCATCCCCCACCCGGCGCTGCTGGAGGAGTTTGCCGCCGCCGGGCTGGACCCCTCCCGGCTCCACGCCACGGGCATCCCCGTCTCCCCGGACTTCATCCGCCCTCTGGATAAGCAGACGGCCCGCCGCGCCCTTCACCTGGAGAATAAGCGCCATGTCGTCGTCCTGGCCTGCGGCAGCATGGGGGCAGGCCCCATGCGCTCGGCGGCGGAGAAGATCGCCCGGGAGCTCTCCCCGTCGGAGGACAAGCTGGTCATGGTCTGCGGCAGCAACCGCCGCCTCTATCGCAGCAGCAAGCTCACCCTGGAGGAGTATCCGCAGATCCAGGTGGTGGGCTTCACCAAGCGGATGCCCCTGTACCTCCACGGCTGCGACGCCCTGGTCACCAAGGCCGGGGGTCTTACCACCACCGAGGCTGTGGCCGCCGGAGTCCCCCTACTCTATTTGGATGCCGTCCCCGGCTGTGAAACCAGAAATCTGGAGTTCATGTCCTCCCGGGGCTATGCCCTGGCCGCTGCGGACGAGGCGGAATTGCCCCCGCTGATCCGGGGTCTCTTCTCCGGCGCCATCGACCCGGAGACCATGCTCCGCAACCGGGGAAAAAACTTCCCCCGGGACGCGGCCAAGGCCATTTGCACTCTGGTGTGTCCGGCGTAAAAACGGCACCGAAACGGCACCGAAAACCATCACCGAATTGGCACCGAATTGACACCAACCTTCACCGCACTTGCACCGCGGTGAAGGAACCATCGGTTGACAAGGGCAAACACGCCCGCCAGCGCGCCTTTGCGGCGCTTTTTGTCCTTCTCACCTTGGCGGGCGTCAGCCCGCCTGCGGCTCGAAAACCAAAAATCGCTCGAAAATCCATCGCTGGCAGGTGCGAAGCAGTTTTGCCGCGCAGAAATGTGTCCAGACAAGGAAAGACCCGCAGGGAATACTTGCCGTATTTCCAAGGGGCTTGACGCGGTATGGGCGCATTTCTGCCCGTCAAAACCGAGTTTGCCCTTGTTAACCGATGGTATTTTTTGCGCAAAAAAAGCGTCCACCGAGGTGGACGCTTCTTCCGGAAGTCCTAGGCCGTTCCTTGCAAGAGCCTATTTTTCCCGGGGCTTATAAATATGGTTAGAGCAGGCTACGGAGCCATCCTCCCGCACCAGCACATAGTCGATCCGCTCTCCGCTTTTCTCCCGGATGCGCTCCACCAGGGCCGTGCCCTCCGCCTCTCCCAGCATGAAAACGGCGGTGGAGAGAAAGTCTGTAAAGGCGCCGTCGGAGGAGAGGATGGAGACGCTTTTCAGGGTCAAGGGCTTGGGCCGCCCGGTGCGGGGATCGATGAGATGGTGGTACACCCGACCCTCCCGGACAAAGGAATGCTCGTACCAGGAGGAGGTGGCGATGCCGCAGTCCTCCAAAAGAATCGTGCCCATGTAGTCGTCGGGCCGATCCGGGTCCCGGAGGGCCACCCGCCAGGGGTCCTTTGTCAGGGGCTTGGGGCCGATGGCATACATATTGCCGCCGAAGTCCAGCACCGCATGGGTAACCCCATTTTCCCGCAGATAGTTCGCCGCCAGCTTCAGGGCGTAGCCCTTGCCGGAGGCGCCGGGGTCGATGACAACGCCCGCCCGGTCAAAGGACACGGCGGAGCGCTCCGGGTGCAGGCGGACATGGCCGAAGCCCACCCGGGCAAGCTCCCGGGCAATGGCGTCGTCCGTGGGAATTTTCGGCTCGTCCGCCAGGAAATCCCACAGCCGGACCAGGGGGCCCACCGTAGGGTCAAAGGCCCCGGCGGTCTCCTGATAGAAAAGCTGATTCCAGGTGAGAAAGTCCATGAGCAGCGGAGAAACCGCCGTCTCCTGTCCCGGCCGGCTCTCCCGGCAAAGCCGGGAGAGCTGGGAGTCGGGGTCGTACATATTCAGGGCGGACTGCACCTGCAGGGCCCTCTCCTGCACGCCCTCTACCAGAGGGCGGCAGTCGGCATCGGAGAAAATGCGCACAGAGCAGAGGGTGTCATAGGCCACAAAGGTGCCGGTGTGCTCCTTCATGACAGTCGGCCGTCCTTGCGGGCCGCCTCTGCGATGACCTGAGCCAGGTGCAGGTAGTGATCCCACGCCACATTCCGCTTGCGGGTATCGGTGTCCTTGGTCCAGGGCAGGCCGGTGAGATCCAGCAGGTCCTGGGTGGCCAGCACATGGTTTTGCAGCAGGTCTGACAGGGCGTTGAAGCCGTCGGGATAGGGGGACTCATAGGTGATGGAGTCATACTTGCTCTGACGATAATACTTTTTCAGGGCGGGATCGTCGATCTCCTCCGGGGTATCGGCAAAAATCTCGTCAAAGAAGCAGCGGACGATGCGCCCGTTCTGGAATACCACCTGCAGCCGGGCGGTGAGGCCGCCGGGGAGCTTTTCGGCATAGCCGTAGTAGTACATAGTCCGGCTCTGGGCGCGCAGGGCCTCCACCTGAGCGGCCAGGGGCAGCAGGGAGCGCTTTACGCTGTTGGAGGCGCCGGTGACCAGGTCAAAGTCGCCGGTGAGGCGGTTTTCCCGGAGCATCTGCTGCTCAACGGCGGTGAAGCCGTTATCCAGCACCTTCAGGCTCTGGGCGGTGCGCTCCTTGGTGGCCTGGAAGAAGCAGTAATCACTGCGGCGCTTGGAGGCGTTCTGATAGTAGCGGTTATAATAGGAGGGGGAGTTGATCTCGTTGAACTCAATGTGGAGGAGCTTGCCGTCCTTTTCCACCACCTCCAGGATACCGTGGTAACCCCGGTCCAGGGCGTGGTGGGGGGCGAAGTTATTCTCCACCCGGAAGTAGTCACCGCAAATCAGGCCCAGAGGCGGCTGCACCGTCCAGGACAGCTTATCCAGCACATTTACGGTTTTTTCCACACCGGCGGGCTTTTTGCCGGTCCAGGCTGTTGCACTCATAATGCTTCCTCCGATTACTTATTCAGCACGCCGTCCTTCTGCATCTCGGCCAGGACTACCTTTGCCATGCGCAGGTAGTTGCTCCAGGTGGGATACAGGGGGCGCTCCTTCATGTCCAGCTCCACCTTCTCGGTGCAGGGGTTATCCCACAGGGGGCCCAGGTCACGGCCCGTGGAGTGGGGCAGGCCGGTGAGATCCAGCAGATCCTGGGTGGCGCAGACCTTGGCGTTCAGATTATCCATCTGGGTGCGGAAGCCCACCAGGAAGGCGTGGCGGTCGAACATGGGGGGGAAGGGATCTTCGTAGTTAGGGCAGTCGTACTTGCTCTGACGATAGAACCGCTTCAGCTCCGGGTGGACGATCTGCTCGGGCTCGTCGGCAAAGATCTCATCGAAGCGGCAGGAGACGATCTTGCCGTCCTCCACCACCACCTTCAGCCAGCCGGTGAGGCCGTAGCCGTAGTCCTCGCTGTAGCTGTAAATGCGCTGCTTAGAGGGCTTATCCAGCTGCTCCTGGAGCTTGGCGGCGATCTTCACCAGCTTCTTGCAGCTGCCGGAGGCGCTGGCCAGCATATCAAAGTCGCCCACCAGGCTCTGGCGCTCCAGCATCTGCTTTTCCACATACTCCATGCCCATGGTCAATGTGACACCGGCCACCTGCATACGGGGCTTGGTGTACTGCCAGAAGCTGTAGCTGCTGCGGCGCTTGGAGATGCCGCTGTACAGGTGGCAGTAATAGGAGGGAGCGGTGATCTCGTTGAGCTCGATGAAGTCCAGGTGATCGCCGTTTTTGATGACCTCGATGATGCCCAGATGGCCGGGGTCGGCGGGGAACTGGCCCTCCACGCCGGGATAGTAGGGCGGGAAGCGCTCCTCAATACGGTAATAGTCGCCCTTGAGCATCCCCTTGGGGGGCTGGACGGTCCAGGTAGGAATATTGGCAGCCATAGTTGTATCCTCCTCTTAGTTCTTGGCGGTGTCCTTGGCGATAGCGTCGGCAATGACCTTGGCCATGCGCAGGTAGTTGTTCCACACAGGGGAGCGGGGACGCTCCACGGAGCGGGCGGTGGCGTCGCTGTTGGAGATGAGGGCGGCCTCATCATCCCGGGGCTTATCCCACACAACGCCCATGTCGGGGCCCTCTACGCAGGGCAGGCCCTCAATGTCGAACAGGTCCTGGGTCTTGCAGACCTTGGCGTTCAGCTGATCGCTGAGGTCACGGAAGCAGACCAGCCAGGCATGGCGGTCCCAGCCGGTGGGGAACGGATCTTCATAGGGGGAGGACTCGTACTTGCTCTGGCGATAGAACTGCTTCAGGTCGTCATAGACGATCTCGGAGGTGTGGTCGGCGAAAATCTCGTCATAGAAGCACTTGACGATCTTGCCGTCCTCGGTGACCACCTGGAGCCAGCCGGTGAGACCGTAGCCGAAGTTTTCCACATAGCCGTAGTAGCGCTGCTTCTTATGGTTCGGGTCCTTGATCTGGGCGTCTACCTCCTTGGTCAGGCCGATCATGTTCTTCATGGAGAAGGAGGCGCCGTGGAGCAGATCGAAGTCGGCGGACAGGTCCTGCTTGGCCAGGATCTGATCCTCCACATGCTTGAAGCCGTTGGCCAGGACCTTGTGATAGGCCACGCTGCGGCGCTTATCATGGAAGTCCTGGAAGAACTGGAACTCGGTGCGGCGTTTGCTCAGGCCCTGGAAGTGGCGGACATAGTAGTTGCCCATGGTAGTCTCGTTGAACTCGGCGAAGGCGATCTTGCCGTCGTCGTCAAACACCACGTCCAGCTCGCCCTT
>QWBY01002671.1_pt1 | contig 10173 bp, 10 predicted proteins | sample 1972471 | NCBI WGS metagenome assembly QWBY01 (sample SAMN09866722, study PRJNA288562) | Human gut metagenome isolate term6_stool, whole genome shotgun sequencing...
ATTTTTTTGTAACTAAATCTTGACACTTTTGTTAAAAAGATATAAAATGTAAACAGATTTGAGTGCAAGACATAAATAATAAATATTAACAAATTTTCATTTAATGATGGAGGACTTAATGAACAAAAAGAAAATAGGAGCTATGCTTTCAGTCGTAGCTGCAGTAACAGCTGGTGCAAGCGCATATGCAACTACAATAGGAAATTTAGACCAAGATCAAAATACAAATTCGCTAATCTCAGAGGTAGACTATGTTGATAGTTATTCTGACTATGATGTTGTTAAAAGCGAATATACTAATGAAGTTAAAAATACAAAAATAGCAGAAAATAAAAATGTTTCAGCTAACAAAAATGAGAAAGTTGAAGATTTGATAGAAACAGCTGCAAGAAATGCTGTTGTTGAGGTTGAAGCTAGTAAAAAATCAGATGTAATTTCTGATGATGAAGTTGTTGAAACTAAATATAATCCTGAAGAAGAATATAATAAAGATTCTGAAGAAGATATTGTTGATAATAAAGAAATAGAAGTAGCTGATAATGAGGAAGTAGTAGAAGAAAAGCCTTTAGAAGTTAAAGAGGCTGATGTAGTAAGCGAAGAAGATTCTAACGAAGCTAGTGAATTATCTAAAGAAGCAGAAAACATAGAAGAAAATAACAATATAAATCTTGTTAAATACGTAAATGCTGAAGTATTAAATGTTAGAAGTAGCAAAAATCTAGAAGATAATAATATAATTTCATCTTTAAAAGCTGGTGACAAGGTAGAAGGAACACTAGAAGACGGATTTTTAAAAACGGAATTTGGATACATAAAAGATGATTTCTTAGTAGAAGCTTATCCAGAAACTTTAGTTAATGACATTGAGAATAGAAAAGCCGAAGAGGCTAAAAAAGCTGAAGAAGCAAGAAAAGTCGAAGAGGCTAAAAAAGCTGAAGAAGCAAGAAAAGTCGAAGAAGCTAAAAAGGCTGAGGAAGCAAGAAAAGCTGAAGAGGCAAGAAAGGCTGAAGAAGCTAAAGCTCAACAATCATATTATTATTCAGGTTGGGTTAATACTTCAATTTTGAATGTTAGAACAAGTCCAGGTAACGGAAATGTAATTGGATCATATAGAAAAGGTGATTGGGTAGAAGGCCAAGCTAAAAATGGATGGCTTGAAGTAAATTACAACGGACAAACATCCTATATCTCACTTGATTTTATATCAGATACAGAAGTTGCTAAAGAAGTAGTTGAAGAGGTACAAGAAACAGCTAAATCAAACAATTATGTTGAAGAATCTTCATATGAGCCATCATACGAAGCATCAGGATCTGGTCTAAGTGCAGCTAATATTGCATCTCAATTTATTGGTATGCCATATATATGGGGTGCATCTGATCCAAATTCAGGATTTGATTGCTCAGGACTTACTTCATATGCGTATGCACAAATTGGAGTTTATATTCCTCATCAATCAGCACAACAATATTCATATGGTTATAGTGTAGATTATAATAACTTACAAGCAGGAGATTTAGTATTTTTCTCAACTGCAGGTACAGGTTCAATTGACCACGTTGGTATCATGACAAGCTCAGATGGTACATTTGTCCATGCAGCTGGATATGGAAGTGGTGTTAGATACGATAATATATACAATTCTTACTATACAAATTGCTACATAGGAGCAAGAAGAATATTCTAGGAAATTATGATGCCCTAATTAGAATTTCTAATTGGGGCTTTTTTAGTGGGGGAAAATTGAAAGTTTTAACAACTGATTGCATTAAAAGAAAGTTATTAGCAAAGTTAGAAGGATCTAAGATAGACAATAAAATTATTATACTTAGTAAACAACCTTCAAAAGAAGCAATTCATTATAAAAATGTAATTATCAAAAGATGCAATGAATTAAAAATTGAATATGTTGACCATGAATTTGTAGACGAATCAGTAGAAGATATAATTAATTATGTTAATTCATTTGAAGCTAATGATGGATTCATAGTCTTATCACCATTTGGAATCGATTATTCTAATATTAAAGCTATGAAAAGTTCTATTGCTATTAAAGATTTAGATTCATTCACATATCAAAATTTGGGTTTAAGTCTAGAGGGAGATATCAATTGCTTGCCAGCTACTGCCAAAGCAGTCGCAATGTTTATTGTGGATAAGTTTAAAGATATTAGTGGGAAATCTATCGTTATTGCAAATAGAACAAATATTATAGGAAAGCCCTTGGCTATGTATTTAGTGACAAGGGGAGCCACTGTAACTGTCCTAAATAGCAATTCTAAAAACACTAAAGAGATAATAAGAAATTCTGATATTTTTATATCCGCCATCGGCAAAGCTAATTTTTATGATTCAACTTACTTTAAAGATGGAATGACTCTTATTGATGTGGGGACTAGCGTAGTTAATGGCAAAGTCATAGGTGACATTGATTACAATAGTTTAGAAAAAATTAATGTTGAAGTTCTCACGAATAAAAAGGGAATAGGGGCAATTACGACTCTATGTTTATTAGAAGGTTTAATTTAAAAACTCCAGATCCAAGATAATCTTGGTCTGGAGTTTTCTATTTATCTAATTTTTTAACGATTTCTATAGCTTTTTCATATTCTGGAAGGTCTGTATTTTGGTCAAGATATTCTGAGTAGACAATTTTGTTATCCTTACCAACTACAAAAACTGATCTATTTAATAGTTGGAATTCATTTATTAGAGTAGAGTATTTCTTAGCGAAATCATTGTAGATATAGTCTGATACAAATTTATTGTTAGAAATTTCCTTAGCTTCTGAAAATCTAGCTTGGGCAAATGGTAGGTCATTTGAAATTGTAATTAGAACTACATCATCTGAAAAGTTTTCTGCAGCCTTTGTAAACATCGTTGTTTGAATTTCACAAACGGAAGTATCGATTGATGGGATTACAGATATTAATCTAATTTTTCCTTCGTCTTCTTTGGAAGAATAATCGCTCAAATCATTATTAATAGCTCTAAATTCTGGAGCAAAACCACCTACTTGTAATTTTTCACCGTCTACAGTTACATCTATTGTTCCGAATTTTATTTTCCTTGACATAATATATCCTTTCTGTTTCTTTACTAATATTATACCCAATAGCTTGTTTACAAAACTATATAATTGTAAATGATGAAATTATGAGGTATAATTAGTGAGTATGAATATATAAGGAGGCAAAATGGCAGAGATAGTTTTACAAGCACAAAAAAGAGAAGCTACTGGTAAAAACAAAGTTAACAAGCTTAGAAACGAAGAACTTGTACCAGCAGTTATTTATGCCAAAGGTGAAGAAAATATTAATGTTCAAGTAACATCTAGAGAATTTGAAAAAGTACTTAAAAAAGCAGGAACATCAACAATTATAACATTAGATTTTGGAGATGAAAAGAAAGACGTTCTTATAAAAGCTTACCAAAATCATCCATTCAAAAACATATTTTTACACGTTGATTTCCAAGCTATTAACCAAAACGAAACAATCAGAGTTCAAGTTCCAGTTGTACTAGTTGGAAGAGATGAAATCAGAGTTGAACCTTCTGTACTTGTTCAAAATATAGACGTTGTAGAAGTAGAATGTTTACCAAAATACATTCCACAAACTGCAGATGTTGAAGTAAGCGACCTTCAAATTGGTGATAACAGAACTGTAGCTGATCTTGATATTGCTAAAGTTGATGATATCACAGTTTTACTTGAAGATGATGAAGTTATCTGCTCACTACAAGAGCCAAATGAGGAAGAAATTCCTGAAGAAGGCGAAGAAGCAGATGCAGCTGAAGTTCCAACTGTTGACGAGACAGAAGAAACTGAATCTAGCGAAGAAGAATAATAAAAAAGGCCATATGGTCTTTTTTTTTACCCAAATATGGTTGAAATTTGTAAATGAAAAATTATTTAATATGGTATAATGGTATATATGAATGGAAAATTAATTGTATTTGAAGGTCCGGACGGATCAGGTAAGACAAGTGTATTAAACGAAGTAAAAAAAATATTAGACCAAGATTGCATTGAATATCTAACCTTTAGAGAACCTGGTGGTACAGATATATCTGAGAAAATCAGAGATATAATTATAGACAATGACAACGAGAAAATGACAGCTAGGTGCGAGTGTCTATTATTCGCTGCCTCAAGGGCTCAACTAATAGAAGAAGAAATTAGACCTGCATTAGAAGCGGGAAAGACTGTACTCTGCGATAGATTTGTGCTAAGCTCTCTTCTATATCAAGGAGTTGGTAGAAATCTTGGGATAGAAGAAGTCAAAGAAATAAATGATTTTGCCGCAGACAATATCAGAGCTGACCTTACTATATTTTTTGATATAGACTATAAAACTGCATTGATCAGAAAAAGAAAGAATTTTACAGCAGATAGGTTAGAAAATGAAGATTTCGATTTTCATAAAAAAATATTTGATGCTTACAAGAAAATGGCAGAAGACTATAAAGACGAGATAAAGAAGATAGATGCCACTTTGTCGATAGAAGATGTTACAAAACAAGCGATACAACTTATATATGAATCATTGGAGGATAAACAATGAAACTTTTAATAGCTATAGTACAAGATGCTGACGTTAACTTTTTGGTAGACTCTTTGACAGATAAGGGTTACAGGATAACTAAGCTTGCAACAACAGGCGGTTTCCTTAAAAAGGGAAATACAACTTTACTTATAGGGGTGGAAGAAGAGGATTTAGATGAAGTGCTAGGAATTGTTGAGAAAAATTGTAAAAAGAGAAGCACTACAACCACAATTATTAATCCAACAGCAGAAAGCTCTCTTCTAACAAATACAGTTCCGATAGATATTACAGTAGGAGGAGCTACAATCTTCTTGATAGACGTTGATAAATATATTCAACTATGAGTATCTTAGACGAACAGTTAAAGAATGATAAACTTGCAAGTGCCTATATTTTTGAAGGGAAAAATCCTTCATCAAATAAGGAATTTGCACTTGATTTTGCAAAAAATGTCTTTACTTCTTACAAAGTAGCAAGCGATATAGAAAACAACCCCGATTTATATGTATTAGATAAAGAAGGGGATGTTATAGATATTCAAAGCATAAGGAACATTTTAAAAGACATATACCTAAGACCTGACAATGGCAAGATCAAAATTTATATAATCCACAATGCACAAGATATGAGGGATGTTGGAGCTAATGCCATGCTTAAAAGCTTGGAGGAACTAAAGCCTTATGTGAAAATTATCTTCACTTGTGTAAATAGGGATTCAATTATTCCAACAATTAGGTCTAGGTGCCAGATTATTTCAATAAAAACTTCAGATATTGATTTATCGGTAGATAAAGACAAACTTTATAGAATCCTAGCTGATGTTTATTCTGGCAAGATAGAGTCATATTATAAAGAAAAAGAGTTTTTCGGAAGGTTTAAAGACGATAGATCAAAAATTATAAATGCTATGCTCAATCTATTTCAAAATCTAATAAAATATAAGTACAGTGGAATTGCTTTACCTAGCAATGGAGATTATCTAATGAGAAAGTTTGATAAGATGAATCTAGATAGCATAGAAAAAATGATTAGTTTATTAGAAGATATAAAGACAGCATATAGAACAAATATTAATTATGATTTAAGTATAGAAAAAATCATTTTTACCATATACAGAGAGGGGAAACACTGATTGAAAGTCGTAGGTATAAGATTTAGACAAGCAGGGAAAATATATTATTTCGACTCTTGTGGTATAGACTTTGATTACAAGGACTTGGCAGTAGTTGAAACATCTAATGGTGTAGAGATAGCAGAAGTGGCATTGACAGATGTAGATGTAGACGAGGATAATTTTAAGGAAAAATTATTACCTGTTATAAGAAAAGCAACTATTGATGATATATATTATCATAAGAAAAATGAACAAGATGCCAAAGCTGCTATAGATGTTTGTCAACAAAAGTCTGAGGAACATGGACTCAATATGAAAATTATTGATGCTAAATTTACATTTGATAGGAGTAAGATTACATTTTATTTTAAATCAGAAAAGAGAGTTGATTTTAGGTCTTTAGTCAAAGATTTGGCGGCAATATATAGAAATAGGATAGAACTTAGACAAGTTGGAGTAAGAGATCATGCCAAGATGATAGAACATTATGGTCCTTGCGGTCAAAAATGCTGTTGCGGAAGATTTTTAAATGATTTTAAACCTTTATCTATAAAGATGGCAAAAGACCAAGATATTACACTTGATCCAAGCAAAATTTCTGGAATATGTGGAAGACTCATGTGTTGTCTGTCTTATGAAGAAGAATGTTATAAACAAGCTAAAAACAATATGCCTAAAGAAGGTCAAAAGGTTAATACTTGTGACGGAGTAGGTATGGTTTTAGACAATGATTATGTTAGGGAATGCTGTAAAGTAAGAGTAAAACTTAAAGATTCTGATTCTAATGAAGAAATAGAAAAAAGTTATTCTAACGATGAGTTAGAATATTAAAAATGATAATTAGTATCAATTTGAATAAATTATCATTATAAAAGTAAAATCAGAATAAATATAAAAAAATTCTTGACTTTTAGTTTTAGCTGTTGTATATTATAGATATAAGAAATAATAAATAGGAGGAATAATATGGCTTATAGAATAGATGAAAATACATGTATTTCTTGCGGAACATGTGAAGGTGAATGCCCAGTAGGAGCTATCTCACAAGGTGATGCAGCTTACGAAATTGATGCAGACGCATGTATCGACTGTGGTTCTTGTGCAGCAGTATGTCCTGTAGAAGCAATCGACCAAGAATAATTTTTACTACATAAAAATACGACGTACGAAAGACCCTTTAGGGGGTCTTTTTTTGTTGGGATTTTAGTAGATAAATCTTATGATACATTAATTTCTTACAAATTTGATATTATTTCAAATTGGTGATATACTGATTATAGTAACTAATAACAAGTTTATTCGCTATGCGAGGTGCTCCCTTGTTATTAGTGACTTGTGTATTTACCCGCGTTAGCGGGGGTTATGCTTCCAGCTTTACGAATAATTAGGAGGGTTCATGAAAAATTTAAAAGAAATAAAAAGAGCTAAGGAACTTACTTATAATATAATTTATGAAAGAATGTTTTTAATTGCTGTTAGAAATAAAGTAATTAAAAAAACTAGTTATACAAATGTTAGACTAGAAAAATTATTAACGATCAAGAAAACGATTGTTTAAAATTAAGCTAGAAGTAGAATATATTAAAATATAAAAGATTAAAGCTGGGAGCTAATATGGATTACAGATATTTATGGGCTAAGAAAAAAAGAATAGACGGCGATTATTATTGGTTGCCGCTCTACATCCACTTAGAAGATACGGCATATATAGCAGGTCTATTGTGGGAACATTGGTTAAGTGATGGAGTTAAGGAAGACATTTACGAAAATATTAGTAAAACTTCTCCAATTGATGAGGATTATCCTAAAAATCTTGCTATGTTTCTAGGATATGTTCACGATCTTGGAAAATGTAGTGCAAACTTCGAGTTCAAAAAAACTTTCCCTATTGATCCTGATTTAGATTTGGCTATTTTTGATAAACTTAAATCTGGTGGTTTTGACTTTGCAAATTATTGTAAGGTAAAAAACTTTAGACATAATTTAGTTAGCGAATATATCCTAAACGAGAAAGGACTTGATCCTAGTGTTTCCGTTATTCTAGGGGCTCATCATGGAAAACCAATAAGCACAGAAGCTTTTCAAGCTATAGAGGAATATAGGTATGAAATTTATCAAAGTGATGATAAAACATCCTTACTTTACAAAAAATGGGATGATCTTCATGATTATTTTATAAAAAAGACCTTAGATATTAGTGGGTTAGAGGATATTTCACATATTGTAACATTACCAGAAAGTGCTCAGGTAATTTTCTCAGGTCTTTTAATTCTTGCTGATTGGATAGCATCTAACGAAAAGTACTTTCCTCTAATTCCTATAGATGACCTTTGCGGGTCAAAAAATAGAGTAGAAGAAGGTTTCATATCTTGGCAAAATGATAAAGCAAATCCTTGGAATCCTAAACCTTGTGATACGTCAAAAATGTATGAAGAAAGATTTAACTTTAAGCCACGAAAAGACCAAGAGATTTTGACAGTTCTTGTGAAAAAGATAAAAGAACCAGGAATCCTTATCTATGAGGCAACTACAGGATCAGGCAAAACAGAGGCTGCCCTTATAGCAGCTGAAATTATGGCGGACAAATCCCAACGTTCAGGGTTGTTTTTTGCTCTGCCAAGTCAAGCAACTTCTAATGGAATTTTTATAAGGATGAAAGATTGGTTAAATAAACTCTCTAGTCTTGAAAAGGGGAATATGGGTCTTAGGCTAATCCATGGTAAGGCGAGCCTAAATGACGAGTTTACTTCTATAAAACCATCATCAAATATTTACGAGGAAGAGGAATATGGAGTTAGTGTGAACTCATACTTTGCTGGTAACAAACTATCAATCTTAGATGATTTTACTGTGGGTACCATCGATCAACTTTTACTAATGGCGCTTAAACAAAAACACCTTATGTTAAGACACCTTGGATTTTCCAATAAGGTTGTAATAATTGACGAGGCACACGCATATTCTACTTATATGAATATTTATCTAGACCAAGCACTTAAATGGCTTGGAGCCTATAAGGTTCCAGTAATAATTTTATCTGCCACCCTTCCTCTAAAGAGAAGAAATCAGCTAATCAAAGCATACCTTATAGGTCAAAATAAAAAATCTAAAGATATAGAAGAACCAATGGACTTTGAGACGGAAAAATCCTATCCTCTAGTAAGCTTTACTGACGGAAATAAGATTATCCAGTTTAAAGATTTTGAGAAAACCTCCTCTAGAAGATTTGAAATTATTAAATTGGACAAGAATGACAGCGAAAATATAGCAGAAAGAATAATAAAAGATTCTAAAAATGGAGGCGTTTTTGGAATAATAGTAAATACTGTTAAAAAGTGTCAAAGTGTAGCTAAACAATTAATCGAAATATTTGGAGAAGATAAGGTCGAAATTCTCCATTCTTCTTTCATATCAACAGAAAGAACAGAAAAGGAAAATAACCTACTTAGAATAATAGGGAAAAATGGCAAGAGACCAGATTTTAAAATAATAATAGGAACTCAAGTTATCGAGCAATCCCTTGACATTGATTTTGATGTTTTATACACAGAGCTTGCTCCAATTGATTTACTTATCCAAAGAATGGGAAGACTTCATAGACATAGGGAAACTAAAAGACCTAAAAATTTTCTTAACCCCAAAGTCTATGTAATGGACTCTGTATCATACGATTTTGATGAAGGTTCAAAACATGTCTACCAAGAGTACATTTTAATGAGAACGGAATTTTACTTACCAGATGAAATATTTGTTCCAAAAGATGTTTCTGACCTTGTGCAGAAGGTTTATTCTGATACAGATATTGAAATTGAAGAAACATATAAAAAGGTTTATGAAGAGTATAAAAATAAATATCAATCCTACAAAGAAAGCAAGGAAAAACAAGCTAAAACATTCGCTATTGCAAACCCTAAATATAAGGTTAGACCTGACAAAAATATAAGTAAATGGTTAGAAAATGCGAATAATATTGCTGACCTATCAGAAACTAAGGGAGCTTGTGAGGTAAGAGATAGTGAAGATAGTATAGAACTTATTTGCTTGCAAGAAAAGAATGGCGGCTATGGATATTTTGGAGATAGTAATGCGTTAGGAGAGCTTGATAATAACTTAGCCAAAGAAATAGCCAAACACACAATAAAACTTCCAGCCGGTATGTCTTATGGCGAAAATTTAGACAAATATATAGAAATTTTGGAGAATTATTATATCAAATACTTAAGAAACTGGGATAAATATACTTGGTTAAAGGGAAATATAGCTATAATATTTGATAAAAATGGCGACTTTGACCTAGGAAATTGTAATCTTCATTATGATGAAAAATTAGGTCTATCATATGAAAGGAAGGAGTGATTATGGGAAGATACAACTTAGTAGATGAACCGTGGATAGAGGTCATGGTAGATAAGAAGGGAGAGAAGAAATTAGTTTCTATGAGAGATATTTTTGAAAACTCTCAGGACTACCTTGATATAACTGGCGATATGCATATCCAAGATTTTGCTATTA
>QWBY01006280.1_pt1 | contig 10163 bp, 5 predicted proteins | sample 1972471 | NCBI WGS metagenome assembly QWBY01 (sample SAMN09866722, study PRJNA288562) | Human gut metagenome isolate term6_stool, whole genome shotgun sequencing...
GTATTTACCTTCGCCTTCTGCAGTTGACTTGATTGATTCTTTGTAAGCAACTTGTGGATTACCAACGTTTGCTTCTACTTTGAACTCTCTTAAAAGTCTGTCTACAATGATTTCTAGGTGAAGTTCACCCATACCTGAGATGATTGTTTGACCTGTTTCCTCATCTGTATATGTTCTAAATGTTGGATCTTCTTCGGCAAGCTTAAGTAAAGCTTGAGTCATCTTATCTTGTGAAGCCTTTGTCTTAGGTTCGATAGCAACTGAAATAACTGGATCAGGAAATTCCATGTTTTCAAGTATTATAGGTTTATCTTCCGCACATAGTGTATCACCTGTACCTGTAACTTTTAAACCTACTATAGCAACGATTGATCCAGCATATGCTTCTTCAATTTCTTCTCTCTTATCAGCGTGCATTAGAACTATACGTCCTATTCTTTCACGTTTACCTTTAGATGAATTGAAAACATAAGAACCGCTTCTTAAAACTCCAGAGTAAATTCTTGCATAAGCAAGTTTACCAATGAATGGGTCTGCAACAATCTTAAATGCTAATGCTGCAAATGGTTCATCATCTGAAGATGGTCTTTCAATTATTTCTCCATCCTTGTCTGTTCCAGTAATTGGTGGAATATCAATAGGTGATGGTAAATAATCTACAATTGCATCAAGAAGGAATTGAACTCCCTTATTTTTATATGCACTACCGCATAAAACTGGAGTTACGTTATTTTTAACGCATTCTCTTCTTAAAACTTTTTTGATCATTTCATTTGGTACTGCATCTCCATTTAAGAATAATTCCATAACTTCTTCATCGTAATCAGCGATTTGTTCGATCATTTGATCTCTATATTTTTTAGCTGTTTCAACTAAATCTTCAGGTATATCAGTTTCTTCTATCTCGTTACCCAATTCATCGTTGTACATTTCAGCTTTCATTCTAATTAAATCTATGATACCTCTAAAAGTATCTTCTTTACCTATAGGTAATTGAACTGCGATTGGATTAGCTTTTAATCTTTCTCTCATCATTTTAACAGTTCTATCAAAGTTTGCACCTACAACGTCCATTTTGTTTACAAATGCAAGTCTAGGTACATGATATTTATCAGCTTGACGCCATACAGTTTCGCTTTGAGGTTCAACTCCCCCCTTAGCGTCATATAAAGCAACCGCACCGTCTAGAACTCTTAGGGAACGTTCAACTTCTACTGTAAAGTCAACGTGGCCCGGTGTATCTATGATATTGATTCTATGATTCTTCCAGTAACATGTTGTTGCTGCTGAACCGATAGTGATACCTCTTTCTTGCTCTTGTACCATGAAGTCCATGGTAGCAGCGCCTTCGTGAGTTTCTCCTATCTTATGAATCTTTCCTGTATAGAATAGAATTCTTTCTGTAGTGGTTGTTTTACCTGCGTCAATGTGCGCCATAATACCGATGTTTCTGACATCTTTTAGTGCAATTTCTCTTGGCACAAGTTTTCCCCCTTATTATTAATATCTATAATGTGCAAATGCTTTATATTAATATCTATAATGTGCAAATGCTTTATTTGCTTCAGCCATTCTATGAACTTCTTCTCTCTTCTTAACAGAAGCACCTTGTCCATTGGCTGCATCCATCAACTCTTTAGCTAATCTTTCGACCATAGTCTTTTCTCCTCTTGCTCTGGAGTATTGTACTAACCATCTAATTGCTAAAGTTTGTCTTCTTTCAGGTCTTACTTCCAACGGAACTTGGTAGTTAGCACCACCAATACGTCTTGCTTTAACTTCTAGTACTGGCATGATGTTATTCATAGCCTTGTAGAATTGTTCAAGAGCGTCTTCACCTGTCTTTTCTGCAACTATATCAAATGCCCCGTAAACTATGCTTTGAGCTAAGCCTTTTTTGCCGTCAAGCATGATTGAGTTTATTAATTTTGTAACTACAACATCATTGTATCTTGCATCGGGCATTACTTCACGTTTAGGCACGTGTCCTTTTCTTGGCACTTTTTCTTCCCTCCTTAACTATCTTAGTAGATTCATTGGTACTCGGCAAATCTCTAAAAGCCGTCTAGCGCCAAAATGCTCATCATCTATTTAATGCTTTGCATTTCAACGACTAAATAATTTTTTTACTTCTTTTCTTCTTTAGGTTTCTTAGAACCGTATTTAGACCTACTTTGTTTTCTGTTTTCAACTCCGGCAGTATCTAATGTTCCTCTAATTATGTGGTAACGTACGCCGGGAAGGTCTTTTACTCTTCCACCTCTTATAAGAACAACACTGTGTTCTTGTAAGTTGTGACCAATTCCTGGGATGTAAGCTGAAACTTCATATCCGTTAACTAGTCTAACTTTAGCAACTTTTCTTAAGGCAGAGTTTGGCTTCTTAGGTGTAACTGTCTTTACAGCAACACATACTCCTCTTTTTTGTGGAGCATTTACTAATGATTGTCTCTTCTTAAGTGAGTTATAAGTTGTATCTAAAGCTGGTGATTTAGATTTGTAAACTACTTTTGATCTTCCTTTTCTGATCAATTGATTAATCGTTGGCATCAAAGCACCTCCTTACATAAAAATTTACATAAACAACATCAACAGAGTTTTTACTTGCTTCCTTTTCGATAACTGACTTAATGTCCTTATCTGCATCAAGAGCGATAAAAACCTGTTTGAATAGATCGGATTTTAGCCCTCTTATTACCTGTTTAAACCCAACAACACTGCTAGGCCCCAAGGTGTCGGTATCCATTAAGCATCCTCCTTTAGCTCTATTAATAGCGTGAACTTTCACACATAAAGAATTGTACCACGCATTACGGAAAAAGTCAAGATAATTTTAGTTAAATTTAAGTAAAATATCTTGACAGTCTCCGCTTATATTTAATTGTTAAATATACTATTTGTCCTTAGAAGACTTCTTTTCTTTCTCTTCGCTTAGTAGGTCTTTAATGATCTTATCTAGCTCTGCTCTATCTGAAACGTCGTTTCTTTCTTCACTAGTTTCTTCGTCTTCTTTAGTCTTCTTAGGTTCCTTTTCATCTTCATCAAAGTCTTTGAACAAGTCAGTGTCATCTATCTCTCTTCTCTTTCTCTTAAGTTCTTCTTCCATTTGCTTCTTTAAAACTGTTTCGTCTTCTTTAACTTTGATGTTTCTATATTTAAGCATACCTGTACCTGCTGGTATAATCTTACCTATGATAACGTTTTCCTTAAGTCCTACTAGCTCGTCCTTCTTACCTCTGATAGCTGCTTCTGTTAATACTCTTGTTGTCTCTTGGAATGAAGCTGCTGATAAGAATGAATCTGTTGCAAGTGATGACTTAGATATACCAAGTAGTATTCTCTTACCTTCTGCAGGAACCTTGCCTTCTTCTTTAAGCTTTTTGTTTTCATGTATAAAGTCGTATATATTAACTAGTGCTCCTGGTAGGAAGGACGAATCGTTTTGTGCTTCTATCCTTACCTTCTTAAGCATTTGTTTACAGATGATTTCAATGTGCTTGTCATTGATATCGATACCTGTCATTCTATATACTCTTTGAACTTCTTTTATAATATAGTCTTCAACGCCTTCTACACCAAGAACCTTCATAATTTCTTGAGGTGATGCGTTACCTTCTGTGATTTCTTTACCTTTTTCGATGTAGTCGCCTTCGTGAACTTTAAGTCTTGCAGCATAGTTTACAGGATGATCAACTGCGATGCCTTCTTTGTCGTCTGTTATAACAACAACTCTTTGTTGTGGATCGTCTTCATTGATTGAAACTATACCTGAAATTTGTGCAATTTGTGCTTGTCCTTTTGGCTTTCTTGCTTCGAAAAGTTCTTCAACTCTTGGAAGACCTTGTGTGATGTCGTCTGCATTGGCAACCCCACCAGAGTGGAAGTTTCTCATTGTAAGCTGTGTACCTGGCTCACCTATAGATTGAGCTGCAATGATACCTACTGACTCACCAATGTTAACGTTAGTTCCTGTTGCAAGGTTTCTTCCGTAGCATTTAGCGCAAACGCCATGCTTTGTTTGACAAGTAAGAACGCTTCTTACCTTAACTTCTTCTATGCCAATTTCTTGAATGAAATGAGCTGTCTTTTCGTCTATTAGTTCGTCTTTCTTAACTATAACAGAGCCGTCTTTTGGATTAATTACGTCTTCAAAAGCGTATCTGCCGATTAGTCTTTCTTCTAGTTCTTCAAGAACTTCCTTGCCATCTCTAATAGTTCTAACTGTATGTCCTTCATCAGTATGGCAGTCATCTTCTGTTACTATAACGTCTTGAGAAACGTCTACTAGTCTTCTAGTTAGGTAACCAGAGTCTGCTGTCTTTAAGGCAATGTCTGATAGACCCTTTCTGGAACCGTGTGATGATAGGAAGAACTCTAGTACTGATAGTCCCTCTCTAAAGTTTGACTTGATAGGGATTTCTACTGTCTTACCAGTTGATGATGCCATCGATACCGTTCCAAATATTGATAACGCCTTCATATCTTTCTTCTTCAGTCATGAAGCCTTCTCTGTATACTTTTTCATACTTTTCAACTTCTTTTTGCGCCTTTTCTATAAGCTCAGTCTTTTCCTTAGGAACAACAACGTCCGCCATAGAGATGGAAACTGCAGAAAGTGTTGAGTGCTTGTAACCAGTTGATTTGATGTGGTCTAAAAGCTTGCTTGTAACAATGTTACCGTGCTTTTGATAGCACTTGTCAAGTATAGTTCCAAGTGTCTTCTTTGAAACAACTCTATCGATTTCAAGTGAGTATGGATCAGTCTCTCTATCAACAAAGCCAAGGTCTTGAGGTATCTTCTTGTTAAGTATGAATCTACCAACAGTTGATTCTACAAGTTTACCTCTGTCTTCCTCGTCAAGTTTTACTCTAACTTTAACTTTTGCATGTAAGTCGATTAATCCAAGCTCATAAGCTTTTATCATTTCATCATAATCTTGGAAGATGTGGCCTGAGCCCTTGCTTCCTTCGATGTCAAGTGTCATATAGTAACAGCCTAGTACCATGTCTTGTGATGGTATTGAAATTGGTTTACCATCCTTTGGTGCTAAGATGTTGTTTATTGAAAGCATTAGTAGTCTTGCTTCAGCTTGTGCTTCTATGGATAGTGGCAAATGGACAGCCATTTGGTCACCATCGAAGTCCGCGTTATATGCTGAACATACAAGTGGATGAAGCTTGATAGCCTTACCTTCTACTAAAACTGGTTCAAATGCTTGGATACCAAGTCTGTGTAGAGTCGGTGCTCTGTTTAGTAGTACTGGATGATCCTTGATTACATATTCAAGTACGTCCCAGATATCTGATTTCGCTCTCTCAACCATCCTCTTAGCGCTCTTAATGTTGTGAGCCTTGCCTGTTTCAACAAGTCTTCTCATAACAAATGGCTTGAATAGTTCTAGTGCCATCATCTTAGGAAGACCGCATTGGTAGAACTTAAGCTTTGGTCCTACAACAATTACAGATCTACCTGAGTAGTCAACTCTCTTACCTAGTAAGTTTTGTCTAAATCTACCTTGCTTACCCTTTATCATGTCGGATAGAGACTTAAGTGGTCTGTTGCCAGGACCTGTTACTGCTCTTCCGCGTCTGCCGTTATCAATTAGCGCGTCAACAGCTTCTTGAAGCATTCTCTTTTCGTTTCTTGTAATGATTTCTGGTGCTGATAGTTCAAGAAGTCTTCTAAGTCTGTTGTTTCTGTTGATAACTCTTCTATATAAATCGTTTAAGTCGCTTGTTGCAAATCTACCGCCATCTAGTTGAACCATAGGTCTTAAGTCTGGTGGTATAACTGGAAGTGCTTCGATAACCATCCACTCAGGTCTGTTGCCTGATTGTCTGAATGATTCTATAGTTTCAAGCTTTCTTAAAACTTTGATCTTCTTTTGTGTGGATGCGCCTTCTAGTTCTTCGTTTAATTCTTGTGCTTCTTTATCTAGGTCTATCGCTTTCAAAAGCTCAAGTATGGCTTCTGCACCCATCCTTGCATCGAATGAGCCGTAGCCAAATTCTTTTACAGCTTCTGAATATTCTTGTTCATTTAAGATTTGTTTGTATCTTAGGCCAGTATTGCCTGGGTCCATAACTATATATGATGCAAAATATACAACGTGCTCTAGCTCTTTTGGTGAAACGTCAAGTACTATGGCTATCCTTGAAGGTGTTCCTTTAAGGTACCATATATGTGTACATGGACTTGCAAGCTCGATGTGTCCCATCCTCTCGCGTCTTACCTTTGCTCTTGTAATCTCTACTCCGCACTTATCGCATATCATGCCTTTGTATCTAATCTTGTTGTATTTACCGCAGTGACAAGTCCAGTCTTTTACAGGTCCAAATATCTTCTCACAGAACAAGCCTTCTGCTTCTGGCTTTAATGTTCTGTAATTTATTGTTTCTGGTTTTTTAACTTCTCCCTTAGACCATGCTCTAATGTCTTGGCTTGATGCAAGGCCTATTTGAATACTGTTAAACTTATTTAATTCGAACAAATTACCTTCCTCCTTGTCTCTCTACAAAGAACTTTCATCATCTAAGTCTAGGTCTTCATCAATCTCGTCGATGTCGCTACCTATGTCTAGATCGTCGTCCATGTCCAAATCTTCCTCTTCTATATCGTCTAAGTTTTCATCTATATCTTCGTCAATGTCATCATCGAAGTCTTCACCATCTTCTACATCTTCGTCAGCATCTTCTTCGTCGTTTATGCCCTTAGATGATTCTTCATCAAAGAAGTTAACAAAGTCTTCGTCATCTTTGTAATCAGTGTCCATGCTCTTGAAGTCGCCGGCAATGATTTCTCTTTCGTTCATGAAATCATCTTCGTCATCAAGTTCCATCTCATTGTCGTCTTGGTCAAGAACCTTAACGTCAAGAAGTAAACTTTGAAGTTCCTTTACTAATACCTTGAATGATTCAGGTATACCTGGTTCAGGAATGTTCTTTCCTTTAACGATGGCTTCGTATGTCTTAACACGGCCATTGATATCGTCGGACTTAACAGTTAAGATCTCTTGAAGTACGTGGCTTGCACCATAACCCTCAAGCGCCCAAACTTCCATCTCTCCGAATCTTTGTCCACCGAATTGTGCCTTACCACCAAGTGGTTGTTGTGTAACTAGTGAGTAAGGACCGATGCTTCTTGCGTGAATCTTTTCGTCTACTAAGTGGTGAAGCTTAAGCATATACATGTATCCAACTGTAACTGGATTGTCAAATAACTTACCTGTTCTGCCGTCTCTTAAGTAGATCTTGCCGCTCTTAGGGTAGCCTGCCTTATCAAGTGCTTCAAGTATATCGTTTTCGTTTGCACCATCGAATACTGGTGTCGAAACATACATACCAAGCTTCTTAGCTGCCATACCTAAGTGCACTTCTAGTACTTGTCCAAGGTTCATACGAGAAGGTACGCCCATTGGGTTTAGTAGGATTTGTAGCGGAGTACCATCTGGTAAGTATGGCATGTCTTCTTCAGGAAGTATCCTTGAAATAACGCCCTTGTTACCGTGACGACCGCACATCTTGTCCCCTACAGATATCTTTCTCTTTGTAGCAATGTAGACTCTGACCATCCTGTTTACGCCAGGTGATAGCTCGTCTGCATTCTCTCTTGTAAACTCTTTAACATCTACAACGATACCAGCCTCGCCGTGAGGTACCTTAAGAGATGTATCTCTTACTTCTCTTGACTTTTCTCCGAATATAGCTCTTAGTAGTCTCTCTTCAGCAGGTAGGTCCTTTTCTCCCTTAGGAGTTACCTTACCAACTAAGATGTCGCCTGCCTTAACCTCAGCACCAATTCTTATGATGCCGTCCTTGTCAAGGTTCTTTAGTAGCTCTTCACTAGTGTTTGGTATGTCTCTAGTGATTTCTTCAGGTCCAAGCTTAGTATCTCTTGACTCTGATTCGTATTCTTCTATGTGTATAGATGTTAGTACATCTTCATAAACAAGTCTTTCGTTGATTAGTATCGCGTCTTCGTAGTTGTAGCCTTCCCAAGTCATAAACGCTACTAAGATGTTCTTGCCTAGTGACATTTCACCAAGGTTAGTGCTTGGTCCGTCTGCAATAACATCGCCCTTCTTAACCTTTTCGCCTGCCTTTACTATAGGTCTTTGGTTAATAGTAGTGCCTTGGTTAGAGCTTGTAAATTTGATTAATTTATATGAATCAATGTTCTTGTCTTTGTTTTCAATAACGATGCTCTTTGCATCAACCTTCTTAACAACACCGTCGTTCTTTGCAACAACACATACGCCAGAATCCTTAGCAGCCTTGTACTCAATACCAGTCGCAACGATAGGTGCCTCTGTCATAAGTAGTGGAACTGCTTGTCTTTGCATGTTTGAACCCATTAGCGCACGGTTCGCGTCGTCGTTTTCCAAGAACGGTATCATCGCTGTACCAACTGAAACTATCTGTCTAGGTGAAACGTCCATGTAATCAATTTCTTCTTTTTTAAACATGTCCATCAAAGTATCGTTTACAGCCTTACTTCTTGCAACTATGATGTCGTTTTTGAAGTAGCCTTTCTCGTCTATCGGCTCATTTGCTTGTGCTATGATGCACTCGTCTTCAACGTCTGCGCTGATGTATTCAATCTCATCAGTAACTCTGCCTGTACCCTTTTCTACCTTTCTATAAGGAGCCTCGATGAAACCATATTCATTGATCCTTGCAAATGATGCTAAGGATGTGATAAGACCGATGTTTGGTCCTTCTGGTGTCTCAATTGGGCACATTCTAGCGTATTGCGAGTTGTGGATGTCTCTTACTTCAAAGCCTGCTCTGTCTCTTGAAAGACCGCCAGGTCCTAAAGCAGACATTCTTCTCTTGTGAGTAAGCTCGCTTAGTGGGTTAGTTTGGTCCATGAATTGTGAAAGCTGTGATGAACCGAAGAATTCCTTCAAAGATGCAACAACTGGTCTTATGTTGATAAGACTTTGTGGAGTTGCAGCTTCTGGATCTTGAGTAGTCATTCTTTCACGAATAACTCTCTCCATCCTTGAAAGACCGATTCTAAATTGGTTTTGTAAAAGTTCACCAACGCTTCTTACACGTCTGTTGCCTAGATGGTCGATGTTGTCAAATTGACCAACGCCACGCATCAAGTTGAATTGATAGTTAATAGCACTTATTATGTCGTCAATTTCAATTCTCTTTGGATATATTTCCTTTATATTTTCTATGATTAAATTTGTAAGTTCTTCGTCGTCCTTAGCTTCTTCCATAAGCTCGTGCATTAGTGGTGCATAGATTTTATCCTTAAGTCCAAGCTCTTCAAAGTTTACCTTAGTATCAAAAGCTTCAGGCTTAACAAAGTTGTTACCAACAACTCTGATTTCTTCACCGTTGTCAAGTACTATGTCTATGGTATTGACAAAGTTGTCTTCAATCTTTTGCGCCATCTTTCTATCAAGAAGAGTTCCCTTTTCATAGATTATTTCACCTGTGATAGGGTTAACTGCATCCATGGCAAGAGTGTGATGTTCTATCCTTCTTGCTATAGATAACTTCTTGTTGAACTTATATCTTCCGACTTTAGCTAGGTCGTATCTCTTAGGGTCGAAGAATAGATTATTAAGTAGTGATTTTGCACTGTCAACAGCCTCTGGCTCGCCTGGTCTAAGTCTCTTGTAGATCTCAATCAAAGCCTCGTCTTGAGTCTTTGCAGTATCCTTTTCAAGAGTAGTTAATAAGTCATTAGTCTCTCCTAATGTTTCAACTATGTCAAGATCAGAAACTATGCCTAAAGCTCTAAGAAGTGATGTAATGATAACTTTTCTGTTCTTATCAATCTTTACATACAAAGCACCAGTAGCGTCTGTTTCAAATTCAAGCCAAGCACCACGGTTTGGTATGATAGTTGCACTGTAATCAAGCTCACCGTTCTTATTGATTTCCTTCTTATAGTAGCAGCCTGGCGAACGAACGACTTGTGAAACAACAACTCTCTCTCCACCATTAATTATGAAAGTACCCTTATCAGTCATGATAGGTATGTCTCCCATAAATACTTCTTGCTCTTTAACCTCTCCAGTGTCTTTGTTAATTAGTCTTACCCTTGCTCTAAGAGGAGCACTGTAGTTTGTGTCCTTTATTCTGGACTCTTCTTCAGTATACTTTAGTTCCTTTCCTATAGTATAGTTTACAAACTCCAATACT
>QWBY01002682.1_pt1 | contig 10153 bp, 10 predicted proteins | sample 1972471 | NCBI WGS metagenome assembly QWBY01 (sample SAMN09866722, study PRJNA288562) | Human gut metagenome isolate term6_stool, whole genome shotgun sequencing...
ACTAGCGTTCATTGTGTTCGGGTGTCCATCGTGTCCATTAGGGTGCGAAGCGCCCGAGCACCCAAGGCACGGAGTGCCGCATCTTCGTTCTTTGACATGTTGTTTCCGTTCCTGCTTTATTTTTCCCGCCGTAAGGCGGTCGCACCTGAAAAATTAAATATTACCTTTGTGCCGCCTATTGATTGGGCGGGTTGTCTTCTCTGACGTCCTGTTCCGGCCTTCGCTGTCCGTTCCGTCGTGGTCATGCGAACAACGGTGCTAATGCCGGCTTAGCGTACCTCAATGGTAACAATGCGGTCTCGAACGCTAACGTGAACTGGTCGTCGCCCCTAGGATACGCCGCTGATTTATTCAGCAAGAAGAAGTGGAGGAGAGACCCTGTCACTGGACAAAAAATCAAGGCTAAGGGTATAGTCCCGGTAGGTTGATAAACCGACGGCTCATGACCCGATGGCGATTGCAGACACTGGACACTAAAAGACACTTGGGACACCATGAGGAGAAAAGGTGACTTTTCTGGGGATATAGCCCGGAAAGAAAACTATTACAAGGCTTTTGATCATGCCAGCAAGAACAAGCATGGCAAAAAGGCCATAACAAAGTTCGAGGCGGACTTGGAAAAGAACCTTTCCGATCTCCTATACTCTTTTGAAAACGGGACGTTCGTAACCTCCCCGTATCGTTTCATGACCGTCCATGAGCCGAAAAAACGTCTTATCGGGATGCTCCCTTTCCCGGATCATGTCCAGCATTGGGCGATGCTCAATGAGGTGGAGGATTATTTTACGAGATCCTTCTCCGCGTATACCTACGGAGGGGTGAGAGGACGCGGTCCCCACGCCTACATGAGGATGATCCGGAAGGTCTTGAGAAAATATCCGGAACGTACCACCGACTATCTCCTGTGCGATATCCACCACTTCTATCCGACCGTCAATCACCCGGTACTGAAAAGCCAGCTCAGGACACGTATCAAGGATAATCATTTATTGCGAAGGCTTGATGAGATCATTGACAGCGTCGAGGGGGATACCGGTATGTTTCCCGGCACGAAGCTGGCGCAGTTCTTCTCGCTTGTCTATCTTTATCTTTTCGATCACGATTTGAAGCGGTGCTTCCATGTCGGGGAATGCCCTGCTTTGGTTGAGTACTACACGAAAAGGTATATCGAGGAAAGTATCGCAACGGCCAAAACAGAACATGATTATGAGGAGTTATCCAAAGGGATCCAATATCTCTCGGACAGGTTCAAGGGATATCTGAACCGTCTGGATTTCTGCTACCGTCTCGCCGATGATGTCCTGATACTGCATGAGGACACCGTATTCTTGCACCTTGTCATCGAGTGGATCGGTCTTTATTACGCTAACGAGCTTAGGATCGGTCTTAACCCGAGATGGAAGATCGGGCACGTGACGGACGGTGTCGATACGGGGGGATATGTGCATTTCCCGGATCACGTCCGTGTCCGGAAACGTAACAAGGTGGCTCTCTGCCGCCAGATAGCGAGATTGAGAAAGAAGGGTTTGCCGGGCGAGGAGATAAGGAAGAGGGCCTCTTCCCGTATAGGCTTCATTCAACACGCTGATACGAGTAATCTATTAAATAAATTAGGAATGGAAACACCAAGGAAAAGACTGGGACAGGTGATAAGGAATAAAAAAAGTCCGTGGGAGGATCTCCCGGCCGACCGGAAAATGAGATTCGAGGATATACTTTATGATACCCGAATACCGGAGGACCGGAGAGGCCCCGAGGAGGACAGGCTGATCGAGTTGATCGATTATAAGATTGAGGATAGCAAGATCGAGAGAAACGAGGACGGCACGCCAAAGAAGTGCCTCGCCATACGTTTCCGATGGAAAGGCGAGGAGCGTTACGCTTTCACCGGTTCCGCCGTCTTGATTGATCAGGCGCTCACGGACTTCTCTCACGAGGACTTGCCGGTGGATACCGTGATAAAGGTGCTCACCAACAAGTTCGGTAAGAAATTTTTCAGGTTCACTTGACCCGTGGGGATCGCTCTTGGCCGATCCTCCCGGGTCGGCTAAAAAACATTTAAATATATGGAGACAAGAGCGATTTACACGGAGAGAAAGACATTCGTAAAATACGATGACAACCATTACCTACTATACCTGAACGAGGAGGTCTTGGAGAACTACGTTCCGGAGGGCCACGGGGGCGAACCGGAACCGGAGCCTTGCACGGCTTACGCCTATACCGGCACGTGCGAGGATGGCGGTACGCTGGTCGAGGCGACTTCTGCGAGTTATGACAGTCTCGTGTCCGGATTGGTCCGGAGAGAGTATTCCGCCGATCGGGTAGAGGCGATAACGCTGAATAAATTGAGCTCGGATAATGAGAGAGAGGCCGAGTTTGAGGCCGAGTTCGCCTGTCTGGAGCGTTACCGTAACGACTGCAAGGCGAGGGTACGTGCCTTGCTGGGTATGTCCGAAAGCGTCTCGAACACCCTTTAAATACCGTTCGAGATGCGTATCTATGATAAGACGGGCGAGGTATTGCTTGACATCCCGGTGGACGATGACAGCTATCGTTACCGGGCGATAGCGCAAGCGAAGAAGGTGGAGCTGCGTTACTCCCTAGTGGATCACGTGGAGCTGCCTACCGGGGCGTATATCGAGTATCAGGGGGAAAGGTACACGCTGTGGTACCCTTCGGATTTCAAGAAGGAGGGCACGAGGGTCTTCGACTATACCGTCACTTTCGGCGGCAACGAGGAGATCCTGAAAAAATATAAGTACAAGCTGTTGTCCGACAAGCCGTACAAGCTCAAGTTCGTCATGACGGCCACGCCGGGGATGTTCATGGAGCTGCTGGTGGACAACCTCAATCTCTATGATTCCGGCTGGACGGTCGGCACGGTGATCGAGGCCCCGGAGAAACTGTTGTCGTTCAACCATGAGAAATGCTGGGCTGTATTGGGGCGTTTGGCCGAGGAGTTCGACACGGAGTTCGAGATCGTGGGCAAAACTATCAACCTCCGCAAGGTGGAGTATTACAAGGACGCTCCTCTAAAGCTATCCTACGGAAAAGGTAACGGATTTCTTCCCGGTGTAGGTCGTGCGAACCAAGGCGGCAACCTCCCCGTTGAGATCCTTTACGTGCAAGGCGGCGAGCGGAATATCGATTACTCGGTCTACGGTAGCCAGACATTGTTGCTTCCCAAGTCACAGGAGCTGGAGTACCAAGGCCGACGGTACAAGACCGACAAGGACGGGATGTATGTCACTCGCGCGGACAGGCCCCTTTCCTCTTATAATGAGGACAGCTACGACGCCAGCGATATATATCCATCCCGGGTCGGCACGGTGAGCGAGACCGACACGGAGCCGGGCGAGGACACGGACGGGAACGATGTCACGTTCTACAACTTCTATGACTCATCGGTTCCCGCCAACCTCAATTTCGAGGATTGCCTGATCGCCGGTCAGACCATGACGGTTATTTTCCAGACAGGCCGTCTGGCGGGCCGTGAGTTCGACGTAAAGTACATACATGACGGCCGTAAGTTCGAGATCATCTCGTCCGAGCAGGATGGCATGACGCTGCCGAACGCCTCCCTGTATCCGGAGGTCGGCGACAAGTACGCCATTTTCAACATATCCCTTCCCGCCGCCTACGTGTGCGACAACGCCACCAAGACCGGGGCGAGCTGGGACATGTTCCGGGAGGCGGTACGCTGCCTTTACGAGCGTGAGGAGCGGCAATTCACGTTCATCGGAGAGCTGGACGGCATATGGGCCAAGAAGAATTGGTTGGCGATCGGCGCCAAGCTGGTACCCGGCGGTTATGTCGATTTCAGCGACCCGCAATTCCAGCCGGACGGCATCCTGATCCGGATCACCGGGGTGAGGGATTACATCAACAGGCCCCACAGCCCGGAGCTTGAGCTATCCAATACGTCGGTAGGCGGTTTCCTGTCCGATGAGTTGGGCAAGCTGGAGAGCGAGGAGGTCGTTAATGACAAGAGGTATAAGGAGGCGTTACAGTTTACCAAGCGCCGTTACCGTGACGCTATCGAGGCGCAAGAGATGCTGGAAGTGGCCTTCGATAATTACTCCAAGGGCATAGACCCGATATGGGTACGTACCATGTCGCTCTTGGTGGGTGATGAGTCCCTGCAATTCCGTTTCGTCAACAGCAAGACCGCTCCTGTGACCGTCATGCCCGATTTCAGGTATGATGACAACACCGGGGTGTTTACCGCCCCGGCTTTGATCTTGCAGCACATGACGCTGGGCATTAGTGATATCAAGGAGTCCCATAAGCCTTCCGAATACCAGTATTGGGATATGGGGGCGTATACGAGTCCCTACTTGGGGGATTACGGGAAACTCTATCTCTATGCGAAGTGCGGCAAGAGCGGTGGGAAGGGGACGTTCGAGATGTCCGGGAGCCCTCATAAGTTCGAGGAGGATGGGTACTATTATTTCTTGACCGGTTTATTGGGCAGCCAGTTTGACGGGGCCCGTTCCTTCGTTACCGTGTACGGTTTCACGGAGATACTCCCCGGCCGGGTGACGGTGGATAGGATTGTCTCGACGGATGGTAATACCTATTTCATACTGAATAAGGGGGATGGCTCTGGCGAGTTTCATGGGCGTATGGTCTTTACCGCCGGTTCGGGGCTGAAAAACCTTGATGAGTGGCCGGAATTGGATCAGTCTATCAAGGAGGCCAAGAAATCCGTGGAGGACCTGAACTATTACGTGGACGGGGCGTTCAAGGATGGTATAGTCACGGAGACGGAGGCCGTAGCGATCGAGAAATACCTGAATACGGTCAATGTTTCCAAGGCCGAGGTCGAGGCCACTTATAAAAAATTATATGAGAATACCTATCTCTCCGGCCCGGCCAAGACCGGGCTTTTGAACGCGAAGGTGACATTGTTCGGGGCGATTGACAACCTATTGTCCTCCATCAATACCGCTATCGTTGACGGCAAGGCGACAGAGGCCGAGAAAAAAGACGTTGACGCCAAGTTCACGGCCTTCAATACCGCCATGTCCTCTTTTAACACAGCCGTAGAGGCCGCAAACAAGGCTATTCAAGATACGCTGAAAGGGTATTCAGATACAGCCATGAAAAAGGCGCAGGACGCTCTTAGCGAGGCGGAAAATGCCAGTAACGCTGCCAATAACGCCCAAGGATCGGCTAACGATGCCCAGAGCATGGCCAATGACAAGGCGAAGGTGTTCTACCAATCCACGGCCCCGAGATCGGGAATGCGGAAGAACGATCTTTGGGTAGACGGCGTGAATATCTATCGCTATGATGGTGAAGGGTGGGTTTTCGCCTCCGAGTACGACTGCACGATTACCGAGATCAATGGCGGCCTCGTGTCCACGGGGGCGATAGCGTTCGGTAATACCGGGGGCATGGCCGCTAGCGGTACCGTAAGGATATGGTCCGGAGGGAACTCCGGGGCGAACGGGGAGCCTCCCGCTTCCCCGACATTCAAGGTGCTCAGTGACGGCAAGGTATATGGCAGCAACTCCATCATGTGCATGAACCGTAATTACGAGGTCTCATGCGGTTTCGCCAGTGACGGTAATAGCGGTGGCGATATCTCGAACCTTGATCCGGGATCTGTCCGTATATGGGTCGGCAGCACTTACGAGCGAAGGGATGAAGCCCCTTTCCGGGTCGGGCTAAGCGGTTTGGTGGCCGCTAGCGGGTTGATGCTCTCCAAGCGACATTATATGTATAACGGGGCGTTGGCCATCCACAACGACGGACAAGTCACGCTAAGATCGGTAGATACTGATAATGGTGGTAACCACCTGCGTAATGTCATAATGCAGACGTATCCGAATTACGTGAACTCGGTACTTGATCTGACCGATATATTAGACTCCGCTACGGCGATGAGTGTCCCGCCTATCTTGACATTGAGGTGTGGGCGTTCCGCTTATACCAATTATCCGAGGATATGGATTAATTGCGTGCATAAGGCTGGTTGGGGTTCCGCTTTCCGGGTCGAGTCCCGGTATTTTAATGACGATGGTGCCATGGAGAGAACTGTCATTAATGTCGGCTCCATGATGACACACGTGCAATTGGGGGCGTTAAGCTCTTCGCCCGAGCTATATCCTGTTTACTATGATAACAAAACAGGTTATTTATGTATGAAATACTAATAAAAAAAATAACAGATATGAAATTGACATTGAAAGACAGGGTATTAATACTCAATAACGTGCTGCCGATGTACGACAATCGCAAAAATATCGGCTTGAAAATATCTATCTCCGGCAAGGTCCAGCTATTGGATTCGGAGCGGAAGGAAGTGGTTATGACCCCTGTTGGTAACGGGGAATACGAGATCTCGTTCAAGACCGTGGACGCCATGACAGGGGTCAAGTCCTTTGATTTCACGGACGATGAGTTATGGTACCTGAAACAGCGGGTGGATTACCTTGATCGGCAGGGGATGTTCTCCGCCGAGACGATCGATTCTTATTCCAAGATACTCGACCAGCCTTTTTCCGGGGAGGAATACCAAGATAGATGGAATGAGCTAAAGGGAATAGATCCTATCGCTTAACGGGATATAAGCCTTTATCGGGGGCGGGCAAATAAAAGCCCCCGTATATATTAAAAGAAAACGAGTTATGGGAGTTGATTTGAATACGATATTGGCGATAATCGGTGCGATGGGCGGGATCGAGGGGATAAAATGGGGCATCCGTGCGTGGGCGAACCGTAAGACGAACGCCCGTATAGCGGACGCTCAAGCTGACGTGGAGGAGTTCAAGGCCCTGCGTGAGTATAACGAGTTCTTGCAAAAGCAGTTGTCTGAGAAGGAGGAACGGTTTGTTGAGCAGACCGGACGGCTCCGGCAGGTGCAGGACGAGCTTTTCACGTTGAAAGAGAGCTACTCGGACGTGAAGATAGAACTGGCTTTAAAGAGGTGTGAGAAAAAGAAATGCGGCGATCGTGAGCCGCAGAACGGTTATTAATGAGGGAGGATAAGGAATGAGAAATAACAATTTACCCCGGGGATTACGTAATAACAACCCCGGGAACATCAGAAGGAACAGCGATGTCTTCCAAGGCGAGAAGACAAGCTCTGATCGAGAGTTCAAGCAATTTAAATCGATGACATACGGTTACAGGGCGATCTTCAAGATCCTGTCTAACTATTACCGGAACTATAAGCTGGATACGATCCGCAAGATGATAGGAAGATGGGCACCACCGAAAGAGAACCATACGGAAAAGTATATTCAATTTGTATCTGACTACGCTGGAATCCCGACTGACGATCCGATAAACATCAACGACCGAGAACAGATGATCCGGATCGTGGCAGGGATGAGCCGTTTTGAGAATGGGAGAGAAGCGGATATGTCGGATGTTATTGCAGGGTGGAATCTGTTATGAGAGCATGGCAGATTATATTAATATTAGTGTGCTTGGTAGCCAGTTTCACCGCTGGTTACCATATCCGTGGAAATGATGAAGGGACAAAAGTACGAACCGACACGGTGATTGTCGTAGATACGGTAAGGGACTCAATTCCTGTTCCGGTGAAAGAAATTGAGATAGAGGAAATCGAGATTCCATGTCCCGTGTTAGTAACGGTGAAAGGTGATACTATAAGGGATACAACGTATGTCCCTATCCCAATCAGCCAGAAGGAATACATGACGGAGAACTATCATGCTTGGATAAGTGGGTATAACGCTGCCTTAGATAGCATAGAGGTGTTTCCTAAGACTACTTACATAACAAAAAAGGCTCTGGAACGTAAGTGGGGATTGGGTGTTATTGGCGGATATGGTATTGGGCGATCTGGTCTGTCTCCTTATATTGGGGTGGGGGTATATTATAAGATATGGTGATTTGTATATACATAACCACACTTTGCACGCATTGGTATTAAAGTGTACGGCTTTGCTTGTAAAGATAATTATTAACTCTGTAGAAAATTCACATATATGAAAAATAACTTGTGAAAAATTGTAATTCTTAAAAATAATATCTATGTTTGCAAACAGAGCCTGAGAGCCACCTTGTTGTTAAATAGCAATAAGGTGGCTTTTTGTGTTTTAATAGTTTTTCTTTTGTAAAAACCAACAAACAACAGGCTAATAATAGAAAAATATTTTTATATGAAAAAATGTCTTAAACTATTTGAAGAGTACTGTCAAAATGCAGTTAGTAAAGAAAATTTTAATAGTGATGGAACAATTTTGGATATGAGTAAAATTATTCAACAAAAAATAGAGTTCCTAAAAAAGTTTAATACAGAGGGGACGGCTTATGCTAATTCTTTATTGGTTGATTTTGAGGGTGATAAAGAAAAAGTGAACATTGACGATGCTTCGCATATTGTTGCCGTTACCCGTAACAATTTCTATAAGCTCCCTTATAAGGATGGGAAAAACAAATACCGTTATGTTGTGACAGCACTTGACCGTCTGCACAATGAATCGAAATCGGTAAGTAAGAAAGTGAAACTGTAAATGTATTACAAAAGATGAGGGGATGTGTCATCATTCACCACAGAGGACACAGAGTAACACAGAGGAGATTCTAAATTATTGAGTAGTAACAAAAAAACTCCATGTTACTCTGTGTTCTTTGATACTCCGTGTTACTCTGTGGTGAATTTGAGTTTCCGCAGTGAGATTCCTCTAGTATAAGATCAGTCCGGCTATTCCGCAGGCGATAATCATCAGAATCGGGTTAGCGTGATATTTTTTTGTTCCTATAAAGGCTACCAGGAAAATAATGATGCTGATGACAAAAGTATAAGTATCGTCTGTGGGCGAACCGAAGTTTTCCACATTCATCAAGACCAGAGCAGCCGATGCCAATAATCCTACCACTGCAGGGCGGAGTCCGCAGAACACAGCCTCTACGGCAGGATGTTTCTGATATTTCAGGAAGAACTTACTGATGGTCAACATCAGGATAAATGACGGCAACACTACCGCAAAGGTGGCGATGACAGATCCCCAGATACTGCCTGTAGCCGTAAAGCCGACATAGGTAGCGGCGTTGATACCGATGGGACCGGGAGTAGACTGGCTGATAGCTACAATATCGGTGAACTCTTGAGTACTTACCCAATCATAGCGTGTCACCACTTCTCCCTGAATCATCGAGAGCATGGCATATCCGCCTCCGAAGCCAAATAATCCGATTTTGAAGAATGTATAAAAGAGTTGCAGGTAAATCATAATGTTTCAATGTAAATGTGAATGATTAGGGATGTGACTGTTTCCATTTTCCCCAGCAGAAGCCACCTACACCTGCCGCGATAATAATCCAGATGGGAGAGAAGCCCAATAACCAAATGAGCAGGGCGGAGACAACCGGAATCCAGAGGGTATATCGATTGACTTTGGCAGACTTTGCCATGCTGAAAGTGGGTGCTGCAATCAGTGCGACTACAGCAGGACGTATCCCTTTGAAGATTCGTTCTACAATGGGGTTGTCTTTGAAGTTATGAAAAAACATGGCAATGGCCAATATGATGACGAATGACGGAAGTACCGTCCCAAGAGCGGTGACAAGGCTTCCCCGTATGCCGCGTAGCTTGTATCCTATAAAGATCGAAATGTTTACGGCAAGAATGCCCGGGGCGGATTGGGCTATGGCAAGCAGATCGATAAAGTCATCCTTGGAAATCCAGTTCCGTTTGGTTACGATTTCGTTTTCGATCAGAGGCACCATAGCATAGCCGCCTCCGACCACCTGCACCACATATTTCCGCTCATTAACATATAAAGCAGGCGATACGAAGCGAAACAACTGGTAGAGGATGTATGGCGATGCACAGAGAACACCTGCACATAGTGCGGCTTTCATGTGGATGATGAACTGCCCAGCCAGTCCCGTGTTGATGAGCTTCACGAGAAAATCCGGCGCACCGGATTCCGTCACCAGACCGCCGAGCGAATAGAGCAGGCGGTAGGTAATGAAGTCTGCATCTTTGGGCGCGAGGATGACTGCGAACAGTTCTTCTTTGAAGCAGAATGCTGCCACGCCGAACACGACGGCCACGAGCAGGCTCTTAACGATAGCCGCCCGCAGCACGTCGAGATGTTCCCAGAAAGATTGTTTGTCCGTATCAGCCGCCATCCGCTTATTCTTTTTTCACCGGTTCCTCCTCGAT
>QWBY01004722.1_pt1 | contig 10153 bp, 4 predicted proteins | sample 1972471 | NCBI WGS metagenome assembly QWBY01 (sample SAMN09866722, study PRJNA288562) | Human gut metagenome isolate term6_stool, whole genome shotgun sequencing...
TCCAACATCATTAAAACAATATCCAAAAATGGTAAGTAAGAATAAAAAAGGATCTATAATGGCATTAAAGTTAAAAGCAGGTAATCCAAGGACTGATGCAATTAACATGCTAACAAATCCAGATTCTGAAAATAAAAATAACATCAAAGAAATAAAAACTGTAAAAGATTTAGTAGATTTTTCAGATAAAGGAAAGATTAAGGTATTTTATAAACCATCATTGGCAATACCACATGGAACTAATGTTGTGGATGAGGGAGCTAGAATTAGAACATTACCACATCCAATACCTAGAGAGGAAATACCATATGCAGCTGATATAATTAACAGTTTATTGTTTAGAATAACATTAAATAATGAAACTAAATATGATAATAAGACATTCTTATATCAAATTGAAGAAGGTTCAGTTGTAGACTTTGGTAACGGTGATTATTTTGTTAAGTCAACACCAAAACAAAAAGAAAACAAGAAATTGAAATGGGTTAATATGATTAATGCCACTTCTAACAAACAATTCAATATAAAAGGTTATGAAGCAGAAGACTTTATAGTAATGTCTAGATTCCTATCAAGTATGGGTAACAGAATAAAAATTGGCTACAATATAGGTAAACATAGTGTACCATTAAAATCAATATTAGGCAAAGGAATGTATGTAGTTCCACATGCCGATTTATTGACTGAGGTATCTAAATTAGGTGTAGATAATGGTAATGGAGAATTGACATACAAGTCAATAGATGCATTTTCAGATAAACCACACTGGGTAAGAGACACAGGTGGGGAAGTAGATAGAGATGCTAAGGTTAAGACTTATGGAATTAAGGCAGCAACTAAGGTGAATGGAAATGATCCAAATAAAGTTACGTTTAAAGTTGACAAACATGAAGATGAAACTTCACTTGATCAACATATATTAACAATGCAACTTTATATGCCGCCTACAATAGAAGTAGAACCTATAAAGGATCCTAACAATAAGGCACACTATAAAGTAATTATGTATCATGACATAAAAGGATTTATGGTAGATAAGGATGATAGTTATGTATCTTACCTAAAGAGCAGAGATACAGATGCATCAGAAGTATTAGATGAGATTTCTCAACTAAGAGTAGCAAATTTAGATGGTATGAAATATGAAAACTTTGCAAAGGTAAGGTATTCAGACTCTACAGTTAATAATATAAAATCATTTATATTAGGAGTAGTACCATTATTACTAATATTCCTAACAATATTAATTAATTGCGCGTGGGTTGTACTACAATCTTCAACTTTACGAGAAAGATTTACAGACTTCGCAAAGAGATTAGGTTGGGGAGTTGGTGATAAACTAGAACGTGGTTGGCTATCTCCAGCATCACTTCCTTCCTATGGAAGAGTGGTAGTTATAAGTGTAATGCTTGTTATGTTTGCTATATTAATTGGTAGTGGAGCTATATTTAATGTAGCAGGTAAACTATTCTTTAATATACAACAATTATCACCATTTAAATAATAAATATAAATAATTTAGATTGCATAAGAGGTATTAAAAAGAGAAATAATAATAATAATATACTCTTATGCAATTTTATATAATAGGAGGTAATACTATGAAAGAGAAGTTCAAAAAAGGTATGGCATTGGTTTTAGCCACAGCAATGCTAATTCCATCAGCAGTTTCAGCACAAACAGCAGTGAATAGGGGAAATATACTAAAAGATATGGAAACTAAACGTCCATCGGTGGGCATAATTAAGATAGAAGGGGATATAACCTACACTGAAGATACCGAAAATAAGATAAAACAAAAAGTAGGTGCTGATACACCAAATAAACAAGATAATAAATTATACAAAACATCATTCGATGGTAAAATTAATTATGTTTCTGATGGTAAAAAGGATAATTCAGATAAGGTATTTGCAGATGCAAAATATAAACTTGATGTAAAATCTAATGATCCTGACATATTGGCTAAATATAATAAGAGTAAAGTATTTCAAGAAGGTAAAATGTATATGAGGGGTTATGATGTATTTGTACCAGCAGAGTTTGCATTATTATCTTTTGAAAATGCAATCAAAGAAAGTAAAAAGGAAGGAAAGAATCCACAAAGACTTATAAAAGCATACAATGATATAAGGAATGGTGGGTATAAATATGTAAAATTTAAATCTCAGGAAACAGAAGAAGTTAAAAAATCTCAGGAAACAGAAGAAGTTAAAAAATCAGCAAAGAGGGTACAAAATAATATAGATGAAGAGCAATTAAAAAAGGAAACTAAGGTATTTGCAGATGAACTAGAAAATACTATATATAAAGACTACAAAACTACAGTTCCTTACAAATTAACTTCTGATGAATATAATATTACAGTTAATAAGGAGCAATTAATAAATGAAATTGTTCACTTTGCCGACTATACATTACAAAAAATAGAAAAAATTATAAATTTATTTGCCAACACATATTCTAAAAGTATAAATCAGTCAGGTATGAAAGATAGGGTCAATGAGGTAAAATCAGAATTTAAAATAGATGCAAATCAAAGAAAAGAAATGATAGATAACCTAAGGGCAACCCTAAATGATGCATTAAAAGATGTTAAGTTTAATATGTCATATAATGTAAAATCTATAGACAAATCTAAGAATTTAATTTTTGCTGACTTTAAGATTAATATTGCATTAAAATCTGGAGAAGGAATTAATCTAAGAATTAGAAGTGCAAAACAAGATTCAGGAAGTATAAAATTAGAAAATATCGATGGAAAGATTTATGATATAACATCAGTTATGAAAGACGTCTATAATAAAAGATACAGTAAGTAAAATCCAAGTATTTAAAAACACAAAAGCACAAAAATAATTGATGCTTTTGTGTTTATTTTTACACTCAGGGAAGAATAATACAATACACTTCAATTATTCGTAATGAATTTGCACAGCAATTAGTTGTAAACTTTAGTAGAAAATAAATAAAGAAAGGAGTAGTTTTTATGTACAACACAATAAGTTTAGATATGTTACAAAGTAGACCTAAACTTACTAAAAAGCAAAAGTATTTGGTGTATGGTGTTTTATTTGCTATTATATCCATTATGATTATATTTTTATATACACAACATGCTCAAGCTATTAGTGGAAATAGGTCATTTGAAACATATAATCATTTAGTTGATGGAACATTTTACTATGAAGACTCAAATAGTACAGCAGCAAAAAGATTTCAAGCGATAGCTGCTTCTATTTTGAGAGTAGTATTTCCATTTATGACAGTTTTCGGATTAACAGTAATTTTAATTAAATTATCATCTACTGTAATCTATCTTTCAACTCCAGACTTCTTTGACGAAGTGCATTATCACCACTATCAAAGACGTCAAAAGAAATATGCTGGCAACAGTAGAGGAGCTATGAGAGCTTTCCTAGAATCTATGAAGGAAAATGGTTTGGGAGACAGTGTAATTAAAGGATTAATTATACCCGATGTTAAAGCATTGGCATTCTATGATGCCTGTGAAATCGGTGAAGATGGTAGACCTTCAATGTCAACATTCTTTAAAAATAGTTTCCCTAAATATATCGCAATTATAGCTTTAATAATTATGATTAATGACCAAACAATGCTAACATTATACTTTAGAGGAGCTGAAGTTGGAGTTTACTTCTTCCAAAAAGCAACTCAAGTAGATTATGTTGGTTCAATTGAAAGATTTATGAATATGGGTAGAAACTATGACCCAGGTTGGAAGGGTGCTAAGAAGAATGTTTATAAGACAATTGAAAGAGAAATTTTAGCTATAGACAAAACTCAAGGTACAGAAAAGACTGAATACAAACAATTAGTTGGTAGAAAGATAGCTGACTGGATGGAAGCTAATATGGGTAATATTGACTGGGATAACTACAGAGTAACTTGCGTTGCGGGTGTAGATTCATTACCATATAGTCAAGGTAAAATTCCAGCTAATACTTATCAAGCTGAAACAGTATCTGCATTTGGGGTAAAATCACCAGATCAAGCACCTAAGTATTTAACTGTTAGAATTAACTTAGAAAACAAGAACTTCTGGAAACCTGAAGCCGGAGAAGTAAAAACTTCTGACCCTAATGCATGGGCAGGCACTAGCGCAAATCAATTAGTATTAGATACTACAAAAGTTAGTGGATCAATGCCAGGTGGAACTTCAATTAGAATTGTAAGACAAGTTGCAGCTACACCAGGTTCTGTATCTCCATGTAAGGTTAGTGGTACAACAATAACTTGTCCAATTAGTCAACCAGATAAATTCGAACATATGTATATCGGATTTGTACAAGAAGATGGTAAAGGTGGCAGAACTCAACTTGAAGCTATCTATAAAAAACCAGTTACTGCACAAAAATAATAAATAAATAAGTTAAGAATACGGGTATTAAACAGTAGAACTGTATTAGTACCCGTGTTTTTTATTTTCAAGTTCTTGATAGGGATGTTGTTTACAAAACCATTAAATTGAATTTATGAATAACCAAATAAAACTTGTTTACAGACATCAGAGAATAAAATTATAAATAAAATTAACTTTAATAAGTAAAAGAGGATGTGATTTTTATGCACGAGATTAATAAGAATGCAAAAAAGCTGATAATGACATCTGTGCTGTCATTAAGTATTTTATCGACACTTCCAATGAGTGTATCAGCTGCAGTAGTCTATGAAGACGACAATTATACAAATAATTATATAGAACATAACGTAAGTAAAGTAAATAATAGATTAGACGATGCTACATATGTACAAGATAATCTTAATATGATTAGTGAAATAGAAGAAAAAAGACAGTCAGAAGAAAAAGTAGAAAAATCCAAAAGAGAGCTTGAAGAAAAAGTAAAAAGCCAAAAATTTGAAGAAAAAATGAAAAAACTTCAACAACAAAAAGAGGCAGAACTTAGACGAATGTCCCAATTTGATTCTTCTAATTCAGACGATAGGGCTAGAAATATGGGAATGAAATTAGGTTCTATTGGAAATACTTCAGTAAAAATGGATTTGGATATAATATATAAATTAATTCAGAATAATAAAGGAAACTACACTGCTCAACAAATAGAAGTCATAAAGAACTTACCTAAGTATTTAGGCAAAAACTATGTTTGGGGAGCCACAGGGCCTGATGGATATGACTGTTCAGGGTTTACAAGTTCAATTATGAAGGACGTTGGAGTAAAAACTACTAGAACAGCATCTGATCAATTTTATTCAGCAACTAATAAGATTGAAATAGAGGATCTTAGGTTAGGAGACTTAGTATTTTTCAAGAATACAGGTTCTAGAACTGGTATAACTCACGTAGGTATGTATATTGGTGATGGTTTAATGGTTCATGCATCTCAATCATACAATTCAATTAAAACTGAAAATGTATTTGGTGGCTATTTCTCTGGTAAATATGCCGGAGCAGCAAGATATATAGATTAATAAATTAGGAGGTCTGTGAATATGAGCACAAAATATAATAAAGATAATGCTTGTAATAGTAAAGTCGATAACTCAGACCTTATTTTCATTAAAAATGAGTATAAGACACGTAACAGGATAAATAGATTTTTAAATTTATTCCTAACTATTATAATATTATTCTCTGAAATAATAACACCATATTCCGTATTTGCAATTGATTCTAATAACATGAATTCAAAAATAGGAACATTTTCGAAAAACTTTTCTGAATTAAATTTTCCCAAAAAACCTTCTAAAGATGATACTGAGACAATCAAAAAGAATGAAGAAAAAAAGGTCTTGGAAGAAATAGATAAAGTAGTTTTACAATTAAATGACATATCTAAAGGGTTAAATCAAGTAAAAGGTACTTTTGAAAATGATTACAATGGTAAAAAGACAAAAATAAAATCTAGTACACAATCAGCAGGTGGGCAAACATTGCCAGATGATGAAATACTAGAAATAATGGCTAAAAACCAAGGAGAGGAATATGGAGATTTAGTAAATGCAGCTTTAGCCTACAGTACAGGAAAATATGCATTATCAATGGGTACTGCATGGTTAAAAGACATAGAAAGTAAATATCCAGAGGCATTTGCTAGCAGAAAAACTCCGATTTCTGAAGCATATAAAAATATAGTTAACACAAAAGAACAAGATGCAGATATAATTACTAAATTCTATAAGAAAATGACCAAAGAAATGGGAGAAGAGAAACCTTTTACTGCAACGGCTACCGACAATAGTTCAGCAATTTCTTTTAAAGACGTTCAAGGAAATATGACTAGTTTTGAAAATACTTTTAGATCTTTTATTGATTTAAATAGTAAATTTGGCGGTGGTCAAATTAAAACTGATGAAGAATCTACAACTTCCAGTACTTTTGACGATCCAGCACTTCAAAAAAAGTCAGAAGAGGAAAAACAAAAAAGAATTGAGCAGTCTAAGAAACAAACTGGCAGTATGACTCAAGAAGAGTTAAATAAAATGCTCTTGAAGAATAAAAAATACTATGATGAAAGATTAAATTTATACTCAAACTATGAAGAATTACTTAAATCTTTATCAAGTTTAGGTAAAAAGAATGACTCCTTAGGTATAGATACACAAAAATTAGATTCCTTAACTAGTGATATGGATGTATTAGCCAATCAAAATAAAAAACTTATAGATGAAGCTGGAAATGCAGCAACAGGTAACTTATCTGAAGGTGATGGGTCTAGTAATTCTATAGAAAATATGGGATCATCATATTATAATATTATGCCTGATATTTTTGATGATAGCACTAAGCAATTAAATGCTTCTTTTCAAGGATTATTTGCTTGGACCGCTAACTTTACTCCATTTGTAACTAATGTTTATGATTCTGATATTAAAAGTAGACTTAACGAATCTGAAGAAGAGTTATATGATAAATATTCTGGAAAAAGATCAGTAGTATATATGGCAATTGGCGAAAAGGGCATAGCTAAAGGAATAAGAAGTGGTATGCCATATCAATATAAGCCAATATCACTTGCTGAATTTTTAGATAGGGCAGACGAAAAAGAAACTGTATTATTTACAAAGGTACAAACCTTTGAAGTGGATGTTGATGAAGAGGAAGAAAGTCCGTCTACAATAAAAAAATTGTAAAGAAAGACCCTTCTGATACTACAGAAGCTCAAAAAGCAGCTGCAGTTGAAGGTACAGCTAAAAAGACTAAAACAATGGCTAGTATGCCCTGGAAGATAGTTAATGGATCTGTTACTGACACTTCTAAAGATACAAATGATCCAAAACCAGTAGGATTTATAGGACCTATCTATGCAAGTTCTGGTAAGTCTTATAAAGAGCCTTGGAGTTTAGATGATTTAGGTACTTCCCAAATAAAAACATTACTAAATCAGGCTGACCCTAAGCTAGTAGAAAATATCATAGATGATGATAAAAAGAAAGAACAAGATGATTTGGCTCCAGAAAATGAAAACCTTACTAAGGATAAAAGTAATGACCCAAATAACTATTCTATAGTAGAAGGACAAGCCTCAGCATATTCAAAGGAAGGTGCTGGCGGTAAGGCAATGAAAGATGGAAGTACACCACAAAGAGGGTATATTGCTATTCAAAAGAAGTTATGGGACCAATATAAATTTAGAACATTCTGGATAGACGGGTATGGTTATGGTGAAGTTAGAGATACTATGGGAAATTCAGAAAGAACCTTCGATTTGTTGTTTAATACTGAAGCAGAAGCAAAACAATGGGGAGTTAAAGACGTAAAAGCTAAATTAATGCCAGAAGGATTTAAGGCAAAAGAATTAGGCAATCCTAATTTGCAAGCATCTAGTATAGAGCCAACTCCTAAATTAAATGACGTTGAAAAACCAATAGCTGCAGAAAATAGAATATCTAAAGATGAAGTTAATACTATGAAAAAGATGATGTTCGAGGGTGTGAAAGAAACAAAACTCGAAGATGCATCCATAGCTAGATTTTTAGGTAATAATATGAACATGAATTATTTCCTATTACACAATAACCTTATGAATAAGAATCAATACTCAAGTGTATTAGAAGAAGATATGAATAAGCCATTATATGTGGACTTCATAGGAAATATTTTAACTCAAAGTGGATATGTAGTTATTCCAGCAGCAGCTAACTATAACTATTACAATTCACCACTTGAATTACCTATGTTCAATGCAGCATTCTTAAATTCTTATCCAGATTTAAGATTAGATGAAACTCAACAATTTACAAATACAAACAATCTTGAAAAGAGAAAGTTTATATATCAAAAAAATAAACAAGGTTTAGTCACTATATCTCAATTAATGAGAAGTGGAACTTCACAATCTGATGAGTTTTATGCAGTACCTTTACAAAGTAGGTCAAGACTAACTAATAGTCAAAAAGATATAAACTTAATGGATGAAGTGCTGATGTTTAAACCAAATGTTGTTGGATATGCTTCAACAAACGATCCAAAAGACTCATCACAAAATTTAGTATTTGTAAATACTGGAGCAATCATACAAAAACTATCTGCAGGTAAAGATAATATTGTAAATCTTAAAAATATATCTGGAAATGGCGCAGGAGTTGATTGGGATGTAATAAAACAAATCAACCAGGCACATATAGACGTTGAAAAGAGCAAAATACTAAATCAAGAACTACTTGCATCCAATGCAGTTACAACTGAATTGACAAATGAAGGGGTTCAATCAAAGACAATAACAGATTATGTAAGTAAAGACGAACAATTAAGAACTGGAAATAGTATAATTAAGGTTGTTGGTGAATTATTTGAAAGTTTGACTATGAGAATATTTGCCTTACTACCATCTAATTATGTATTATATACACCTAGTCCAGAAAACATGGTATTAGTTCCAAACTTAGCTAGATTTGGGCAAAAGGCAATGTTTATAGTTGCAATAGTGGCATTTATAGCATATCTATTCAGATTTGTTTGGAATATATTTACAAGAAATGATTTTGGAATTAAATCATCATTTATATCATTACTTGCAATAATTGGTATAAGTGCGGCATCGTTATGGATATTGCCGTTTGTAATCAATCTATTATACAACAAACCAGCTAATAAAATATTACAAAAAGATATACCTATATTTGTAATGGAAGGTATTGAGCAAAGATATAGAGAAGAATCTCCAATGTTCTTCGATACAACTGGTAATACTCAAGTTGAAAGTAATCCTTCAATAACATTGGAAAGATTAACTCCTAGGGATGCAGAGTATATCAGAAATGAGACTACTCAAACTCCAATAGAAAAAACTCAATTCTATATGCCAACATTTGACAATACAAAAGTAAATGTTCTTGGAGATAAGGTATATATGCAAGGCAGAGAATTAAAAATAGACGTTAAAGATTTATTTGATATAGTTAGAATTGAGGATGTGGCTGTTGGTAATAATATCAAACTAGAATTTAAATATTCTGGTTATGGAGAAATATCAAACTATATGCCATTCATGCAAATAACTGAAGCATTAACAGAATCTATAAATGAATATAATTATAGAACAAAATCTCCATATAGGCTAATTCAATATAGAAAAGGATTAACAAAATCTACAGGTAGAACAGAAGATTTTGTTAAGAGTATTGCATTTATAGCCCCGGATTTAGTAGATGAATTCTTAAAAGATTTATCTGAAGAGTATAGAAAAAATACAGATACAATGGAAACATATTATAATAACTATACTATGCCAGAAGAAATCGAAAACTTAAATAAGTATAGTGAAGAAGCTTCAAACCTAGAAAAGGAAGCTACTAAAGTAAATATGGACAGTAGATGGGGCAGAGTAGAAGGTAAAATTGCACAAAATGAATTAGCTGAAAAATATAAAGATATATCTATGTTAGTAGATTCAATTGACTATATTAATATGAAAGGCGACACTTATGAAAAAGACTGGTTGCAATTAAGAAAAGTATTAATGAGACCCAATTCAAATTATGATACTTTATTTGATAAAGATTTGTACAAGAAAATGCAAAATGCTAAATGGTTCCCTAAATATGATGCTAACCAAGCTGAGGATGTCATTTCTAAAGAAATAGATAGAAGAATCTATATAGTAAATGAAAATACTAGAAGATTTGTTATTGATAAAATGCTACCTATAATCGGACATATAAGTGATGA
>QWBY01006406.1_pt1 | contig 10143 bp, 12 predicted proteins | sample 1972471 | NCBI WGS metagenome assembly QWBY01 (sample SAMN09866722, study PRJNA288562) | Human gut metagenome isolate term6_stool, whole genome shotgun sequencing...
TAGGGCAGCTCTTTTGATTGGAGTACTTAAATCATTCCTTTTGGTTTTGGCAACAGGTATGGTTAGCTCCTTCTTTTTTTCAGTAGCTGGGGCGATTCTCGCAAGTATTTCTATGAGCCTAGCTATGAAATATCTTGACAAGAGCCTAAGCTTTATAGGAGTAAGTGAAATTGGTGCTTTCTTCCACAATTTTGGCCAAGTTCTGGTTTCAGCTATAGTTATGGATAATATCAAGATGTACTACTATTTCCCCCTATTAGTTTTTATTGGAACTTTTAGTGGCTTCTTTGTAGGTCTTAGTTCAAATTATCTTATAAAGCATATGGAAAAGATTGGATTTAGTCGAAATGAAAGAGACAAAAAGCTTTAAAGACTTAGAAAAATACGATAAGCCAAGAGAAAAGCTCATTAGGGAAGGCTTTGATTCACTTACTGATTATGAGCTTTTGGCAATAATTTTATCTACAGGTACCAAGGATAAGAGTGTAATAGACTTATCCAAGGAGATACTTGAGATCTTTTCCTATGAAGAACTTCTAGAAATCGAAGTTAATGAACTTATTGATATCAGAGGAATCAAGGAAGCCAAGGCTACTAGAGTTGTGGCAGCTCTTCAGTTAGGTAAAAGAATTAACGAGAGAGTCCTAAATAAGAAGATAGAAAAGATTTGGCAGCTCTTCAGTTAGGTAAAAGAATTAACGAGAGAGTCCTAAATAAGAAGATAGAAAAGATTACATCTAGCAAGGACGTCTATGATATCATGGCCTCCAGGCTTTCCAGTCTGAAGAAGGAATATTTCTATGCGATTTTACTAGATAGCAAAAATGTTATCATAGCTAAGGAAGTGATATCTATAGGAGATCTTAGTTCGACTGTTGTAAATCCAAGGGAAGTCTTTAAGCCTGCTATCAAAAAGAGTGCTAAGTCAATGATCTTAGTACACAACCACCCAAGTGGTAACCCGAAGCCTTCAACCGAAGATTTTCTCATTACAGATAGGTTGGTAGAGGCTGGGGATATTTTGGATATTCATGTCTTAGATCATATAGTTATAGGAAATAGTAGTTATTATAGTTTTAAAAAAGAAGGGAATTTGTAAGAGGTAAAGATTATGAGTTTTAGAATGATTGCTTCAGATTTTGCCATAGATCTTGGCACAAGCAATATTTTAGTATACAAGAAGGGCGAAGGGCTTATAGCAAGTGAGCCTTGTTTTTTGCTTTTAGATGAAAATAACACCAAGGTCCTCGCTATAGGAGAAGAGGCCAAGGCCATGTTAGGAAAGACCCACGAGAAAATCCACATAGTAAGACCTATAAGTAATGGAGTTATAACAGACTTTAACTTAACTGAGGCCTTGCTCAATTATTTCTTCAAGAAGGTAAACGGAGGATTTTCCTTCCTACAACCAAGGGTTGTAATATGCGTGCCTTCTTCTATCACAGACATTCAAGCAAGAGCTGTAGAAGATGCGGCCCTCCATGCAGGAAGTAGGGATGTAATACTTGTAGATCAGACACTTGCGGCAGCTTATGGAATGGATTTAAGTCCTGATGAGCCAAGGGGAATATTCATGTTAAATCTAGGAGCTGGTATAAGCGAGGCTTCAGTAGTATCCCTAAATGGAATCATTAGCACAAAGAGTATCGATAAGGCTGGAGACTACATAGATGACGAGATTGTAGAATTTTTTAGAAATAAGCTTGGTTTAGAAATTGGCAAAAATACAGCCGAAAATGTCAAAAAGAATCTCGTAAGCCTTAAAGTTTCAGATAAAAATAATACTATGAAGGTCGATGGAAGAGACCTTGAGACAGCTATGCCAAAGACTGTCGAAGTCAAAAGCAAGGATTTAGTTGAATGCGTCATGCCTTTTGCCAATGATATTTGTGAATTAATCTATGAAGTCTTAGAAAAGATTCCACCAGAAATAAGCTCAGATGTTAAAAAAGATGGGATCTTCCTTACAGGTGGTCTTACAGGACTTAAGGGCCTTAGCGAATATATCTCAGACAGAACAGGTCTTAGGGTAAATATATCGGAAGACCCTCTTACAGATGCTATTAAGGGTGCAGGAATCATTTTAGATAATCCTGATAGATTTGTGAAATATCGTAAGTAGGTAATTATGGCATACAGAAGAAAGAAAAAAGATAGGAAGGGCTTTGTAGTAACTTTAGTAGTTTTGCTTTTATTAATAGCAATCTCTTCCCAAACAGAAAAAATTAACGAAACAGGTTCAAATATAGCAAACACAATATTTGCTCCAGTAGAAAAAGTAACTTATTCCATATCTTCTACCATAAAGGAGCAAGTTGAAAGAAGCCTTGGTTCTAGGGAGACAAGGGCAGAAAAACTTCCTAGAAGAAGAAAAAAACGCCCTAGATAATTCTGAAAATTCCTACATGAAGGCAAGAGTAGTAAATACAGACTCAAACTCTATGACAAAGAACTTCACTATAGATAAGGGCAAAAAGGACGGAATCGAGAAAAACGACATAATCCTCCAAGCTATAGGAGACAGCAAGTACTATACAGGTCTTGTCGGTAAGGTAGTAGAAGTCTACGAGACAACAGCAAGGGTTGAGACAATAAACTCCATGTCAAATGACGTTTCCTTTGTCAACTCCAAAAGTGGAGACTATGGAGTAATCGATAACTTCACCCAAAAGACTATCCAAGGCTATATGTTAGATGTCGATAGCGAAGTAGAAAGTAAAGACGTTCTACTTACAAGTGGACTTGGGGGAGTTTACCCAGAAGGAATCTATATAGGAACAGTATCAAATGTAACTATGAGCGAAGATGCTCTAAGGAAAAACATAACACTTAATTCACCAGTTGACTTCTCTCACTTGTATAGGGTTTTAGTTCTTAAGAAAACCGACCAATACAGTGTTGATGAGGTTATAGAAAATAGGGACTACCAAGGAGAAATAGATGAATAAATTTAAGACCTTTATATTATTATTAGTATCATTTATCCTCCAAACATCTGTATTTTCTAAGATAGATATATTTGGAGCCTTTCGTTGGAGTAAGGGCCCTTTCCTATTATCTAATAGGATACCTTGTAGGAGAAGTTAAAGTCCCAAAGGATAAGTCAAGCGGAGCCATGGCTACAGCTATAGCAAGTCTAGGAAGCTTTCTTCTAATATCATTGATATATTTTATCTTAGGTAAGCCTGGTGCTGACATATTGACCTATTTGCCTTTAGCCCTAATCATAGAAATTGTTCTAAACAGCTTAGTATATTTACTCTACAATACTATTGTTAAGAAAATCATGTACATTCCAACTTACAAGATATAAGGGGTGTTTAAGTGAAAAAGACAAAAGAAAAAAGACTGATTTTTGTACAAATCCTAGTCCTAGTCTTATTCCTTGCTATAGTCATAAGGCTAAGCAAGGTTATGCTAGTTAAGGGAGACTACTACAGAGATCTGTCGGATAATAGAAAAGTTAAAGAAGTTGACGAGATTGCAAGTCGTGGAAATATCTACGACAGAAATGGAAAGATTCTAGCAAGCTCAATCCCATCTTTTACAGTTCAACTGTATAAGGATCAAATGTCAAGTATGGATGAGGATAAAAAGATTGACAACATCTCAAAGCTTGTAGATATTCTAGAAGAAGACGGAGTAAACTACACCGAAGACTTCAACCTAAAGCTAAATTCCTTTGAGTACAAGGATGAAGATACATACTTTGACCACAAGAAGATGCCTATGGATAAGGTAGTAAGTCTTCTTATAGAAAATAATCTCATAAGAGAATTTATCTCATCATCCTACCAAAACGAAGGAATTTAAGGAAAACTCAGGCGAGAAACTAAAATCAATCGGCTATAGCAGAAATGATGACCCCATGGATGTAATTGTAGAATCTGTTGGGGAAGATGAGTCGGTAATCCTAACCATTCTCCAAAACTCCCACGCAAGAAAGCTCGCTTATGATTTGCTTAAGGAAAATGGTATTGAAGGAGATTTAATCCTTAAGGAATATGCAGTAAAAAGTGACGAAGATTTCATAGAGAAAAAGGCCAAGCTTCACAAGCTTTTCCCAAACATAAATTACGAGTCTACTGCTGCTGATGACTTCTATGAAATTGTCAAAAACTCAACCATAGAAGAAGTCTTGACAGAAGCGACTGTGGATGATTCAGGAGAATATATCATCCCTGCCAATATCTTAATAGAGCAACTTGAAAATATGGGAATCTATGCTAACTTCGAAACAGAGGTTGTTACTGAAAAGGACGATGATAAGAACAATTACTCAGTTGATGTAAGCTTCAAAAACCCTCAAGCAGGATCTGCGGTAAGGGAACTTGTAAAACTCGCTGACGAGCATAAGCTACTTAAGAAACTTATCCTTTCAGAAGATATCAAATACATGGCCCAAAATGCCAATACCAAAAACAATATCTATCCAAACATTGATATCACAGATGAGGACCCAGAAGAGTGGACCTATACCTTCACCAAAGACAAGAAGGATTTCTATACCTACTACGCCCAAAAGGATAAGACAAACAGCACAGACGACGTAGTAGACATACTCTCAGAAGAAAAAGATGCAGGAAAGATTCTTTCTTACATTAAGAAAGTAGACAAGTTAGAAGACTATAGCGACCAAGAAGCTATAGGAATCCTAACTATAGACAATAAGCTCAACCGCCAAGGCAACTTCGGCTATAGGCCAATAAATATTGTCTATCACTTGGATGAATCTACAGTCCTTAAGATCGAAGAAAAAATCGATAAGGCAAGTGGAATCATAGTCGACACTATACCAATCAGAAACTATCCAAATAGATATCTAGCAAGCCACGTCCTAGGCTACATGGGACCAATTGCAACAGGCGATGAGGTAAACAAGTACGTAAACGATAGGGGTTATCTCAGGGATGAAATCATAGGAAAGACTGGAATCGAAGAATCCTACGAGGACAATCTAAAGGGTAAGAATGGTAGAAGTCTCGTAACAGTAGACTCCGCAGGTAACAGACGTCAGACTATATCTAAGTCTACATCAGAGCCAGGTGATGATGTCTACCTTACTATAGACAGAGACCTCCAAGAACAAGCTGAAGAGTCCCTCAAGGGAGTCCTTGCTGCAATCAGAGAAGGTATAAGCTATAATTCAGAATACGGAACATTTTCACCAATCAAGTCGGCTCCAAATGCTGAAAGTGGGGCAGTTGTCGTAAGTAATGTAAAGACAGGAGAAGTCCTAGCCCTTGCATCATACCCAGATTATGATCCGAATATCTTCGCTACTGGAGTATCAGCATCAGATTGGGAAAGCCTCCAGGTAGAAGAAGGTTCTGGCCCACTTGTCCCAAGACCAATGCTTAACATAGCCACCCAAACAGCGGTTATGCCAGGATCAACTTTTAAGCTAGTATCAAGTCTTGCAGCACTAGAAAAAGGACTCGACCCACTTTCTATAAACTACTGCCACGGCTTTATGGATATTGGAAATAGGAGATTTTCTTGCTTAATTTGGACAGAGACAGGGTCAACTCACGGAGAAGTAAACCTCTATGGGGCGATCAGAGGCTCATGTAACTATTACTTCTACACCCTAGCCTTGGGCAAGAACCCAGAAGATGGGGACACCCTAGGAGTAAAACTTGAGCTTAACGATATAAGACTTGCAGCGGAGAAACTCGGTCTTGACCAAAAGACAGGAATTGAGATAAATATTCCAAATGAAACAGTTGGAAATATTCCATCAATCGGCAAGAAAGTCGAAGTAACCAAGACCATGCTCAAAAAATACCTGGAAAATAACCTAACAATCTTCATAAAGGACGGAGTAAAGAAGACTCGTGATGAGTACAAGAAGGACATTGAGGACATAGTTTCATTCGCAGACGATCCAGAAGGATGGACTAGGGATAAGATAATAGAGTTCTTGGACGAAAAGGGATACGAGCCTATTGGAATCTACGATGGACAAATAGCAGGTCTTGCAGACACTATCAAGTTTACCTTCCTTAATCAAGCCAATTGGGACATTACTGATATGCTAAATATAGTAATAGGCCAAGGACAAAACTCCTACACACCAATCCAGATGAATAGGGTAATGGCGACTATATCAAATGGTGGCTACCTAAACAAGTACACCTTGATTAATAAGATAGCCAACCACGACTCTAAAGAAGTCCTCTTCAAAAATGTTCCAGATAGTAAAAGAATTGACATCAAGGATACCAAACATCTTGAAGATATCAAATACGGTGCCTTGTTAGTAGCTCAAAACAATCCGATTCTTAACAAGCTTCCTATGGATATAGGTGTCAAAACTGGTACAGCAGAAGTAGAAGGACAAAACGCCGACGGATCAGACTACTCACCCTACGCTTGGACGATTGGTTTTGCTCCATATGATGATCCAGAAATTGCAGTATCTGTTATCCTAACCCAGGCAGATACCAGTTACAACGTAAGTCCTATCGTAAGGGACATCGTGGCCAAATACTTCGACCTTAAAGTAGATATATCAAACTCTGGAGATTCTAGTGAAGATATAGGACAAGTAGAATATGGCCAAGGCGCTGGAGGCGAAAATCCTGATGGAAATGATGGTGGCCATCCAACAGAAGAGACAAATACCAGGCAAAATAACGAGACAGACAACACAGAAAGCACTGAAGGGAATTAATCTCTTATGAAAGTTTATATAATCAATTCACAAATAGATAAGGACAGGGTAAAGTTTGCAGTATCTTTGGCAGAAAGGCTCAAAAAAACTGGCAAGACCCTCCTCATCTCCACAAAAAGAAATGAATCAAACATCGAAGACTATTACGGCAAAGATGGGATGATTACCTATGACTTGGCAGATTATCTTAAGGGGGTAAATGACTTTAAAGAAGTTAGAGTTAAAGAGGACGAAAATCTCGACTTCCTTATAGCTCCCCTCCTAGAAGATAAGAAAGAAATCGACAAGGAAGATATGGACAAGATTCTCAAAGAAGAGGGATACAAGAATCTAGTAATAGACTCCCTTGACATAAAGCTTGTTGATGAGAAGAAATCTGTATTTATAGTAGAAGCAGATAAATTCCCAGAGACAATAGCGGAAGATAGCTTCTTTATCAATGGAACAAGCCCAGATACAGATATCAGACTATCCAAGGAAAAAATCGAATCCTACGGCAAAAACTACCTAGGAAATGTCAACCTAGGCCAAGGTTTTGACAAGCAAATCGACAATTTCGTCAATGACAATTATGTAATTGTCCCAGACTTAAGTTTCTTCGAGAAATTAAAGATGAAGTTTAAAAAATGACAGACTTTGTATTTGTAGATGAAAAAGAAAAGCTTATGGGAAGGGTAAAGGAAGGTAGGATGGTGGAAATTAAATTCTACGACTCCCTCCTTGGTAATATCTACAGGGCTAAGGTCGTAAACAAAAACGATGCCCTAGGAGCCTACTTTGTAGAATACGATAAGGGAAAAACCCTCTATCTAAACTCCAAAACATCCTATAAGATTGGGGACAATGTCATTGTCCAATACGTAAGAGATCCCGCAAATGGCAAGCTAGCCCTGGGATCTCTTAATTTTAAGGTAGAAAATGATAGCTATTATGTCAAAAGATTCGCAAGGCGAATCAAGCAAAAGGAAGGCAAGAGGAGAGATAAGGTTAAGTTTGAATCTATAGGAAAATTAAAAACTAGACTTATCAAAGAAGAAAAATTCTTCCCAACACCAAAACTCCTTTATGAAAATAGCCTTAAGGATAAATATCTAGAAGAAAACAAGGATATAGAAGTAAGGAAAGTTGAGATAGGAAAGCTTGCCGAGTTTAGGGATTTCCTAGAATTAATTCAAGAAAAAAGGCCAAGATATGGGGACCTATCCCTAATCATAGACGAGCTAGAGACAATGACTGTAATAGATGTCAACTCTAATAGTAAGAAAAGTACTAATAATAAAGATAAGTTCTTGGAAAACATCAATATGGAATTAATAGATCCCATACTTTACAACTTAAAGGCGAGAAACATAGGTGGGATGGTTTTAATCGACTTTCTAAGAAATGAAAACAAAGAGAAAATCGAAGAAGCCATGAGGGAAAAATCGAAAGACTACGACCTTGAATGTGAAATATTCGGCTTTAGTCCTATGGGCTTATTCGAAATGACCATAAAAAGAAGAGGAGCTAGGAACGTGACCGAGCTTAAGAAGAGAGACCTCTTAAGTTAAAGTCACGGACTAAGTCCTCTTTTTTCTTCTTATTAAGTTTTTTGATAGCACATTCTAGCTTTAGTCCTTCAGACATGGAGGAGACCTCCTTAAAATAAACTAGCCTTACCGGGAGCCTTGCCCTAGTATACTTGGCCCCCTTGCCTGAATTGTGGACGGCCACTCTTCTTTTGACATCTGTAGTGTAGCCTGTATAAAGACTCCTATCGGCACACCTAAGCATATAGACAAAATGACTCATGAGAAAAGCTCACCCATAACCTTTCCTATAACATCAAAATCAAAGCCCTTGGAGGCAAGATGCCTGTAGACCTTGTTTTTCATTTCGAAAGAATAATCGCCTCGGGCCTTTTTCTCAGCAAAATAAAGGGCCTTCTCATATTCCCTGTCATCATCAATTAGGGTCAAATTCTCATCTATCAAAGAATCAGGAATCCCCTTAAGCTTAAGCTTATGCCTAATTTTATTCTTAGGCCAGCCGTTAATCGAAGACTTATCAGCAATGAAACTTCTAACAAAAGACTCATCATTGACTAACTTATAATCAGTCAAAAACTCAATTACTTTCTCAGTAACATCGGCCTCGTAGCCCTTGTCCCTTAAGATTTTTCCTATCTCAAAGCTTGTCTTATTGGCATAGGAAATCCTATTTAAAATATAATTCTTAGCCCTATTATAAGAATTGTCAGCCTGGATTTTAGAAAAAACATCAAAGTCTAGCGCTTCATCCTTCTTTATATCTAGGTCATTAAAAAGATCATAAGAAATATAAAAAAGCTCTCCAGAAACTTTGAGTCTGCACAAATTGTACTTATCAGAAAATCCAATCTCTTCTACAATCATAGACTTGCAAAAGAATTGTAGGCGCTATAGATAATAGGAGCTATCATTGATATAGCAATCACGATTGCAAAAATTTTAAGTATAGTTTTTCTACTTTTCATAATTCACCTCTGTTTCTATTCTACTACTTGTAGGAGAAAAATAAAAATTTTACAAAAAAACTTGCAAAAAAATAAAAAACGTGGTATTATATTTATTGTTGAGAGAGAGATATGACAATTGAAACTTTCAAATAAAGAAAATAATTGTTAGAAAAACTTGACAAGCTACTTCAATGATGGTATCATGAAATAGTGATGGCTTGGTGGGTATGGTCCAGTTGGTTAAGACACCTGGTTGTGGCCCAGGAGGCCGTGAGTTCGAATCTCACTACTCACCCCATATAGACTTAGGATCTAGTGGGAATTTTCCCGTGAAGGTTCAACTCCTTTATCCCGCACCAGAAACAAACGCTGAGAGTTCAGCGTTTTTTTTTGTGCTTATTTTACAAAATCTTTACCTAATCCTTACAATTATTTTAATATTCCTGTGCTATAATTACTAAAAGGAGAATGTTATGGCAGAAAAGGTTATTGAAGTCGAGGGTTTGGTCAAAAGATACAAGGACCTTATTGCAGTTGACAATTTGGATTTGGATTTGTATAAGGGTGAGATTTTGGGACTTTTGGGTCCTAATGGTTCTGGTAAGTCTACTACTATTTCTTGTATCCTATCTCTTTTGAGTAAAGATAGTGGATCTATTAAGATTTTTGGTGAGGAGATGAGGCCTGATTCTTACGATATCAAAAGAAGGATAGGTGTTGTCTTTCAAGATGTAGGAGTTTTTGATGAGCTAAGTGTCTATGAAAATATTGATTATTTTTGTGGACTTTACATAAGAGATAAGAAGAAAAGGAAAAAATATATTGAAGAAACCGTAGAGCTTGTTGGTTTGGCTGATTTTCTTAAATTCAGGCCAAAAAAGCTTTCTGGAGGTCTTTTGAGAAGGCTAAATATAGCTTGTGGTATAGCTCATAAGCCAGAGCTTATTATATTTGATGAGCCAACCGTTGCGGTCGATCCTCAATCGAGAAA
>QWBY01002687.1_pt1 | contig 10133 bp, 8 predicted proteins | sample 1972471 | NCBI WGS metagenome assembly QWBY01 (sample SAMN09866722, study PRJNA288562) | Human gut metagenome isolate term6_stool, whole genome shotgun sequencing...
CTCCAGGCGGCGGCTCCACTGGCGCGGCAGGTGGCGTGTGAGAAGGTTGTAGCACGGCTCCGCAGCACGGATCATGTAAGGTGTGAGGAATGTTGTGATGACGGAGACCGCGACTACAACCGGATAGAGGAAGTCGCCGATGACCCCCAGGGAGAGGCCCAGCGACGCTATGATAAAGGCAAACTCGCCCACCTGGGCCATGGAGAAACCACAGCGCATGGCGTTTTTCAGGCTTTGGCCGCCCAAGAGGTAGCCCATCGTGCCGAAGAGGGCCTGGCCGGCGAGGATGGTGAGGACGAGGCAGAGGATGGGGACGGCGTAATCGACGATGATCAGCGGATCGACGAGCATACCGACGGAGACGAAGAAGATGGCGCCGAAGAGATTCTTGACCGGTTCGACGAGGCGGATGATCTTGTCGGCCTCGACGGTCTCGGCAAGGATGCTGCCCATCACAAAGGCTCCGAAGGCGCTGCTGAAGCCCACCTTGGTGGAGATGACGGCCATGAGGCAGCAGAGGCCGAGGGCAACGATCAGGAGGGTCTCGGCGTTCATGAGCTTGCGTACCTTGCGCAGCAGCAGGGGGATGAGGAAGATGCCGATGACGAACCACAGGACGAGGAAGAAGCCTATCTTGAAGACGCTGCCGAGCAACTGGCCGCCGTCGGGCGAGGAACCGTTGGCGATGGCGGAGAGCATGACCATCATCACGATGGCGAGGATGTCCTCAAGGATGCAGACGCTCATCACGGTGGCCACGAACCCCTGCTGCAGCAGACCCATGTCGGAGAGGGCCTTGTAGATGATGGTGGTGGAGGACATGGCGAGCATGCCGCCCAGGAAGATGCAGTCCATGTGGCCCCAGCCGAAGCCCTTGCCCACGGTGATGCCCAGCAGGATCATGCTGAAGACGATGGTGCAGGCAGCGATGACGGGACTGGTGCCCATCTTGAGGATCTTCTTGACGGAGAAGTCGAGGCCCAGGGAGAACAGGAGAAACATCACGCCGATCTCGGCCCACATCTCGACGTCGCCCTTATCGACGACGCTCATCGTGTAGGGCATGTGGGGAGAGACCAGAAATCCGGCTACGATATAGCCCAGCACAAGCGGCTGGCGGAGCTTCTTGAACAACAGGGTGACGGCTCCGGCCACGACCAGGATCAGGGCCAGGTCGCTCACGAGATGGGGAAGGGAATTGATAGGCGCCTCGCTTTCTTTTCTTAGGTTGGTATGTTGTGTCGGAGGGACGGCCCAAGGAGGGGGCGGGGTGGAGAGAAAAGAATAGTTCTCGTGGATGGTCAGCAGTGGGGTTCGCCTCCGGCAAAAATAGTGTGATGATGCACAGACCGTGATGATGCACAGACAGGGGGGTGGGGTAAGGATGCTTTGCGGCGAGACGCGTCGCCACGCCACAAAGCATCCTCGGAGAAGAGAGGGAGCGGACTAGTCGTTGTAGCCGGCTGCCAGCTCGCTGATCTTGATGACCACCTGCATGGCCTTCTCCATCACCTGGATGGAGACAAACTCATAGGGGCCGTGGAAGTTGACGCCGCCAGCGAAGATGTTGGGGCAGGGAAGGCCGCGGTAGCTGAGCTGGGCGCCGTCCGTGCCGCCACGGATCGGCTCTACCTTCGGCTTCACACCCGTCTCCTCCATGGCCTTGAGCACGAAGTCGATGACGTGCATGTTGGGCTCGATCTTCTCCTTCATGTTGTAGTACTGGTCGGTGAGGGTGATCTCGAAGACGCCCTCGCCGTACTTCTCGTTCATCTTGGCCACGCAGTCGGCGAGGAACTTCTTGCGCTGCTCAAACTTCTGACGGTCGTGGTCGCGGATGATGTAGGAGAGCTTGCCCTCCTCGCAATGGCCCTCGATGGACAGGAGGTGGTAGAAGCCCTCGTAGCCCTCGGTGGTCTCGGGGATGTCGGTGGTGGGGATCAGAGCGTTGAACTCGGCGGCCAGGCGGGCAGCGTTGATCATCTTGCCCTTGGCGTAGCCCGTATGGACGCTCACGCCGTGGATGATGATCTTGGCAGCGGCGGCGTTGAAGCACTCATACTCCAGTTCGCCGATGTCGCCACCGTCCATCGTGTAGGCCCACTCGCAGCCAAACTTCTCCACGTCGAAGTGGTGGGCGCCCTTGCCGATCTCCTCGTCGGGGTTGAAGCCCACGCGGATCTTGCCGTGCTTCACCTCGGGATGGTCGCGCAGCCAGCACATGGCCTGGACGATCTCGGCGATGCCGGCCTTGTCGTCGGCGCCCAGCAGCGTGGTGCCGTCGGTGACGATGAGGTCCTCACCCTTGTGGGCGAGCAGCTCGGGGAACATCTTCGGCGAGGAGACGATGCCCGGAGAAAGCTCGATGTCGCCGCCGTCGTAGCTCTTGACGATACGGGCCTTGATGTTGGCGCCACTGGCGTCGAGGGCGGTATCGTAGTGGGCGATGAAGCCGATGGTGGGCACGGACTTGTCGGTGTTGGCGGGAAGGGTGGCGTAGATGTAGCCTTTCTCGTCCATCTCGACTTCCTTCAGGCCCTCCTTCTCCAGCTCCTCCTTGAGGTAGCGGGCGAAGATGAGCTGCTTCGGGTTGCTGGGTACGGTCTCGGACTCATCGACCGACTGGGTGTCAAACTTGGTGTAGTTGATAAATCGTTCTGCTATTTCCATAAGTTCTGGATGATTTTGGTATTCTTTTTTGCAAAGATACGGTTTTTCTATGATATGGCAAGGGAGTGGGCGTGGAAATTTCTAAAAAACAATAGCGAGGACGTGGAAAAAAATCGCGAGGGCGTGTAAAAACAATGGAGATCCCGCGTGAAAACAAAGGATAGGACGTGTAAAACAATGGAGCGGGCAGGGTCGGTAGGGGCAAAACCAATAAGCCCCCTGCCTTGGAAGACAGGGGGATATGATAGCTTATGATAAGATCTCTTACTGTGCGGCCTTCTCGCCCTGAGCGGGAGCACCCTGGGCAGGAGCGCCCTGAGCTGCACCCTGTGCGCCACCCTTCTGGGCGGGAGCAGCCTGCTTCTGCTGGCTGGCACCGAAGTTGGGCAGGTTGTTGGGGTTGGAAGAGCTGCTCTCGGCTGCACGCTCGATCACGCTCTGATCGGTGTTGGCAGAAGGAGCTACGTAGGCGCAGACAACGCTGAACACGACCATGGCAATAGCCAGTCCCCATGTGGCCTTTTCGATGAAGTCCGTCGTCTTGCGCACGCCGAGCACGCTGTTGGACGAGGAGAAGTTAGACGCCAGGCCACCACCCTTTGACTCTTGAATCATAACGATTCCGATCATCAGGAGTGCGGCGATCACGATAAGAATCACAAATAATGTGTAAAGTCCCATTTTTTATCTTTTTGTCTTTTATTTTTATTGTTCGTTCAAAATCAATTTCTGTAGAAACCGAATTTGGTCTGCAAAGTAACGATTTTTTTTTGGATATTCCAAATATAATCGCTGAATAATTTCCAGCGCCTTGGAATATCTGCCCTGCTTGATGTAGATACGCGCCAAAGTTTCGGTGAAATAGCTCGATCCTTCGTCCTCCACGGTTTCTTCCTCGGGCTCGTACTCGGTTTCGTCTTGTAGAGAAATTTTACCTTTCTCCTTGTTGATGAAGTCGTCGATGAGTTCCTGGCCCTTGAGTTGGGGGGTCTCCTGGGGGGCTTCGTCTCCGGCCTCCATGAGGTAGGCCACGTAGTCGATGGTGGCGTCGGCGGGGGTCGGCTTGCGCTTGACGACGGGCTGGTCCTGCGGCTTCGGCTGCGTCTCCTCGCCCTCCTCTCCGGGGAGCTGGTCGAGGAAACTGTCGATGAGCGCGGCGGTGCGGTCGCCCTCGGGGGCGTCCTGCGCGGAGGATTCGTCCTTGGCGGCTTCGTGCTCGGCGGCCTGATCGTCCCGCAACTGGTAGTGGGGACCTTCTGTCAGGTCGAAAAGGCGCTGGCGCTCGGTGATATAGACGGCGGCCCTACGCAGCTCCTCGTCGAAGGTGGGGTCGTGGAGCAGGTAGAGGTTCTTGAGCAGCAATAGCCGTGCGGGCTGGTAGTAAGGATAGCGTGCGAGCAGACTGCGCAGCTCGTAGAGGGTGTCCTTGCCCAGCCGTTCGGGGTGGCGCGTGAGGGTGGCTATGTTTATACTCATGATGTGGTGCTGATTGGAGGAATCCGTAAATAGTGGTGGCTGCCGTACATAGGTGGCGTGGGAAGCAGGGCTACCAGTTGGCCACGGTGGCATTGAATATCTGGTCGGTCAGGTCCTTGACCATCTGCTCCACCAGCTCTTGCTGCACGTCGTTGAGGTTGCGCGTGGTGGGGTAGGAGGAGGTGGCCGTAAACTGGCGCTCGAAGTCCTCGGCATGGTTCACGTTGTTGGTAAACCGCACGTTGACCGTGATGGAGAGTTCGGTCTGGGCAGCGTAGCCCTCGCTCGACACCGACTTGTTGCGCTGCTGATACTGCGTGATCTCGCCCTCGATCTGGAGGTCGCCGTCGCGACGGACCTGCTGCAACTTCGTGTGGTTGGCAAACTGGTCCTTGAGCGCATTGTTGAACATGGGGCCCATCGGTCCCCACACATAGGCGGAGCGGATGGGGAAATCGGCTATCTGGATGGTCTTGGTCTTGGTGTAGTCGATGCTGGCGCCGTTGAAGGTGTACTTCGGAACGCAGGATGTCGCCAAGGCCAGCAGCATCCATACCACCACGGCCGACACGCAGAGGTGGGCGGCGAGGCGTGGGGTCCTTTGATTCTTATCGCTTCTCATGCTTTATTTGTCTTCAAGTCCGTACGCTTGGACGTTTTATTTGTCTTCAAGTCCGTACGCATAGACGTTTTTATTTGTCTTCGAGTCCGTACTCCTTGATGCGGCGGTAGAGGGTGCGGTCGCTGATGCCGAGTTCCTGGGCCGCTTTCTTGCGGTTGCCGTTGTTGCGCTCCAGCGCCCTGACCACCATCTGTCGCTGGTTGTCGTTGAGGTTGAGACTTTCCTCCTCCTTCTGCGGGCGGGTCTCCTGTATCTCCTCGGCCACGGCGTCCTCCACCTCCTTGTCGTCAGGTCGGAAGGCGTCCTGGGTCGTGGCAGGAAGCGTCTGGGCGCCCTCCGTGGCCAGGTGGCGGTAGTGGGCCGTCTCTTCGAGCTCGCGGTAGGTCTCCAGTTGCTTGCGCACGTTGTTGAGGTCGCGGCGCAGGTCGCTGACGTTGCCACGGAGCTCGTAGAGGATCTTGTAGAGGATCTCGCGCTCGCTCTCGTAGCTATGCGATCCTTGCCCCTTATCGACGAGGGCCAGTTCGGTGCTCTCCGTGTCCTGGGGGATGAAGCGCAGGATCTCCTCCCGGTCGATCACTCTCTTCTCGGCAATGACCGACATCTGTTCGGTGATGTTCTTCAGTTGGCGCACGTTGCCGGGCCATTTGTACTTGAGCATCACCTGCTTGGCCTCGTCGTCGAGCGTGATCTTCGGCAACTTGTATTTCTCGGCCATCTGCATGGCGAAGAGGCGGAAGAGCAGCAGGATATCGTTGCCACGCTCGCGGAGGGGCGGCAGGTTGATGGGAATCGTGTTGAGACGGTAGTAGAGGTCCTCGCGAAACTTCCCCTCGCTGATGGCCTTGCGCATGTTGACGTTGGTGGCAGCGACGATGCGGACGTTGGTCTTTCGGATCTCCTGTCCTCCTACGCGGATGTATTCGCCCGTCTCCAGGACGCGGAGCAGGCGGGCCTGGGTGGCCATGGGCAGTTCGCCGACCTCGTCGAGGAAGAGCGTGCCCTTGTTGGCAATGCCAAAATAGCCCTCGCTTTCGCCGATGGCACCCGTGTAGGATCCCTTCTCGTGGCCGAAGAGTTCGCTGTCTATTGTTCCCTCGGGAATCGAACCACAGTTGATGGCGAAGTATTTCTCCCGCTTGCGGGGCGAGTTGTCGTGGATGACGCGCGGGATGATCTCTTTGCCCACGCCGCTCTCGCCGATGATCAGCACCGAGAGGTCGGTGGGAGCCACTTGCAAGGCCACGTCGAGGGCACGGTTGAGCGCGTCGCAGTTGCCCACGACGTTGTATCTTTGCTTGATGATTTGCAGTTTACTCGTATCCATTTCTTACCATAGTTGGGGTTAAAATAAAGCCGGCAGGCTTGTCGCCCGATTTTTTCTCCCGTTTTTTGCTTCTACTTCTGCTTCTCCCTTTTCTCCTTTTGCGTCTCCCTTTCTCCTTGTTGCTTCTCCTCCTTTGCCTTTGCCTTTGCCTTACTTCTCCTTGTCTCCTTCTCCCGTTTTCTCCTTATATAATATATAGGCAGAGTGGGGAGAAGTCAGGTCGCCAGGGCCGCAGCTTGGAGTCTTGTGGGTCGCTATGAGCCGCAGTTTGGAGTTTTGTGGGTCGCTATGGGCAAGGCGGCTTCTCCCGCAGGCTGGTGCGGTCGAGCTTGATGAGCAGAAGGCCGATGGCCGTCCAGATCAGTTCGCGGATGCGTACCAGCAGGGCGACAAAGATGCCCGCCGTGGCAGTCAGACCCAGTCCTGAGACCGACATCAGAAAGCCTCCCTCGCGTCCGCCGAGCTGCAGCGGCATGAAGAAGAGCATGTTGGCGAAGAGCGTCGTGAAGGCGATGATGAGGATGCAGTCGATGTAGTTGACGCTCGGGTAGAGCACGAGCAGGATGAACATCACCTCCAGGGCCGAGCAGACGCGGCAGGCCAGTTCCAGGAGCACGACTGTGAGAAACGTGCGCGGATTTTGGTTGTGGAGGGCTGCCACCTGGCGGTCGATGTTGTCGAGTTGTTCGCGATGGCCCTCGATAAACCGCCGTGCCCAGTGCTTGATGCCGGGAATGTGGCCGAGGAGTTTCATGCCCCTCACGGCAAGTCCGCGTCGGTAGCCAGCAAGGAAAAACCAGATGCAGAGGGCGCAAAAGCCGCCTGTCAGCGAGAGCATGATGGCCATGAAGGTGTTCAGCTCTTGCGTCAAGACATAGAGCACGATACTCAGCATCCAAAACCAAAAGTGGCTGAAGATGTGGGTCATCACGTAGAGCAGTACCGAGGCCGTGGCGCGCTCCGTGCCGATCTTAGGCTTGAGGACCATGATGCGGTAAGGCTCGCCGCCCATCAAGCCTCCTGGCGTGGCGTAGTTGAGGGCAAAGCCTGAGACGGTGATCTTGTAGAGCCACCAAAAGCCCACGTGCGCTCCGGACGTCTCTTGCGTCCCTCGATTCTCTTGGTACCCTTGAATCTCTCGAGTTTCTTGATTCTCTTGTTTCTCTTGAGTTTCTTGATTCTCTTGAGCTTCTCGATGCTCTCGATTCTCTTGCGTCTCGCTTGCGGCGCCGCGTCGCTCTCCGCTGCGGATGATGGTGTACCAGGCAGCCGTATTGAAAAGGTAGAGAAAGGCCCAAAGGACCACGACGGCGAAGAACCAGTAGCCTGCGCGTTGCAGGCCCTGCCACACTTCGGCAAAGTGGAGCTGGCTTACCATGACGGCAAGGACCACCAGGCCAAAGATGAAGAAGATGTTCTGGTACTTCTTTTTCATGTCTCAACGAGATCGTTTACTCTGCCTTGGGTTCGCGCTTCTTGGGAATGGCGAAGCGTACCTTCTCGCTCTCGTCTTTCTTCTCCTTGTAGAGTTTGGGGAGCGGATGGGCACCCGCCTGGTCGTAGGCGGCACGGTTGCGGAAGATGTCGATGGCCGTGAAGATGGCTTGGCGCAGCGGCTGCGGGTCGGCCACGCCCTTTCCGCCCAGCGGGAGTGTGTTGGCCAGGTCGGGGCAGGTGCGGACCAGCGGCAGGCCGACGGTGTAGTGGACGCCAGGACCGTCGCACAGCGCGTGGAAGGGTATCGTGCCCTGCTCGTAGTACATCGCGACGATAGCGTCGAAATGGGTGTAGTCGTTGCCGGCGAAGAGGGCGTCGGCGGCGTAGGGGCCAAAGGCCTGGATGCCCTCGGTGGTCAGCGTCTCGATGGCGGGGCGGATGATCTCCTGCTCCTCGGTGCCGAGCAGTCCGTTGTCGCCAGCCTTCGGATTGATGGAGAGGAGGGCGATGCGGGGATTGGAGAGGCGGAAGTCGCGACGCAGGCTCTGGGCGAGTTTGCGGCAGGTCTGCTCGATGCTGCCCTGGGTGATGCACTCCACCACCTGGCGCAAGGGCAGGTTGCGTGTGGCCAGGGCAATGCGCAGTCCGCCATCGACCATCAGGGTCTGGCCGTGGCCATCGGTCTCCAGGTGGTCTTCGATATAGCGGCTCTGTCCGCTAAACTGAAACTCGCTGGTGTTGTCGATGGGATTGGTGACGAGGACGTCGAAGCGGCCCTCGCGATAGTCGGCCAAGGCGCAGTCGAGGGCCTTGAGGGCGTAGTCTCCCGAGGTCTCGCTGGCCACGCCAGGCTCCACTTTCACCTCTTCTTCGTAGGTGGTCAGCAGATTGACCACGCCGTCGGTGGCCTCGCTTGCGTCCGAGATGATGGTGAAGTTGGCCTCTATCTCGAGCAGGTTGCGGTAGTAGGCTGCCACCTTGGGGGAACCGTAGATGATGGGCGTGCACAACTCCAGCATCTCGGGGTCGGCAAAGACCTTGAATATCAGCTCGTATCCGATACCGTTGGTATCGCCTTGGGTGATAGCCACCCGTATTTTCTTGTTATTCTCCATAAGATATATACTCATTGAAAACGACAGTGCGAAGCTGCCGCATGATGTTTCTTTTTTCTCTCTCGGGGGCGTAGGCGAAGGCGAGGAGCACGAGGGCGCCCTGCCTTGTCTTTTTGACGGAGGCCACAAAGGGTCCTCCCATCGCGTCGCCCTCCATCATCCATTGTCCCGTCAGGAGGTGGATCCCACGCTCTTGCTGGATTTGGACGGTCGCCAGCGCCAGGTGCATGGAGCTGGAGGCCTGATCGCCGTGGATGTGCTGGGAGAGCATCTGGTCGATGGCTCTTGCCCAGTCGGCTTTCGGACTGTCCGGCAGGCGCAGGACGCAGAGGCTTCTGAGGTTTTCTGCCCCGTTGGTGGCTATCCACAGAAAGTCTTTCGACGTCTTGCTGGCACGCATGGCCTCGGGCACTTTCATCTGGACGCCGAACTGCCTCCGTATCTTCTCCTCCATTTTGGGATGGTGGTTGTGCTGGAGGAAGGCATAGCTCTCTTGCTCCTCAAAGGCCAGAAGGTCGTGCAGGATCCGTGCCGAATCCTTCGCGGAGGCTTCGATGACGAGTTGCGGACGGGCGTTGAGGTCGTGTCCCGAAGCATACGGCTTGTCGCTCAGGATGACGATGGCGCGGGCCAGGAGGGCGTTGCCCTTGAGTTGGTCTTGCGTCGTAGGGCGCACGTCGAAGCGGGGCTCCGGCTGGGGCAGTCCAGGTTCTGGCCGGGAAAGGTAACTGGCGAGTTGGCCCGTGGTGTCGCCGACGACCAGCACTTCGCCCGCGCGGGCCGAACTGGAGGGCAGTCGGTGGCGGGACGCTTGCCGGCATCCGAGGAGGGTGCAGGCAATCATGAACCCGGCGAAGAGGACACTACGCATCGTGGCGCTGCTTCTCTCTCACCTCGCCGATCTCCTTGCTCGTCGAAAGGAGTCCGCAGGCCGCGAAGATGTCCTGGCCTCGCGACGCACGGATCGTCGTGAAGACGCCGTGGTGGGTCAGGTAGTCGCGGAAGGCCTCCATCCGCTCCTCGTCCGACTCGCGAAGGGGCACGTCGGGGATTTGGTGGAAGCGTATCAGATTCACGCGACACTCCAGTCCTTCCAGCAGACGGACGATGGCGCGGGCGTGGGTCGGGGTGTCGTTGAGTCCACCAAACAGGATGTACTCGAAGGAGAGGCGGCGCTGGTGGGTGAAGTCGTACTCGCGCAGCAGTTTCACTACCTCCTCGATGCCCATGCCTCGTTCGGCTGGCATGAGCTGCGCACGCTGCTCGGGGATGGGGGAGTGGAGGCTGATGGCCACGTGGCAGTCGCTCTCGTCGAGGAAGCGGCGCAACTTCTTGCGCACGCCGACGCTGCTGACCGTGATGCGCTTCGGAGACCAGGCCCAACCGTAGTCGGCGGTGAGGATCTCCGTGGCACGGAGCACGTTGTCGAGGTTGTCCATCGGCTCGCCTTGTCCCATGAAGACGATGTTGGTGAGCTTGTCCACAT
>QWBY01002689.1_pt1 | contig 10131 bp, 5 predicted proteins | sample 1972471 | NCBI WGS metagenome assembly QWBY01 (sample SAMN09866722, study PRJNA288562) | Human gut metagenome isolate term6_stool, whole genome shotgun sequencing...
GACAACTAAGGAGCACAGCGCAAGCTTCGACTTGGCGCAAGGCACACTTAATGGCGCAACAAGCAAAGACTCTGTAAAAGTCGCCCACGGAAGTACACTTGGAACTTTAGAAAAACCAGAACGAGAAGGCTATACATTTATAGGATGGAAAGCAGGAGACGAAGACTTTGATCCTGAAACAACACCTGTTAATAATGATGTTAAGATTGTAGCTCAATGGGCAAAAGCTGTTGAATCAATTGGCAAAAACGACACAGTTGACCAAAATCGCTTTATCAAAGTTACCTTTGATAAGGGAGCTCATGGCGAGCTATATATCGATGACGCTAAACAAGCAAGTCCATTAACTTATAAAGTTGACAAGACTTATACTATGGATCAAGCTAAAGCTAAAGGTCTAGTAGTACCAAAAGTTATCGCAAACACTTACTATAAATTGTTAGCAGCAAATAACGGTTGGGATAAAGCACTTGAACTTGCAGGACAAAACATCGAGTTCACAGCAAAATACGAACCAATAGCAGATGTAATACCAGTAGACCCAAGAGTAACACCAGACAATAAACTTCAAGATGACAAACCAGAAGGCATGGTATTAGTTGAGTTTAAAGTGCCAGAAGACAAGGCCTTTATGACAGGAACAACAAAATTCTATGTAAAAGCTAACACAGATGTTAAGCTTGACACACCTGTTGTTCACAGAAAAACAGAAGATTATATCTTCAATGGCTGGAACTTTAAAGCAAATCCTGATGGCACATACACATTTACACAAGACACAGTTTTAAAGGAAGGAAATAAAGCAAAACCAACAATAGGTATAATAATTCCAAGCGTGGGAGACCCAGAGGTTAGTGTTGAATCTATGACTGAGGGCGCAACAGGATATCTTGAAGTTAGTAGAAAGGGACAAAATCCAGTTACCATCAAAGCAGATAAAGATGAATATGGTATGTACTTCGAAATACCTCAAGAGCTAGGTGGCGAACTTAGGAAGAGAGACATGATTAAAGTATACGCAGAGCTTGATGGACTAAGATCCGACACTAGAGAGTATAGAATTAAATAACTTAATACAAAACAGATAAGAGATGCTAAGCTATATGCTTGGCATCTTTTTTACGTCAACGACCATTAATTTACGTAAAAGTCTTTTAAAACGTGGCTCTTTGTGGTATAATAATAGGCGGAGAAGTGCGTTCAAACGCACGTACTAATACAAGCATGTAAAGTGAGGAGAGAGAAATGATACAAGTTAATATGGTGCGGATACTTATCCTCGCGTTGCTCTTGCTAATGATGACATTGCCACGAGCAGTGCCGCACCTAAGTCGCGAGGTCTTGATACATACAAGGCAAGGAGCGGCATGTAGCGAGAGATATGTGCAAGTACTTGATACAAGTAGAAAGTATAAGCCTAATGAATTAGGCAAGATAAAGAGGAATGAGACTAAACTTGCGCTACAACAAATTGTAAGCGCAGAGGCAAATAAAAGATTTAGGGGTAAGGTGAGAGTAAATGACTAAAAGAGTTGCTTCATTGGTACTAGCAATAGCGATGCTTTTGCAAATTTTGGTACCACAAACATTAATCGCAAAGGAGGAAGTTAAAGCTCCTTCAGACAATCTAGTAAAGGAAGGTATGATTAGTGGCGACAGCTACGATTCAAAGCTTATGCTAGAATTAAACAGACTAACAGCAAAAAACAGAAGGAAGAGATCTGCAGATCCGGGCACAAGTCTGTTCGGCTACTTTGAAGATGGACAAGAGCCAAAAGATAAGGACAAGCCAAAGTACTACGGAGAAGTTAAGGCAATACTTAATGTTGTAGGCATTGATGGAGGAACATTCCCATGGAATGATATCTTCGGTACTGACGAGAAGGGAAATCCCAAGGCTGCACACTTAAGATTCATACAAATGAATGATGGAGTTGAGACAGGTATAGAGCGCGTGCTAGAAGTAACTGAGTCGGGAAACTATCTATGGACAGATGGTGATGACAACCCAGCAGAACTACCTTTATTTAATTATAAATTAGAACCTCTAACTTATGAAGTAAAACTAGATGAGGAAGTTTCTGACAAGGTTAAACTGCTTACTGCTAGGCTAACTAAAACAGAAGATGCTGACACACCTACATTTGAACCGCCAGATGCAGAAGGTAGAATTAAATACCACATAAATTTAGTGCTAGGACTACAACAAGTTGCTTCATCAAAGTTTGTATCAGAGTGGCATACGGGAGTAGCTGAAAGTGATAGACCGCAAGTTCAAGGAAGCATGACAGCAAGTATGGATACTGGTAAAAGTAAGACAATAAACTTTAACCTCCCTACTAATGATAATGTCGAAGTTATTGTAAGGACTAATAGCAGACGTGATAAAAATAAATTTATACCAGAATTTCTTTTCAAGACTCCAACAACAGTTGAATTAAAAACTGACACCGCAGGTTTAACTTTTGAAGAAACTAATGGGGTTAAGACTGTTACATCAGGCGACCATAAATTCAAATACGAATTCACTTATGACGTCCTAAACGGCGGTAAGCTTGTTATGACCGAAATAATACCATTGACATTTGATGCTAATGGTGGTGAGTTTGCCAATTTTACAGCTCCTGATACAAAAACACAAATTATAAAAGAAGTAGAGTATGGCAAGGACTTAGATAAATTACCTGACAACCCAAGAAGAGACAGATACGGTTTCAAGGGCTGGGGAATAAAGAAGGCTCAAGATAAGCTTGTTGCAGTTACTAGTGAAGCATTCAAAAACATCAAGAAGCCTACTACTTTCTATGCTATTTGGAAGAAGAACAAAGTATCAGCAGATCGCTTAGAAGTAAAAGAATCATATAAAGAAGGAACAGAATATGTTAACGACTTTATTCCTACGTTTGACCAACTTAGGGGACAAGTAAAGATTAGAGACGCAAGTGGAATTCCACAAGCTCTAAAAGATACAGATAAACTTGAAATATTAGATGATAGTGGAAATGCCATTCCAGAAACTGATTTAAAAGATAAATTATATGAAAAATTAAAGGAAGACCCAAGTACAGAAGTTTCTAGAGAAGTTCGTATAGAAGCAAGAGTAACTCGTGCAGATGGAACACCACAACATGTTACTATAATGGTGAATGTCTTTAAGAACATTTACGAAGCGAAGACTGAAAGCAATCCACCTTACTATGTACCTAATGGCTATGTAAAGGTAACAGTAGATCCAACTACAAAGGCGGAAAAACCACAAAAGTACTTCTACTATGTAAATCCTGATGCAAAAGTTGCTATTGAAAAAGAAAATCCGGTAGGGGTTGGAGCAAATACTTTTGTTAAGTGGGCTAATGGTGATAAAGTATATAAATTAGATGGAAAAGAAAGAAATCAATTTAAAGACGCAACAACAATAAGAGCTGAGTACACTACAGATGTAATCCCACAAACTGGAACAGAGAAGCCTGATACAGTTCCAGCAAATTTTGTTGAAGTAAAATTTGTTCCAACAGATAAAGCTACTAATGAAACAAAAGCTGAAAAAGTATTCTGGGTTAATCCAGAAAAAGAAGTTACTATTCCAGTAGATAATCCAGTTGGTAAAGATACTAACACATTTAAAGAATGGAAGATTGGTGTAAATGCTGATGGAGACGTTTATACAGTAGGAACTGCTAAAAAATTTACCGATGTAAATGGAACTACAATTACTGCAACTTATGTAGATGACGTGCTTCCAGCAGATGCAAGTGGAAATAAACCAAGTGAAGCACCAACTGACTATGTAAAAGTAACTGTTAAAAAGACAGATAAGGCTAAACTTTCTACAGATCCAGTAGAAAAAGAAGAACAGATTTTCTATGTAAATCCTAATAAAAAAGTTAAATTGCCAGTTACTAAACCAGAAGGTAAAGATGTTGCGGTTGGAGAAGACAATAATAATACTAAAGCTTTTAAATGGAAATTCACTGAATGGAAATCAGACGAAAATGGTCCAAGAACTTGGAAAGAAAATGTAGTAGCTGCTGGTATAGAAGATAAATTCCCTGTAGAAACAACTATCACTGCACAGTATGAAAAAGTTATTACAGACCAAGGCTCAGTTACAGCAGATGAAATTACTACTCACGAATCATTTAAAGATGGTGACGCTTGGGTTAATAACTTCATCGATAGCGAAGCAAGTGAAGCAAAACTTAAAGCAGCACTTAAAGTAAATGGCGGGGAATTGCCTAATGATGCAACAGTTACTTTCTTATTAGATAAAGACTCAAGTGGAACCCAATATGCAAGTCTTGAAGCAGAACTATATGACAAGCTTCAAGAAAAAGCTAACACAAACAATGAACCTACAAGAGTAGAAAAAGTTAAGGCTCAAGTTAAGTTTGCTAACGGAGAAGTTCAAACTGTTGACATACCTATCAAGGTATACAAGAACATCTACGAAGCAAAGACTGAAAGCAATCCACCTTACTATGTACCAGATGAATATGTAAAGGTAACAGTAGATCCAACTACTAAGGCAACTGAGCCACAAAAGACTTATTACTATGTAAACCCAGCGGCTAAGGTAGTAATACCTGGAGAAGATCCAACAGGTATAGATGGTAACACATTTACTAAATGGTTAATTGACGGCACAGATACTGAATACAAACTTAAAGATAAACCAAGACATAAATTTGAAAAAGAAACAATAATAAAGGCACAGTATTCAAAAGATGTAATTCCTCAAGAAGGAGATACAAAACCAGAAGGTACACCAGATAACTTTAAAAAAGTAACATTTGACCCAACAGATAACGGTACTATGGAAGGTGCAAAAATATTCTGGGTAAACCCTGAAAAAGAAGTTACTATTCCAGTAAAGGATCCAGTAGGTAAAACTTACTACACATTTAATGGATGGAAGATTGGTGACGTTACTACAGGAAAAACTTACAATCCAAGTACCCCTAAGAAGTTTGAACAAGATACAACAATTACAGCGACTTATACTGAATCAGATAATATAATTCCATTTAACCCAAGCGACTTAGACAATCCAAACAACCCTATCAAGAGACCAGAAGGTTATGTAAAGGTTACATTCGATGCAGAGGCAGGTATAAAATTAACAGAACAAAAGGCATATTATGTTAAGAAAAATGCAAAAGATACCGAAGGTAAGCCAATTACTCTTGGTAGTGCAGCACTTAAAAAACCGGCTTATGATGTAGCCAGCGGATATGCATTTAATGGCTGGAATAAGCCAGACACAACTGAAATTAAAGAAGACATTGTAGTAACAGCAAAGGCTAGAAAGACATACAGCGAATGCACACCTGACTATAGACCAGACGACAACTACGAAACTAGATACAAATACAGAGACAGAATCGTTGAAAAGGAAAAGATCGTTGAGAAGATTGTCAAGGTTGGCAGCGACGACATGCTTAAGGAAATCAGATACATGCAAGGCTTCGAGGGCAAGTTCAGACCATACGACGGCCTAAGAAGATGCGAAGCAGCACAAATCTTAGCCAACGCTCTTAAGGCTGACGGCTACAGATATAACGAACACTACGCTCTAAGCTACACTGACGTTGGCAACGAGTGGTACACAGACGCAATCAGAGTCGTAACTCAAGCAGGCGTCTTCGCAGGTTACAACGACGGAACATTCAAACCAAATGGCAAGATCACAAGAGCTGAGTGGATATCCACACTTAGAAGGTTCCAAAACCTTAGAGTAGAAGCAGGCAACCTAATGAACCTAAAACCAGGTCACTGGGCAAGCGGCGAAGTTGGCGCAGCACTTATGGCAGGCTGGCTAGAAATTTATGTCAATGGTACAGTAAAATTCGATGCAGACGCACCTATCACTAGACAAGAGGTTGCAGCAGTATCGAACAAGGCTTTCAGAAGAGTACTTGACAAGGTATATCTAAGAAGAAGTGTCAACACACTATTAAACTACAAAGACATTAATCCAAGCATGCCACTATACGAAGACATACTATGCGCAAGCAACACACTATTAACAGATGGCAGATACTACAAGGCCAACACTATTGTAATGGATAATGTGACATTCAATATTGTTACTGATCTGTTAAAGATAACTCAAAAGAAATTCCAAATTTTGCATTAAAATTGCATCTTGCGCTCGTTCCTTCCTTAGCAATGCTCGAGTACACTTGTACACTCCGCTTGCTTCGTCGGTCCACTTCGCGCAATATATCAATTTTCCTAGCAAAATTACTTAATAAATACAATTGAGTATATATTATCTATATAGAAAGAGAGCTTCGGCTCTCTTTTTTGTGTGTGATTAAGCAAAGTTTATTATTATAAGTCATAAAAGAGTTTGCAATTGAAAATACAAGGCATTAATGATATAATGAATAAAACTTATGTTGTTATTTAAGTAAATAATATCTTGGAGGTTAATGTATGGGAAAGAAATTGATTTGGATTTTACTGCTTGTGATGCTTTTAAGTGTATCTGTTAATGCTCAAGAAGAAAAGCAAGAATTTGTTGATGCTATTAAAAGCGAGCAAAATTTAAGTGTTGATGGAAAAAGTGTAAGCATAAGTGCTTATAATATAGCTGGCAATAACTACTTTAAACTTAGAGATGTAGCTAATATTGTGAGTGGAACTGAAAAAGAGTTTGATGTTGGATATAACGAAAAGGATGAAGAGATAGTTATAACTACTAATAAAGCTTACAGCAAAGTTAGTGAAGGTGTTTCGAAAATTGACAAGCTTAAAACAAGGGGAAAACTTGGCACTGAGAAGATAAAATTAAACTCTCATGCGGCTTATATTGACTTTGTAAACATAGATGGCAGCAACTATATTAAGCTTCGTGACATTGGAGAACTTGTTGGTTTTACTGTTGAATACAATGCTCAAAAGAGAGAAATTATGATTGAAACAAATGATTTTGATTATATTGAAGAAAAGGAATATAATGATGGAGACGATAAAGCGAAGCTTGATGATATAAGCTTAGATGATGTTAAGAAGATTAGTAACAGCTTAAGCGGTGAGTACAAGTTTGAACTAGAAGAGAAGGGGGATAAACTTAAATTTTATCTAAACAATAACGGCAGAAAGGATAGGTTTTATCTTTATAAATACACTCATTCGAATATTGAAGATAAATTATATGGCTGTCCAGAACGTTTATACGGTGATGATTTTCCTATATATATGGACAATTTAAAAAAATTTATAAAGAAGATTAATGAGACTTTAGACAAGGCTGGTAGAGAGAACTTAAAAGTTACACTACCTGTATATAATTATATATATTTTATGAAAGCAAAAAATGCATCAGTTTGTAGAGACACAACTTATAAACCTGAAATTATAATTAGAACAAGTTTTTTAAGTCAAGACTTACTTGGCAAGTCTGCAAACGGATATGACTTACCATTACAATTCAGCAGGGATAATAATATTGGTGCAGCAGATACACAAATGATACCCGATAGTAATGGTCTTAGTGAAGATATTATTCATTTGGGTAAGGCGTATATGTATATGATTGATAAAGACTATAATAAGGTACCTGTTTATGGGGAGTTTAGCACAATCACAGTAGATAACGATGCAAAGCTCTTTGTTGTTGAATACACTGTCAATAGAATCAAAGGAAGGATGCTTGTGTACTTAGTTAATTAAGAGTATCATATCTATATAGAAAGAGAGCTTCGGCTCTCTTTTTTGTATGCTCGAGTTCATTAATCCAAATAGTTCTACTTGGAGGGATTGAAAAGTAAATTTTTATTCGCCAACACTTCAATTTTGCAAAAGAAAGACATGACTTATCTTTATTCACCAACACCTCAATTTCACGGATAAAAGAAGAACCTCGCTAATGATCTAAAGAGAACCTTTGCGCTACTTGGAGCGATAGAAAATTAATTTTTATTCACCATAACCTCAATTTTGCAGAGCGATTTGATGAGATTGGCGTTGTACAGAATTTTTTGGAGCGAGTCGTATGAATATACGTCGCAGCGACAAAAGAATTCGAAACTAGCCAAGATCGCAAATCGAATGCAAAAGTGAAATCTTAAGGAATTCTTAAGGGAAAATTAAGAAAAAATTAAGATTTGTGTATTATAATAGACCCATAAAGATAAAAAAGGAGTGAAAACTATGAATGAAATTTTAAATGTAAATTCTGTAAGCAAGGTTTACGGCTCTTTCTACGCACTAAAGGATGTCAACATGTGTGTAAACGAAGGCGAGATCTACGGTCTTGTCGGCAAGAACGGCGCTGGTAAATCTACTTTACTAAAAATCATAACTGGCCTTAGCTACGCAACAAGTGGTTCTATCGAGCTTCTTGGCGATGCGGGCGCAAATATTAACATAGCGAGGAGAAGGACAGGCGCTCTAATCAACAGGCCTTACTTCATTCCTACGCTTAGTGCAAGGGACAATCTTGAGTACATCGTGATCAACAGGGACATCAAGGACAGAAAGAAGAAGGTTAACGAAACTTTGGAGCTTATCGGCCTTGAAAATACTAAAAACAAAAAGGCGAAGAACTTTTCCTTAGGTATGCAACAAAGGCTTGCCATCGGTATCGCGCTTATCGATGACCCGGTCTTTCTAATTCTTGACGAACCGATCAATGGTCTTGACCCTATCGGTATCAAGGAGATTAGGGACCTTATCAAGCTTGTTAATCAAGAGAAGAAGACTACAGTCATGATCTCGAGCCACATCCTAAGCGAGCTTAACATGGTTGCTACTAAGTACGGCTTTATTGACAATGGTAGGCTGATCCAAGAGATAACTAAGGATGAGCTTAACGAAAAGCTTAAATCGTCTACAAAGATCAAGGTTGACGACGCTGCGAAGGCGACTATAGTTTTGGAAGAGGACATGAAGCTTCACAATTACAAGGTTTTAGCTGATAATGTCATTGCTATCTATGATAATGTTAATAGCAGCGCCATATTCAAGGCCTTCCAAGATGCAGGCGTTGAAATCATCGAGATAAATCAAGTTAAGGATGAGTTTGAATCTTATTTCTTAAGCTTAGTAGGAGGTAGAAGAGATGTTTAATTTTATGAAATCAGAATTATTTAGAATTAGTAAAAGAAAGTACAATGTAGGTCTATACATCTTCGGCTTTGTGATGTGTGCCTTTGTCTTATACATCTTTCAAGGAATTAAAATAAGAGACATGGCAGGCAGGGAAGCAGATCGTGACCTTGCAATGATGTTCTTAACTTTAGGTCAAATACTATCCTTAGCATCCATACTAATACCACTAATGGTGAACCTTACAGCGCTTGAACCATACGCATCGGGCGCCATCAACAATAACTTAGCACTTGGTCAATCCAGGATGAAGATCTACCTAGCAAATGCAATAATTTCCTTCCTATATATCTTAGTCTACATGATCATCATGTGCACTATACTTATAGGCGGCGGCGCAATTATCGCACCATTTACTAGTATATCATTTGCAGATATGATGAAAAACTTCCTTATAGGCTTTGCGTATCTACTACCATGCATATGGTTTTATGTGTCACTTGTTTTGTTCTTCCAAATACTTACAAGACACAGATCATCAGCCATTGCCATATCTTATGTAGCCATGGCAATCTTCCAACCGGTACTTTTAATAATTTTAACTAAATTCAGATTGTCTCACGAGCTAATATTTCTAGCTCCGTCAAGGATTACTCAATCAATAACAACAATGATGGGTAGCTACGGACTTGACTTTTTACAAAAAACAACTTACGCAGAAAGATTTATGAATGTTAATACTTTGCTTTGCATCATGCTTGGATGGATAGCTCTTGTTTGGGCTGGCATCTACTTTGTAGGCAGAAAAAGAGAATTTTAATGAAAAGGGTATTTCCTGCAATCATACTAGCAGCGGCACTAATTTTTTTAGTAGCCGCTCTTGGTTTAGATTTAATGACTGTTGTTATTGTGCTTTTAGCTCTTGTGGCATATCTTTCTTACACCATATATATATCAAGAAAAGAGCTTAGAGAGTTTCGTGAAAACCTTGAGGACAAGGAAGCAAGCGAGATTAAGGTCGCTTTGCAAAGCTATTCTTACACGGGTGAATTGAATGAGATCTGTAAGATAATCGAA
>QWBY01002690.1_pt1 | contig 10130 bp, 4 predicted proteins | sample 1972471 | NCBI WGS metagenome assembly QWBY01 (sample SAMN09866722, study PRJNA288562) | Human gut metagenome isolate term6_stool, whole genome shotgun sequencing...
ACTCGAAATAGTGACTTCTTCCTCTACCGCATCGCCGTTCACTTCAGTTAGTTTTTTGTGGGGGGCTTCTCCCCCAGCACCTCAAAATAGGAATTAGCCTCACAAGCTACGCACTATCCACTACGCGAAGCGGAGTGTCACTTGCTTTTTCTCGAAATATTGCTTAATTTCGCCCTTGTAAAGGCAAGTTCTCAGCGACGCCTTGAGCATTCCTCTATATTTCTCTGCATTGCGACCAGTCGTAGCGTGGTGAAATATAGGAGCGTGTGAGTGGTAGTCAGAGATGTATGCCTAACATGACGCAAGAAACATATTTAACACACTAAACTTAGTTACAAGCTATGAAAAGACTATTACCTATTCTGCTATGCATCTTAGCGTTTGCAGCACCACGGCTCTACGGACAGACGAGCTACACCGTCAAGTTCTCTGCTGATCCTGAAAAGGGCGGTACCATCACAGCAACGACCTTCAAGGGCTTCAACGAAGTCACTCTAACCTCTGGCGAAAAGGTTGATGAAGGCAAATCTGTAATCTTCATCGCTGAGGCAAACGAAGGCTATGAGTTCGTAAAGTATACGGTCAATGGGCTAGACGCTACCATGGACTTTACCCAACCAGAGAGGTACGAAGAAACTGAGCTTTACCGAGACATCGAGGTAGTCGCTGTCTTCAAGAGTACAGCTCCTGCTGAGGAGTACGCGGCCACCTATGCAGCCGATCCTGAGGAGGGTGGTACCGTCACAGCAACGTACTATGACAATGTCAATGACGAGGAGGTCCCCTTCGATTCGGGTGCCATGTTCTCTGGTGATGAGAACTATCTCACCTTCACTGCAAAGGCTAACGACGGCTATAAGTTCATAAAGTGGACAGCCAATGGTGAGGATCTCGAGCCTAGCGATGCTAAGAATCCTGAGGTGCTTGCATATCAGGCTAAGGAGGCTCTTGATATCAAGGCAGTCTTCAAGAAGCTCTATCCACTCACCCTCACAGCTACCGAGGGCGGTAAACTCGTAGCTAAGGCAGGCGACAAGGAGCTAAAGTCTGGTGACAAGGTCACCGAGGGTACGATGATAACCATCGAGGCTACACCTGAGGCCGACTACGAGCTCACAGCGCTTACGGCTGGCACTGAGGATATCCTAGCTGCCAAGTCCTTTGAGATGAAGGGTGCTACCGAGGTTAAGGCGACCTTTACCAAGCTACAGAAGAACTACGTCGTCACCCTGCAGCCCTGCGAGCACGGCACTATCTCTATCAAGGAGGATGTAGACCTCAAGGCTGTACCTGAGGGTACTAAGCTGACGGTCGTAGCTAAGGGAGCCAACGATAAGTGCGAGCTCAAGTCACTCACGGCAAATGGTAAGGATATCCTCAAGGATATGACCTTTACGGTCACTGAGGATGTGACAGTCGTTGCTGAGTTTGTCGACCACACGGGCATTGATGCAGTTGCTGCAGATGCGTTTGTCATCTATCCTAACCCTGCTAGCGAGTCCGCTACCATCACAGGTCTAGCACCTGAGGCAGATGTCGCTCTCTACACGCTGGATGGTCAGCTGGTTACTCGCCTAGTAGCCGACCGCTCTGGTAGCCTACAGATAGACCTCACCGCTCTAATCGATGGTACCTATTTCGTAGTGACCGAGGGCGCATCACAGCGACTCGTCGTCAAGCACAACTAAATCGCTCTAGTGGTGGCGTCGGAGTAGTTAGAGCAGACCTGACTCGTCAAGATACTTAGGTTACTCCACTACCCCGACGCCTCCAACCTTTGTGAGGGACAGCCCCCTCATCATTTGGAGCCTTACATTACTATCCACGTGGGAAATCAAATTTCCACGTGGATATTTTTTATCTCCCAAGTGGAAAAGAAAAAATTCTTCGGAAGTTTCATTTCATTCCTCCGAAGTTTCATTTGATTCTTCCGAAGTTTTATTTCTCGCCTACGTGGAGAAAATTGCTTTCCTAGGTGGATATTTGGAAATTCCTGCGTGAGAGTCGAATCAGAGGTACGAAGTTAGAGATTAGAGATCCGATCACTCTGATAGATCCGATGGTTTCGATAGCTAACAGCCAATAGCTAACAGCCAACAGCCAATCCATGGCTGACGCATTATATACGGTGAGCTCATCTCCCTCTCTACTCCTCGCTAGTCGTCATCTGCAGCTCCTGACTGAACGATTATAATGCATCAGCCCTGGCCAGGTAAATTCAACGCCGGTTCGTTACAATAATTTAGAGCTGACTACATATCAAAACGGCACCGTGTCGGGGAAAAGTGATTTCCACGTGGAGATTTCGAAATATCCACGTGGAGATTTGAGATTTCCCACGTGGATCTTCGAGAAAGGAAGGAATCGGACGAATTTCCCCGTAAAGATATGTAAATAGAGATTAGAGGTTAGAAGTTAGAGATCCGATCACTCTGATAGCTCCGATGGTTCCGATAGCTAACAGCCAATAGCCAATCCATGGCTGACACATTTATATATAATGCACTCATCTATGCCTCGCTTGTCGCTCATGTGTAGCTTCTGGCAGTGCGATTAGAATGCGTCAGCCCTGGAGGAGAGCATGCTCTGCGGTGGCGATTGACAAATTAGCCTTATCTTTGTGGTTGAGAGGGAGGAGATTTTTCGTCCCCCCTTCAGTACTACTAATCTGATAACCCTATCACGAACCTATGAAAAGAATTCTATTTGTAGCACTCCTGATGACTTGCAGTGTAGCGCTTTTTGCCTCTTGTGGCCAAACGAAGGACTGGCACCTCAGTGAGCAATGTATGAAGACCTTGAATGATCGCTATGCCAACGCCCGCATCCTAGAGGTGGACTATGACGATGGCATGGTCGAGGTAGAGATACGGCACGACAAGAAAGATAAGGAGGTACTCTTCACAAGAACCTGTGAGTGGATCTCCACGAGCTGGGATGTCGCTCGGAGAAACGTCCCCGACGTCGTCATGCAGGCACTCCAGCAGAAGTACCCCAATGCACGCATTGACGATATCGACTTCATCGAGATGCCTCTGGGCTCTTACTATCGCTTTGAGATAGAGCTGAGAGGTGACCATGACGAGTATGTCTACATCACGCCTGAGGGGGTGATCACCGAGGTACGCGTCTATCACAGATGATCCGCTAGCTACTAAATAGCAATAACGCACAAGGCGGGCTAGACCACGTGTCTAGTCCGCCTTGTGTTGCTGTTAGCTGTTGGCCGTTGGCTAGAACTATCAGAGTGAATCAGAGCCATCTGAACGATCTAACCTCTACTCTCTAACTTCTCACCTCTAATGCGATCTCCGATATCGATTTTTTATCTGACAAGCAGGAGTATTCGTAAGATTTGCAAAGTTGAGGTTTGCTCGACCTCCTTGCGCTTTTCGTTGAGAATGGGTACATTTGTGGTGCTAGCATGCAACGAGACTCAAATATCAGAGCGACAACTTACTCTAGCCTTCCGATGACACTAATCAAATCACATAGTATATGAAGCATTACTACTCTTTATTGACCTGTGCGCTCTCCCTGCTCTTATGGTGGAGCGTAGCGTCACTATCGGCTCAGGCCACGATCGATGTCACAGAGCCAGGCACGCTTCAGGCGAAGTTGAGCGAAACAACCGAGCTATCCAATCTCGTAATCACGGGATCACTCAATGCGGATGACTTCGGTGCCCTAAGAAGCACAGCTGGCATCACGACACTCGATCTCTCTGACGTGGAGATCGTCGCTGGCGGTAGCTACGTGGGCAACCCCGATATGTCGGAGACTGTCGAGACAGTACCTGGCACTATGCCGGGTTACTTCCTCTTTGCTGGCAAACTGGCAGAGAGCCTGACCACGATCACGTTACCCAACAGTGTGACTCGACTAGGTACTCGCTGTCTGCAAAATGGTGGCAAGTTGACCGAGATCAACCTCCCTAGCGAACTTACCTATCTAGGCGAGATGGCTTTTGGTTGCTGTGAGAGCCTAACGGCTATAGAGCTACCCGAGAGCATCGATACGCTAGCCGGAGCAACATTCGAAGGGTGTAAGGCACTGGAGTCTGTGGAGCTACCCGAGAGCGTTGTCTCAATGGGAGGCTCCGTCTTCTCTGGTTGCGAGGCACTCTCCGAGGTGACACTACCTCAGACGCTTCGGGAGATTCCTTTTGCTACGTTCAAGGGATGCACCTCACTAGAGGAGCTAGATATGCCGAAGTATCTTAAGAAGATCGGGGTCTCAGCCTTCGAGGGCTGCACGAGTCTCTCCGAGATACAGCTACCGCCACTGATGCGCACCATAGAGCATGACGCGTTCAATGGTTGCGTGGCTCTTACGAGTGTCACCACACAGAGTATGGCGATGGAGACTATCGGCGACCAAGCATTTATGGACTGCAAGGCACTGAAGGAGATCATGATCCCCGCTGGCGTAACTAGGATCGGGGGCAACGCCTTCAGCGGTTGCGAGGCACTAGCTAATGTTATCTTGCCCTCCAAGCTCAAGACACTTATGGGCGGGGCCTTCGCTCGCACAGCGATCACTGAGGTGACGATACCTGATGCGTGTGAGGAGATACTCTATGGTGCTTTCGCCAATTGTAAGAGTCTTGAGACAGTGACGCTGCCTCGCTCGATGAAGAAGATGAGCGACAAGGCCTTCGGCGGTTGCGATTCGCTCAAGACCTTGATCGTGACCAACCCGACACCTGTCGTCTCTAACAAGGCGGAGGATCTAGCTGGTCTAGCCGACCTCTCTGCTATGAGTGCCCTCACGCTCATCGTGCCTGAGGGAACCAAGGCTGCTTACGCAGCTGCCAAGCAGTGGAAGGAGTTTGCTAACGTATCGGAGATGCTGACACTCACGGCTGCGGTCTCTGCCGAGAAACCGCTAGAGGGTACCATCACTGCACTGACGACGCCCGAACTATACCGCACGGTCAAGCTCACGGGCACGATAACGAGTGCCGACCTGGAGGCGCTTGCACAGCTTCCCCGCATGCAGGAGCTAGACCTCGGCGAGGTTACTTACGATGCTGAGGAGAATCCGCTAGAGGGCTTCAACTTCAGAGAGTACGCACAGCTGCGCAAGCTAACCTATCCTAAGCAGCTCACGACGATCCCTGCCTCTAGCTGTAGTCAAGCAATGCTTCTCGAGGAGGTGGTGCTACCTGAGGGCGTGACCGACATCGAGGAGGAGGCTTTTGGCTACTGCACTGCGTTGCGTAGCATTGCGCTACCCCAGACGGCTCTAAACCTTGGCGAGAGTGTCTTCCATGGCTGCGCTTCGCTAGAGTCGATCACCCTCCCCGATAGCATAGAGCTGATACCAGACTACGGTTTCTTCGACTGTGTCTCGCTGCAGGAGGTTCGCTTTCCTAAGAAGGTTGCTGACATAGGCGAGGAAGCTTTTGTCAATTGCTCACACATCAAGCAGATCTGGCTGGGCGAGAGCGTCAACGAGATCAAGGATATGGCTTTCTTCGCTTGTGATGCCCTAGATACGATCACAACGCTTCGCGAGGAGCCTCCTGTCACGTCAGAGGACGCTTTCACCGAGGAGCACTACGAGACGGTGACGATCGTTGTCGCCTCGGAGGAGATCCAGAAGGCTTACCAAGCAGCGGATGCGTGGCGCAACTTCAAGCACTACAAGGTCGCCACAGCGGATACTCCTATCGCACAAGTCACTGACAAGGCTCATGCAGCTGTCGTGTATGGTGCTTTAGCTGCGCTCCACCTAGAGCTGGCTGATGCTGAGAGTCTCGTCTCTATCTACTCGCCTAGCGGTCTACAGCTAGCCTCTCACTACCTGCCCGCTGGTACTTATGAGCTGCCACTCGCAGAGGGTCTTTATATCGTTACGGTCAATCAATCAAGCTACAAGGTATATGTACGCTAAGCAATCACGACTCTATACGATCATCCTAGCTAGTCTCCTCCTCCTTTTCGGCTGGGGGAGCACTAGCTCCTCGCTACAAGCTCAGAACACTATCCCCGCATCGGAGCAAGAGGCTCTCCTCGAACTCTATGACCAGTGCGGTGGCTCTGGTTGGGCGGAGGGGTACAATTGGCGTGCTGCTTCAGGACCAGACAAGTACGCTGGCGTAATCATCGAAAGCGGACACGTGCAGGGCATTGCGCTTGATGGGGTAGGACTGACGGGGCAACTGCCGAAGAGCTTCTTTACCGCCTTCCCGGAGCTACGTCTTGTGGGTCTCTCCAACAATCGGCTCTCGGGTCCTATCCCCGAGGCGTTTGGTGAAATGACTAAGCTGCAGGCACTCACGCTCAGTAGCAATCTATGGACGGGAGAGCTGCCTAACCTAGACAAGCTAGTCAATATGAAGATCCTACACTTGGCAAACTTCTATAATGTAGATACCAAGGGAAATGTGATCTCAGAGGTGACCGGTACGCTACCTGACATCTCTAAGATGCCTCAGCTAGAGTATATCGACGCTTCCTACTCCAAACTCTCTGGACAGCTGCCCGAGCAGATCGGTCTCTGTCGCAATCTACAGGTTCTAGAGCTTTCCGCTAATCAGCTGACGGGCTCTATACCCGCCTCTCTCAGTGAGTGTACCGAGCTGCAGATCTTCTCAGTCCAAGACAATAAGATGAGCGGCGAGATACCAGACCTAGGTGACCTTGTTAACCTAGGTAAGCCCCTAGATCTGGGGCTGGGCGTTACGGAGCCGGGACGACTCTACCTCAACGGCAACCAGTTCACAGGTCCTTTCCCCGAGAGCGTCGCTATGCTGCCTCGCTTAGAGCGTTTCTCCTGTGCTAACAACAAGCTTACAGGTACCCTGCCTCAAGACTTAAGCATGATGGAGGACTGCGAAGCATTCTTCGCAGATCACAACCAGTTCACTGGGGCATTGCCACAGAAATTGCCGAAGAAGCTCTGGTACCTGGACCTAGGGTACAACCAGTTCACTGGCTCTATCCCCGCTACATGGCAGGATGCGACCGAGCTGGGCAAGGTCTCCCTCAGAAACAACAACCTCTCAGGCACGGTGCCAGCGATCTACAAGAAGCTCGCAAACTTAGATATGATCGATGTGCGCAACTGTCGCTTCTCCTTTGCGGACTTTAAGGCGTGGGGTGGATTCATCAAGAACAAAGATTGCATGTTTCGCTTTGGTATGCAACAAGCTTACAGCGAGCCTCACAAGGAGAGCGTCAAGTCAGGCAGTGACGTCACCTTTGACGCGACCTATCCAGGCACGCTCATCGGCGACGAGCACTATCGGTGGTACAATCTGACCACGCTACAGCCTGTTCCTAACGCTAATGAGGCTAAGCTAACGCTCCGAGGAGTCTCCAAAGAGGACGCTTGTCGCTACGTATGCCTCATCACGAGTGTCAAGATGGGCAGCACACAACCACGCTCGGCGCTACGAGCCGACGATAACGAAGAGGTGGAGCCTGACGACCTGCAGCCGACACTGCGATCAGGCTTTTGGGATCTAACAGTGGACGGTTACTTCAACGGCACTGACACACCTGCCCCGATAGCAGACGACCTGCGTGTCTACTACGACAGCGAGGCGCAGCAGCTCCACCTAGAGAGTGCCGTCTCTGTCACGTCGCTGATGATCGTCGACCTCTCGGGTGCTGTCGTAGCACGTCTCGAGCTCTCTGGAGCCACCACGCTGGCACTGCCTCTAGCGACAGGCAAGTATGTCGCACTGCTCAATAGAGCGGACGGAAGCTACGCTACGGTCCCCTTCCTCGTACTCTAACTCGTACTCTAATAGGATAGCCTCACCCCATCTGCGTGGTGAGGCTATCCGCTTTTCCCCTCAAAGTATAACCAACAGAAGAAGCCATGACAAAGAAAGCTCTCTTACTCATACTCACTCTGCTCGCCACATCTGCGATGTGGGCGCAGAGTGTTCCCCCGACGGGAACGAAATGCATCACACTAGAGGTACAGCCTGGCGAGGCGTTTCAGTTTGGTCTCATAGCGCGACCTGATGCACGACAAGCTTGGATAGAACTACAAGAGGGGCAGTTTACGCCGCTCTCTATCGGTGACAATCCTAACGTGCCGACAGTCTTTAAGTACACCTCTACCTCTGGGCGAGTGAAGATCTATGGCGCCTTCCACATCTTCGGCTGCCCTGCCAATGGAGCGGTCATCACAGGAATCGACGCAACGAACTTTACACCCCTCGAGCAGCTCTACTGCGACAATAATGCACTCACCACCCTATCCGTCAAGGGGTGCAACAAGCTGCGTCTTCTGAGCTGCGCCACGAATGCGCTCACCTCACTCGATCTGTCGGGCTGTACTGCCCTAGAGCAGCTCTCCTGCTTTAAGAACGAGCTCACCTCCCTAACCCTCTCAAGTGCTATACAGCTACAGCAGCTGAACTGCGCCCAAAACGCGCTTACCGCCCTAGACCTCTCTGCCTGTTCCAAGCTAAAGGCGGTCTATGCTGGAGAAAACCAGATCGCATCCATCGCACTCCCTGCGACCAATGAGATAAGCGTTCTCTCCGCTTACCAAAACAAGATTCAGAGCATAGACTTGAGCAAGTTGCCTCTGCTGGAGGACCTAGACATCTACGAAAACCAGTTGACCGCTCTAGATCTCCACTTATCTCCTAAGCTCACGAGTGTCGACTGCTCAGACAACAGCCTAACCCAGCTCGACCTCACAGCGTCTCGAGCTACGCTCACCACGCTCTCTTGCTCGGGCAATCAGATCACTCAGCTACAGATAGCTGGCTGCACGCTCCTTAATAGTCTCAGTGCAAGCAATAATAAGCTCTCCTCGATCGCTCTCACAGGCTTCGCAGCACTTGAGAGACTCTCCATATACGCCAACCAGCTCACCGCACTAGATGTGACCGACTGCAAAGCACTCGTCCACCTATCTGCCGATGAAAACAATATGGATGCCTGCAGTCTGAACGATCTCTTTCGCTCCCTCCCGACACCTCAGAGTCAAGGCTATCTATCGATCGTCAGCAATCCTGGTGCCACCACCTCTACCACCACACTCGCTCAGCAGAGAAACTGGCAGGTAGACGTACAGGGTGACAACACGGGCTGCCCCTCGGGAGATGTAGAGGCGCCCCCTGCGGGAACCCCAGTCATCACGCTGACTACCAAGCCTGGCAGCAATATTACGGTGACGATGCGTGTCTACGATCCTGACTCTTACGTTTGGATAGAGGCTACTCCAGGCACCTTTCAGAAGATGCTCATCAGCTCCGACTACGACAATCCCTCAGAGTTTCACATCGCATGCCCAGGCAGCACCGTCCGTCTACATAGCAATGTCGCTGACTTTAGCTGTAGTAAAAACGGAGAGGCCATCACCGCCATCGACGCTTCAAACAATCCTGAGCTAGGCTCTCTCTATTGTCACGAAAACGCTATCACCTCCATCAAGGTCACTGGCTGTCCCTACCTAGCAGACCTCAGCTGTGGTAAGAATCAGATCAAGGAGCTAGACCTCACAGGACTCAACTACCTGCAGTATCTCTACTGCTACGAAAATCAGATAGACCGTCTAGACATTGCCCACTGCAAGCTCCTCCAAGAGCTAGAGTGTAGTAGCAATAACATCGAGCAGCTCGACCTCTCCAAGCTATCCAAGGCAACGCTCATCATGTGTCATACCAATCGCATTCAGGCACTTGACCTGTCAAGCTGCAAGAAGCTCGAAGAGTTTAACTGTGCCAATAACCAGATCAAAGAGCTAAATCTCGATGCTTGCGAGAGCTTGAAGGGATTCTCTTGTGGATCCAATCTCTTGACCCAGCTAGATGTCTCTAAGTGTGCGAAGCTCAACCGACTCTTCTGCTCCGTCAATCCGAATCTCACGCAGATAACCTTCGCGCCAAACTCTGCGCTACAGCAGTTCTCCGCAATGGAGTGCGGACTCACCAGACTAGAGATCCCCGAATCGCCCAGCCTGACCAAAGTACAGCTGACGAAGAACCCACTCCAGAGCTTGACACTAGGCACCTGCAACAAGCTAAACCAGCTATCTGTGGACCAGTGCGCCATCAAGCCCTGCGATATGAATCAGCTCTTCGAGGCACTGCCTAAGGTCACCACTGGAGAGATCCGCATCGCAGGCAATCCCGAGGTGGCAACCGCCAAGACCGA
>QWBY01002691.1_pt1 | contig 10129 bp, 10 predicted proteins | sample 1972471 | NCBI WGS metagenome assembly QWBY01 (sample SAMN09866722, study PRJNA288562) | Human gut metagenome isolate term6_stool, whole genome shotgun sequencing...
CCTCTCTTGCAAATGAAGGCGAGATGAAGCTTATAAACTTTATCGCTCTTCCAAACACAGGGCTTGAAGCAAGCATAAACGCTGATGTTGAAGACTTTTCATTCGAAGGCTTCTCCATCAATTGTCTTGATTTAAAGCTAAACATCGACCTTGAAAGCCTTGGACTTGAGGGAAAAGCAGACGATTTGAAGAGCGCGAGCCATAAACTTAAGGACGCGAGCTACAAAATCAATAAAAATACAAAACCCCTTGCCAATGGTGCAAGTGATATAAAGGCTTCATATGATAAGATTGAGGGCGCAAACAGAGCCTACATCGAGAAGAGCGTAGAAGTTTTTGATGGCGTAGCAAAACTTGATGCTGGGCTTGAAGCCATTGACGCGAAGTCAGATGATATAATAGCCGCTTCAAAGAGCGTGGAAGATGGTCTTGAGAAAATCGCTTTACTTGCGCAAAATGACAAGAACATGGCCCAAGCCATTGGCATGATAAAAGAATCATACAAGGCCTTTGATGCGGGACTTAATGAGTACGTGGGCGGAGTGAGCGCCGCTGCTAAGTCTAGCAAAACGCTAAACGCTGGCGCTGCAGCCATGAGCGCAAAAGCAAATGAGCTAATAAGCGCAAACTCTAATATGACTAAGGGCATGGCGAGCTTCACGAAGAGCCTCTCAGACTACTTAGTCGCTACTGACAAGATTACAACAGGCTTTACGAAGCTATATGACGAGATAAAGAGCGAAGAAAATGAAGTTAAGGACAAGTTCGTGAAGAATGACAGCGCTAGCACTTATGTGAAGTCATTCGCTTCAGAGAAAAATGAAAACGTTAGATCCGTGCAATTCGTGCTAAAAACAGAAAAGATAGAGGAAGAAGTCAAAGAAGAAGTCCACGAAAAGAAAGTAGACGAAAAGAAAAACGTCTTTAAGAAGTTTACAGAACTCTTTAGTAAATAGGTTTAATTTATATATACATGAAGGCAAGTCCTTCCATATAAACCTCTCAAAAATAAAGGATAGAGAAAAGTAAAATCTCTATCCTTTATTTTTTGTATTGACTTATATAATTCTTTCACTTGCACATCAAAAAATAGTTCCACCAGATTAGTCTCATTAAAAATGGATACACAATAAAAGTGTATCCATTGAAATATTTTATAAATTTTTACCACGTGTCAATTAAGATTTAAGCTTAAAATGTACTCTAGCATTGCACATCAAAAAGTGCATCTCTGCGATCGAACTTAGTTTATAAGTAAACTCATTTAACGAGTTTGGCGTTCTTAATCACAGCCAACGGAAACGGTATCTCTTCACTATTAAACACTGTCAATTCCCCTTCAACTGTAATCATCTCTTGCTCTTTAGGGTATTTTTGATTTTTGTCTTTCAATATATATTGCAGACCTTGTTGGCAGCACGCCTGTCTATCGTTGATAACGACGTAGTGATCCATGCCTGATGTGTCTGTTGTCTCAAGGTCTATTGCGACTCCTCTAAGTTTGATCTTGATGCCTTCGAAGCTCTTTGGATCTTCGGCGATCATTGCGACTATGACGTAGTTCATGTCTGCGTCGTTGCCTGTTAGGTCGTAGTCGTAACCTCTTTCTACGCTCTCTTCGCTAGCATCTTCGTCCTTTGCTTTGCTCTCATCATTATCCACTGCTTCTTCCTTGGCCATCTCATTCTCATCCAGCTCTACTTTCTTCTCATCAGATGTCATCTCTTTGGAAGCCTCTTTCATCTTCTTGATGGTTTGGTTAGCAACGCTGTTTGGCATGTAGCGATAAATTACTTTTTTGCTCGTAAAGGAGAACAGCATCAAGACTAAAATCAAGATTCCGACTATGGTCAAAATTCTCTTTCTTGTTTTATCCACGTTTCATACCTCCAATTACTGACATGATTAAAAATATTACGAGATTCATCACGACTATGGTCGAGCCGACTGGTGTCGAGGCAAGTATCGCAAAGACTGCGCCGCCTAGTGCCGAGATGAGCGATATGACTGCCGAGCCGATGGCGATCTTTCTAAATGAGTGAAAGACTTTCATCGCCGATACTGCAGGAAAGACGATGAGTGCTGCAACTAAAAGCGAGCCCACAAGTCTGATTGCAAGTGTGATCACAACTGCGACTACCATGGACAAGACTGTGTTTAGCCTTTCAACTTTGATGCCTGACGCACTCGCAAGGTCCTCGTCGAAGACTGTGATGTAGATTTCTTTGTAGTAGTAGATGAAGAAAAGTATCACGAGTATTGACAAGGCGATGGATGTGATGACGTCAAACTTTGTAAGTGTTAGTATGGATGTCGAGCCAAAGAGTGTTGTGCACACGTCGACTGAGACGTTGGGACCGACTCTAAAGACGTTCATAACAAGGTAGCCTGTTGCCAATGCCGATACTGATACCATGGCGATGGCTGCGTCTGAGATAATTTTCTTGGAATTGTTGCCTTGAAGTAGTATTAGTGCGAAGAATATGGTTAGTGGTAGTGCTAAGGCAAGCTTTTGTGTGAAGCCGATGGCTGTCGCTATCGATAGGGATGCGAAGGCTACGTTTGAAAGTGAGTTTGCGATGTAGGAGTAGCGCTTCAAAACGAGTATCACGCCTAAGAAGGCTGATGCAAGTGCTATGAGTGAGGCGCACACTAGTGCGTAGCGCACGAAGGGGTAGCCTAGGTAGAAGATGAATTTATTCACTAAGTCCATGTGTAGCATCTCCTTTCTCCACTTTTATATGATGGTTTTCAAGCTTGATGACCTTCTTGGCAAAGCCTCTTGCTCTGCCTATGTCGTGCGACACCATGATGATGGCTGCACTCTTGTTAAGCTCTTCAAGCATTGTGTATAAGCTCTCTTGCGCATCTGGATCTAGACCTGCAAGCGGCTCATCTAGTATAAGGAGCTTCTTGTCTTCTACGAAGCTTCTTGCAAGCAAGACTCTCTGCCTTTGTCCACCCGATAGGGATGAGAAGCGCCTGTCTTTTAAATCTAAGATGCCGAACTTCTCTAAAGAGTCAAGGGCTCTCTTCTTTTCTTCTTTAGTGTAGAAGAACCTTTTCTTAATCTTAAAGCCTGATAAGACTAGCTCGAAGATTGTAGTTGGAAAGTCCTCTGCTATGGAGATAAGCTGCGGTAGGTAGGCAATCTCATCCTTTGTGATGCCTTCCAGTATTATATCTCCTGAGATCTTCTTGTTTAAACCCAAGATGGTCTTCACAAGTGTGGACTTACCTGAACCGTTGTCGCCCATGATGACGATGTAGTCCTTGTCCTCTACTTCTAGGTTTATAAAGTCACTTAGGACTTGACCATTGTAGCCAAATCCTAAGTTCTTAAGTGTTAATTTCATTAATTTAGTGCCTTCTTCAAAGCATCTAGGTTCATTTGCATGTAGTCAAGGTAGCTCTTGCCGTCCTTTGAGCCTGCATTTTCCATAGATGTCATCTCAAGTATGTCTTGATCTTTAGCCTTTGAAGAGTTCTTTACAGTGTCAGCTATCTTGCCGTCTGAGCCCATTAGCTTGATGATGTGTTTTAAGCCAAGCTCGTCAAGTTTTTGTGCTAAGAAGCTGATAGTTTCAAAGCTTGCTTCTGATTCTGCTGAGCAGCCAACGAAGGCAGCGTAGTAGTCAAGATCAAGGTCACTTACTAAGTAGCGGAACGGGAATCTATCCGCAACTAAGATAGTGTCAACCTTTGCAGTCTTTCTTGCTTCTTCAAAATCTGCTTCAAGTGCATCAAGCTTTGCTGCGTATACTTCGTAGTTTTTATCAAACTTGTCTGCGTTCTTTGGATCAATTTCAGCTAGCGCATCAGCTATCGCTCTAGATATAGTCTTTGCATTCTTTAATGATAGCCATACGTGTTCATCATATTCTACTTCTTCATGTTCATGGTCGTGGTCATGGTCATGGTCGTGGTCTTCCTCGCAGCAGTCTTCATGTTCATGGTCATGGTCGTGATCATGTTCCATACCTTCTTTAACTTCCTCTTCCTTAACAGTGTCTCCTAAGATTTCAAGCATGTTAAGAACTTTTGCATTCTTTGCTTGTTTAGCTGCATCTGGAGCCCACTCATCAGATTCGCCGCCAACATATAAGAAAAGGTTTGAATTAGCAATCTCTTCGATGTCAGAAGCTGATGGTTCGTAGTTGTGTAGGCTCACACCCTTGTCAGTTAGGTTTACTACCTCTACGTCAGTACCTTCTGCGATGTTCTTTACCCAATCATATGCTGGGAAGATGTTTGTAACGACCTTGATAGCGCCGTCCTTTTGTATACTGTCTGCTTCACTTGCTGGGATTGACTCAGCTTGAGGTGCCTCTGTCTTTTCAGGTGCCTTGTTTGAATTACAAGCTGATAGCAAAACTAAAGCTAGTAAGCACGCTAAAAACATATTTATTTTTTTACTCATTTTATTCTCCTTTATATATTAATTATATTTTTTGTATTTTGTATATTCTACTATTTACTCTCTTATTTTCTTATTTTCTTATTATAAATCTTCTAATCGTTCATCCTTACCATAAGCTCGACGGGCGTCTTTGATGAAGAGACTCTCGTTATACTTGTAAGGCTCTTTATATATACCAAGACTAATAATATTAGTAGCACTGCCTTGCTTCTAAGGTTTAGTGACTTTTGCATGTCTGATACCATATCCATAAAGCGGCATATAGGGCAGGAGCTGCGTCTACATATGTGGAAGGCGCTCATGGACGCGACAAAAAAGCTTAGTAGCGACATTAGGGCTAAGATGATGCATAGTATTGCGATTAAAACTTTGACACGCTTTGACATATAAGCCTCCTTTATTACACGGCTTATTATATAGCAAGGCCGATAAGATGTCAAGATTTCAATGCTTGTATGGATTAAAATATATATGTTGATGCGTACATATGTAATTTGGGCATTAAAAAATGGCCGGAGCAATCCGACCAATCTTTTATAAAAATAATTTTGAATGTGAACCTAAACGTAAAATGTTCAGCACTAATACATCTTTCTTCTTTTGATATATCAGCAGTAAATCAGCTTCTATATGACACTCTCTTGTGCCAATATAATCACCCAACAAAGGATGATCTTTATATTTTGCTTCTAATCTTTCTCCCTTAGCTAGCTTATCGATGACTTCAAAAACTTTATCAAGCCTTCTTTCTTGTCCTTTAAAAAGTTTAATGTCTTTTTTGAATTTCGAAGTAAACTTTATTTTGCACTTCATACTTCTAATGCTCTTCTAAGGTCTTCAGCATTATCATAAGAAGGCACCGAACTGTCATAAGCTATCCTTTCGCCTTCTTCAATTGCCTCAAGTGTCGCTTTATTTGGCACGTCTAATCTTACGTCAAAAGGTATACCGCCCTTTCTGATGCTAGCTCTTAAAAACATATTGATGGCTGTCGACATATTTAAACCAAGTTCGGCATATATATCTTCAGCTGCCTTTTTTATGTCTTTATCAAGTCTTACATTTAAGTTAGTGTTACTCATAATATCACCATCCTTGAGATAATTCTAGCACTTTATAAGGACTTTGTCAATACATTGTCATTATTGTGGCATTAAAAAACTGTGAGAGATGAGTCCCACAGTTTTTAAAAATAGATTTTTTACTAAGCATCACTTCTAGAAAAGCCGTTACGCATATTACATGAAGATACATACAATACCTTATCCAAGTAATCCAATGTTTCTTTTTCTACGAAGTCGGATATTTCTTGGTTTGCTTTTTCGAAGAAAGCTTCTTTATCCTTTGCGTTTGCGTATTCTTCGTCGAACTTGTTGATTAGTTCGTTCATCTTGTTATTGATCTTGATTTGGTAACGTTCAACGTTGGATGCGTTTTCTGCAAAGTGTGCGTCTGCAAGGGCACCTATGATTCTGTTGATCCAGTAGAAGTTGTCTGTCGATGGCTTTGTAACTGCCTTTCCAACGTAGTCTGGAGTCTTAGAAACCTTTGTGTAGAATGGAACTATCGCGTTGAATACGTTGGAGCCAAGTGCTAGCCAGTGAAGTGCCTTCAAGTCGTCTGGCATGTAGCCTCTAACTTGTGTTAAGCCTAAAATGTTGTTTCTGTTTATACCTATAGGTCTAAAGATACCTGCTTTCATTTCGTCTTTGTGCTTTGCGTAGCAGTCGTATGGTGTACCTTGATAATGGTTTGAAAGTGCCCATTTAACTTCTTCTATGGTAATCTTCTTTTCAGGTACCATTGCCCATGGTAGATCGTCATCTGTTGGTCTTAGGTCTGCGTCCATGCCATCCCAGAAGTATGTCTTTGGATTGAAGTAACGAAGTAGAACCCAAGCTCTTGGTGTGTTGTATGTGTGGTCAGAGTCGTCATGTGAACCGAAGGCATCTCTTGGATTGAAGACTTCTTCTTCACTCATTCTCTTATCAAGATGTGCTTTTTTAACTAAATCTCTCAATGATTTTGAGCACATGTAGTTTTCTTCTGCGCCATAAGCGTCGTCAAAGTCGAACTCATCTATGCCTAGTTGGTTTGGCATGATAACGTAAGCGTCGTCAGGCACTCTCTTTGCCATCCAGTTGTGTCCGCCAATAGTTTCAAGCCACCAAATTTCGTTTTCGTCTTGGAAAGCGATACCGTTCATTTCGTAAGTACCGTACTTTTCAAGAAGTGCTCCAAGTCTTCTTACACCGTCCTTAGCACTCTTGATGTATGGAAGTGTAATAGTAACAAGGTCTTCTTCACCGATGCCACCAAAGTGTTCAGTACCGTCTTTGTCCTTGTGATACTCTACCAATGGGTCAGCGCCCATAACAAGCTCGTTTGTTGTAAGAGTTTCAGTCGCGTTCATAGTAACGTTTGCTGCGTTTACACCATAAGCACCCCAAATGCCCTCACTTGTGTCAGAGCTTGGAGAGTAAGTGTAGTCCATAGGGTCATCTGGTAAATCGATCTCAACCTTTGAAATCACTGCTTTGTATTTGCGAGGTTGATCCTTTGCCTTCATCACTGCAAATCTCTTTGCGCAGAAGATGCCAGATGGTGAGTCCTCATTTCTTGCGACTATAGTTGAGCCGTCGTAGCTCGCATTTTTACCGACTAATACAGTTGTACATGCCATATAAAAAACCTCCTTATCTTTTGCTATCGTGCGAAGCACCAAGGTTCTCGGTCAAAAAGACCGAGGTTCTTCAATTCGCCCTCTTTGCTTAAATAGCAAAGACATCACATTTTCTTAGCAAAATATTATTATAACATTATTAATACTTAAATATATTTCATACCTTTGTTTTGCAAAGCAAAGTCATCAAATTTTTTCTACGAAATATATTTAAAATCTTACACAAGATTTTTACCCATTCTACTAAAAAAGACTACACATTTTATAGTATAGCCTTTAAATATGTCTAATTGGAATAAAATTTTTAACGCGAAAGTAATAGGTCGTCGTCCTTGACCCATCCCAATTTTTTAAATAGATTATGGAATAGTAGTGACAACACTGCTGGTAAAATAATATATGTCAATAGCGCTGCCACCATAGTAGTAGAAAAATTAGCATCGCTCATAGCGTTGAATGTCTCTAGTATCCCAACCAGTCCGCTCGTACCCATGCCGGCACCTAGCGGTGTATTTTTTAATTGAAATACACAGGTTGCGATGGGTCCAGTCACCATGGATGCTAAGCTTGGCGCAAGCCATATCTTCCAATTCTTCACTATGTTCGGTATTTGCAGCATGCTAGTGCCAAGTCCTTGAGCAAGAAGGCCGTCGAAGCGGTTCACCTTGAAGCTGATCACTGCAAAACCCACCATTTGCGCGCAGCAGCCAGCAGTCGCAGCGCCTGCAGCGAGGTCACTTAGTCCAAGCATCATGCAAAGAGCCGCAGACGATATTGGGAGCGTCAAAACCATTCCAACGATTAAGGAGACTATTATCCCCATGAAGAATGGTCTTAGCTTAGTCGCTTCGATGATGATATCTCCTAGTCCCACCATCATCATATTGATGGAAGGGCCGACGAATTTTGCGATGGCAAAGCCCGATAGTATGACTGTAAGCGGTGTTGCGATGATGTCGATCATGGTCTCCTTCGAGATGAGTTTACCGAGCTCGATTGCAACGACTGAGGCGATAAGGCAGCCAACGGGTCCACCGAGTTCATTGCCGATGTAGCCTACTGCAAGCGATGAGAGCATAACAAGGTTCGGTGCCTTTAGCGCGACCCCTATCGCCGCGGCGATGGCTGGGCCAGTCATGTTTTTGCAAAGCGGCCAAAGCTCTTCAGAGAGAAATTTTAATCCTGTGTGAGTGCCGATTGTGTTAAGTATGGTGCCTATAAGTAGCGATGCGAACAGACCCATCGCCATGTTGCCAAGTACGTCAATAAGGTAGACCTTGTATGAGATAAGTACGTTCTTCTTGTGTAAAAATTCTTTTATTTTCATTTGATCAATCTCCTTTTTTGATATTATAGCACTAATAATTTTTATGTGAAGAGTTTTTTCTAGTTTTTTTGCACTGTTTTTATGAATTGTGAATTAATAATTTTATCTTTGTTAGTTTTATGTGAATGTTGGTTTTGTTCCTATAACGAAAAGTGTATTACACATCGAAAATTGCTTTCCCTCGCTTGCTGGTCTACGAAAACTGCGCTCGTGAAAATCACTTTTCTCGATAATGGCAGCGATAAATTTTGATTGGCTCTATAAAAAATACTTGTAAAGCTACTAAATTCGAATTTCATCTCAAATATAAAAGAAAAGTGCTATTAACGAAGTGACGCATCTGAACAAATTGTGAAATTTATTAGCGAAGAGAGTTGGCCGCAAAACCGTCTAGTGAAGTGCAACGTAACGAATATGGTTTTGCAAGCGAACGAGCTTTTAGAAATTTCCAATTTGCGAAGCCTAAGTCACGAGTAATGCACTTTTCGAGAATTAGCTCAAAATCAAAAGAAAAAAGCTATTGCAAGCATACAACTCACAATAGCCAATGCAAAAGATATATAATTTTTATAAGATAATCTTATTTACTTTTATCCAATCCATATAAAAGTACATTCTTCGCAAGTATCAATATAATTACAAAAGCAATTGCCGCTTCCACTCCTAAGAATGAACCGTTGTATATAACTGAGTACATAAGTGGACCGTGGCCTGATCCTTCTGCATATTCTGCAAAGAAGATGTAGCCTGATGCAACGTGGCAGATGAATCTACCTAGTACTGCGATGATAACTGCGACTGGTACGTAGAATGATTTTCCTTCTTTAACAATTTGTTTAGAGAAGCAGCCTGCAAGTCCAAGTAGTCCGAAGGCTAGTGGGTAGTCAAGTATAGCTTGGATAGGTGTTACTACATAGCCGCCTAGTATCATATCTAAAACGCCATACACCGCGCCAACGATGATGCCGTAGCCAGCACCGTGTCTTATTGCGAAGAATAAAAGTGGTATCATTTGTCCAAGAGTGATTGAGCCGCCTTGTGGCATCTCAAAAATCTTAAATCTGCCAAGTACTATAGACATGGCGATCATAACTGCCGCTTCTGTCAATACTTTTGTGCTAAATTTTTTCATAAAAAAACCTCCTAATGATGTCACTAGGAGTTACTCCACTTGCCTACGCTGGTACTAACCAGATCAGGTCGTAAGGGTCGATAAATCTCTCAGCCAATGGCTCCCCTAGTGATAAAATATTAATTATTACAATGATGATTGTAGCACAACGAAGCTTAATTGTCAAGGATATAGATGAATTTATGTATTACAATTCTCTTCCTTTGTCAATATACATAGCGCGGCATAAAAAAGCTCCTACTGTAGTAGAAGCTCTTTCGTCTATATTAATTTTTCTTTACCGTAATATCTTTGCCGTCGTAGTCCATGATTATGTTTTCGCCATCAAGTACTTCGCCAGCTATAATCATTCTAGAAAGTTTTGTCTCAACTGTTCTTTGGATGAATCTCTTAACTGGTCTTGCGCCGAAGGCTGATGAGTAGCTTTCTTTAAGGATGTATTCCTTCAAAGCCTCTGATATAGTCAAAGTGATGGATCTTGCTTCAAGTTTAACTCTGATCTTGTCAACTTCTTTTTCTATGATGTCAAAGATTTCTGCCTTCATAAGCGGCTTAAACATAACGATC
>QWBY01007480.1_pt1 | contig 10126 bp, 8 predicted proteins | sample 1972471 | NCBI WGS metagenome assembly QWBY01 (sample SAMN09866722, study PRJNA288562) | Human gut metagenome isolate term6_stool, whole genome shotgun sequencing...
GAGTCACTAACGTTTTTTATCAATTTTCAATCTTCATTATAAAAATTAAACTGGGATTCATAACAAACCCCAGTTTCATAATTAGCGTGTTCTTTAATATATTTTTGCGCCTGCTGGAATATTTCCATAAAGCATTATTAAATTCAAAAGTTCTTCTCCGTCATAGTCGCAGACCGCTGAGAGAAGCATTCCGCAAGATTCGATTCCCATCATTTCTCTCGGAGGTAAGTTCGTTATTGCGAGAAGTGTTTTTCCAACAAGTTCTTCTGCACTATAGAAGTTTTTGATACCCGACAAAATAACTCTGTCTTTTCCACTTCCGTCGTCAAGAGTAAACTTTAAGAGTTTCTTTGATTTCGGAACTTCTTCGCAGTTTTTAACTTTTACAACTCTAAAATCAGATTTTGAGAATGTATCAAAATCAACAAAGTCTTCGAAGAGCGGTTCTACTTTTACTTTCGACAAGTCGAGTTTCTTTGCAGCTTTCGGTGCTTCGTCGTGATTTGGTTCTTCGCCGTTTTCACCGAGGTCCTTTGCAAGCGGTTTCATCGTTGTGAAATATTTAGCCTCATCAAAAGAAGAAACACAATAAAAAAACAAATTGCCATCATATAATCTCTTATTCTAAAAAAGAAGTACAACGAGGACAAAAACGACGTAACTATAGCTATTATCAATAGCATATTTCTGAACTTTTCTAATCTAAATTTACGCAACATAAAGCCTCTAAATTCTCTAACAATTATCTATTGCAAGGTTTAATGCAGTAACTTCAACAATGGCCGCACCTGCCGCGGTAGCAGCTTCACCCGCTGTCAAGCCAGCATCTAAATATGTCAAAACCGCCCATAAAACTGTTGCACTACCTAATGATAAATCTTTAGAATAATCTAATACCAATACGTCTTACAATCTCTTGTTCTAGATAATATTTTATAATCTACCATGTATCTTCTTAATATTGCATAATCAATATAGAAATTTTTTAATTTCTCATTAACTTCTTTTTCAGTATATTGTACGTTTTTTTCAAAGGTTAAATTAGCTATATAATTAAATAATTCTATCTTGTTTTTTTCTTTCTTCGGAATTTTTTGAATCAAGCCTTATCTCCTTTCATACTTTTAATGAGGAAACCGTCCCAAATATAAATCTTTGTAATCAATATTATTTTGTTTATACTCGTCCTTTATATCCTTACTATTACCCAAGTCTATGTTGCGATAAACCTAAAGGTTTACGGTATTTCTCAATTCTATTTTCCATTATTTCATTTTTCTTTGGTTGATTATAGTTTAACATAATTTCGTTTGAACATCAATACTTTTCAAATTTTTTAGTTGCCTTAGTCTTTCTTCAGTATCGTTAATTTTATCTTTTCTTTCTTTTGACTCTTGTCTTAGTTGTTTTATTTTTTTCATATAAAACTCCTTTTTTTGAAATAAAAAAAAGACGATATAGTTTTTAATTTCTATCGTCTGAGATTATCTAATACTTATTTTTCTTTAAATTGATTCTATTGTATAGTTTAATATTTCTATTAACCCAATTATAAAAATTAAACTGGGATTCATAACAAACCCCAGTTTCATAATTAGCGTGTTCTTTAATATATTTTTGCGCCTGCCGGAATATTTCCATCAAGCATTATTAAATTCAAAAGTTCTTCTCCGTCATAGTCACAGACCGCTGATAGAAGCATTCCGCAAGATTCGATTCCCATCATTTCTCTCGGAGGTAAGTTCGTTATTGCGAGAAGTGTTTTTCCAACAAGTTCTTCTGCGCTATAGAAGTTTTTGATACCCGACAAAATAACTCTGTCTTTTCCGCTTCCGTCATCAAGAGTAAACTTTAAGAGTTTCTTTGACTTCGGCACTTCTTCGCAAGCTTTAACTTTAACAACTCTGAAGTCCGATTCCGAGAATTTTTCAAAATCAACAAAGTCTTCGAAGAGCGGTTCGACTTTTACTTTCGACAAGTCGAGTTTCTTTGCAGCTTTCGGTGCTTCGTCGTGCTTTGGTTCTTCGCCGTTTTCACCGAGGTCCTTTGCAAGCGGCTTCATTGTTGGGAACAAAATTACGTCTCTTATAGATGTTTCGCCTGTAAGGAACATAATGAGTCTGTCGATACCGATCCCAAGTCCTCCCGTCGGTGGAAGTCCTACTTCAATTGCATTTAAGAAGTCTTCGTCCATCGGATGCGCTTCGTCGTCGCCAAGGCGTTTTGCTTCGATTTGTGCGGTAAATCTTTCCCTTTGGTCAATCGGGTCATTAAGTTCGGAAAATGCGTTTGCAATTTCCTTTGTATTTATAAATGCTTCAAATCTGTTTGTGTATCTCGGATCCTCAGGATTTCTCTTTGCAAGCGGAGAAATATCCACAGGGTGACCCGTGACAAATGTCGGTTGAATCATATGTTCTTCACAGAATTCTTCGAAGAATTCGTTTATAATATTTCCTCTTGTCTTCTTTGAAGGTTCGAGAGTAAGTCCCTTTTCTTCAGCAACTTTAATCGCTTCTTCATCGGTTTCGATATTTTCGAAATCAACACCTGCATATTCCTTTACAGCTTCAACCATGCTGATTCTTCTCCAAGGCGGAGTGAGGTCAAGTTCGACACCGTCATATTCAATAACAGTTTTTCCCAAAACTTTTTCAGCGACAGTTGCAACAAGATTTTCCGTAAGTTCCATCATATCGTTGTAATCTTGATATGCTGCATAAACTTCCATTGCGGTGTATTCAGGGTTATGAGTTGTGTCCATGCCTTCATTTCTGAACATCTTGCCCATTTCATAAACCTTGTCGAACCCGCCGACAACCAATCTCTTTAGATAAAGTTCATTTGCAATTCTAAGATACATATCAATGTCGAGAGTGTTGTGGTGCGTAATGAAAGGTCTGGCATTTGCGCCGCCGGCGATAGTGTTTAGTGTCGGCGTTTCAACTTCCAAAAATCCCTTGTCGTCAAGATAATTTCTGATTTCCTTTATGATTCTGTTTCTCTTTAAGAAAGTTTCCTTAATGCTCGGATTCATAATAAGGTCGACATATCTTTGTCTGTATTTCAAATCCTGGTCTTGAAGGCCATGCCATTTTTCAGGAAGAATTTGAAGAGACTTTGTAAGAATTTTAAAATTTTCTGCACGAACACTCACTTCGCCCATTTTCGTTTTAAAAACTTCACCTGTGATTCCGACGATATCTCCGATGTCCAAAAGTTTAACATCGTTGTATTCGTCTCCCAAATTGTCAATCTTTAAAAACGCTTGGATTCTACCCGTTGAATCTTGTATATCCAAAAAAGTGACTTTTCCATGACCTCTTCTTGCCATAACTCTGCCGGCAATAGTGACCGATTTGTCTTCAAAGTCCTCAAAGTTTTCAACAATTTCCTTTGTGAAATTCGTTCTTTCAAACTTTTCAACTAAATATGGATTTCTACCTTCTTCTTTTAATTGCTTTAATTTATCTCTCCTTATTTGGAGCATTTCATTTAAATCTTGTTCCATATTAACCCTCTCTATTTCTTTTCGTCCTTAGGCGTTTTCTTAATACTAATTATTTTATATCTTATAACTCCGTCAGGTGCTTCAACTTCCACGACATCTTTTCTTCTTCTGCCCAAAAGTGCAGCCCCAAGCGGACTTTCATTTGAGATTTTGTTGTTTATCGGGTCAGATTCGGCACTACCTACAATTGAAAATACTTCCGGCTCGTCTTCGCCTTCTTCAAGAACTGTGACGTCGGTTGAAATGTTTACCTTGTCGGTTGTAACTTCATGTTCTTCGACGATTTTCGCCATTCTTAAAGTGTTTTCAATTTGAAGAATTCTGTCTTCAACAAGAGCCTGTTCATTTTTCGCTTGGTCGTACTCAGCATTTTCGCTCAAGTCGCCATAACCCAACGCAACTTTTATTCTTTCTGAAACCTCTTTTCTGGTAACAGTTTTTAATTCTTCTAATTCATTTTTTAAATTATCATAACCTTCACGGGTTAGAAATACTTCCTTTTCAGCCATTTAAACTCCCCTTCTAAAATATATTACTATATTATACATTACTTATCAGATTTTGTCAAAATAAAACAGACTCTTTATCCATTCTTCCATAATTTCAATATTTGTTATATTTTGTAATTCTTGTCTTATTTTTTTCGCTTCCGGTCTATTATTAAGATACTTGATTAAATGTTTCTTAAAATCGTTCACCGCAACTCTTTCATTTTTTATTTCGCACATATACTCGAAATGTCTTTTTATAACATCATATTTGCTCGAATACTCCGTCCCTGAAAGTTCCGCAAATAAAAACGGATTTCCGATTGCAGCTCTTCCGATTGCAATGCCGTCAATGTCGCCCGACTCCAAAAGTTCTCTCGCCATATCGGCATTTTTTATATCCCCGTTTCCAATGACCGGAATCGAAACCGCATTTCTTATTTTATAAATCGCTTCCCAGTCAGCCTCTCCGGTGTAATACATTTCCCTCGTTCTGCCATGCACAGTTAGAAAATCCGCACCCGAGTCCTCGATTGTCTTTGCAATTTCAATAAAATCGTCGCCCTCTTTAAAGCCCAGTCTCATCTTTGCGGACACCGGCTTGTTCGAATATTTTTTCACGCACTCTATCACTTGTCTTAGAGTCGGCAAATCACTTAATAGCGAACTTCCGTCGTGATTTTTTACAATTTTCGGTGCGGGGCATCCGAAATTTAAGTCATACCACAGAAAATCGCTTCGCTCATTTAGTTTTTCCACGGCGATTTGAAGCGCCGGAATGTCGTGCCCGAAAAGCTGTATCCCGGTTCTGCCTTCGCTTTTTGAAATGCTTTCGGTTTTTTCGTCACCATAACTTAAGGCTTTCGCGCTGACCATTTCGGTGACAGCAAACGAAAGCCCAAGTTCAAAGCATATTTTTCGATATGCAAAATCGGTATAACCTGCCATAGGAGCTAAAAATATCGGTGGAACATCACTTCCTATTTTTAGTGTTCTTCTCATAAATATGACTTTCGCATCGGGAACACCTACCTCTTCTTTTAAATGTTTCACAATATACTCGACCTCGCCGACACTTCCAAATATTATTCCCGCTTTTATGGCATCGACAGTGTTTTTGTTTAAATAATTCTCAGGTGGCACTAAATCAACTCTAGGAAGTTTTGCAGCTTTAAGAAACAACGCTTCAGCGGAAATCCCGATGCCCGGTGCAATAATTCCACCCAAATAGTTTTTGTTTTTATCTATAACGCAATATGTTGTCGCCGTTCCGAAGTCGATTATAATAAGCGGATATCCATATTTTTTAATCGCACCGACCGCATTCACAATTCTGTCCGCACCCACTTCCTTCGGGTCATCGTACATAATGTTGAGTCCGGTCTTTGTACCCGGACCGACTACAATCGGAGTCATTCCTATAATTTTTGAAACAGCTTTTTCCATAGTTCCGGTTAATGTCGGAACAACCGAAGAGATTATTCCGCCTTCGAAACTTTCGATGTCTATGTCCTTTAAGTCCAGCAAATCCGTCAAAAGAAGATGGTATTCGTCAACCGTCTTGCTTCTGTTCGATTCAAGTCTGACAGACTCGATGAGTTCTTCGCCTTTAAAAATGCCGACAACAGTATTTGTATTTCCAATATCAACGGTTAAAATCATAACTTTCCTTTCTCTTTAAAAGAGCTGCCACAACAAGACCGCCTATGACCGCTTCCGGAACTCCGTTCACGACAACAGTTGTCAAAATTGCATTTGTTGCGAGAGTTCTCGTCATATTCATCGCCTCCATATATTTCGGCAGATAAATTATATAAATCAGACCCATGACCATTATTGTGTGACATATAGTTGCAATCGCCGCAGCCATAAATCCCGGAGCCATAACAGTTTTGTTTCTCAAGCTGTAAATCCAAACGACAATTACAAACAAAAGTAAAATTGCTCCGACGATAAATCCGGACTTGTTTTCTGAAACATACGCTTTATAAAGTGAATAAATCAACTCAGCGGATAGCGCCGTAAATAGTACACTTCCGAAGATTTGAATTTGTCTATGCGTTTTATTTTTCAGATATTGATACAAGTAATATGCGATTATAGGAAATATAACTCTCGGAAGAACGCTCACAACCGGGTTTTGAAATACAAAACTCAAAACCGTAGGCGCTCTGAAATTTTGGTACCACGAATAAAGTCCAAACGAGAGTCCCAAAAACATTCCCATATACTTGTCAAATAAAATCGCCGCAATAAGTGCCGGTATGTGAAGAGTCGTCGCTCTTACAGGACCGACAGGTATAAGCCCCAACTGTGTCATTCCTAAAACTAAAATCCATGCAAGTAAAATTGCGGATACAACCAGTTTTTTTGTCTTACCCATTTTAATTCTCCTTTAAAATATATTAATTTTTTCGTCTTCGAAACTGCTCGGGTCGTAATCACCGCTATAGATAGCTTCGAATTCTTTTTTGTAAACCGTTTCTTTTTCAAGTAAACAGTTTGCAAGCCTTGTCAATTTTTCATCGTTTTCCCTTAGGATTTCCTTTGCTTTTTCATAACATCCGTCAACAATTTTCTTCATTTCGGAGTCTATGAGTTTTAAAGTTTCCTCCGAAACATTTTTGCTGTGTGTTATTGCATTTCCGATGAAAATATTTTCGTTGTCTTCCGTAAAATCGAGTGTGCCGATTGCGGAAGTCATCCCGTATTTTGAAACCATAGCGTGCGCAATCTTTGTAGCTCTTTCAATATCGTTTGACGCACCCGTGGAGATGTCTTCAAGTTTTAACTCCTCAGCCGCCCTTCCTGCAAGAAGAATAATTATTTCATTTATCATCTTTGACTTCGTGTAATAATATTTTTCTTCCTCAGGCACTGTGTATGTGAAACCACCAGCGGAGCCTCTCGGCACAATCGTTACCATTTGAACCGGATCTGTGTCCGGAAGAAATTTTGTAACAATCGCATGTCCCGCTTCGTGGAAACTGACGAGTTTCTTTTCTTCAGGCGTGATGACGGTTGAAGTTTTTTCAGGTCCCGCTAAAACTTTTATGCTGGCCTCTTCAAGAACGCTCTTTGTGATTGAGCTTTGTCCATGTCTTGCCGACAAAATCGCCGCTTCATTTACAAGATTTTCAAGATCCGCCGGAGTGAAACCCGGAGTTCTTTTTGCAATATTTTTTATATCCACATCCGCCGCCATCGGCTTATCTTTTGTGTGGATGTTTAAAATCTCTTCTCTTCCTCTCACATCCGGAAGCCCGATTGTGACACGTCTATCAAATCTGCCCGGTCTTAAAAGCGCATCGTCCAAAATGTCCGGTCTGTTTGTTGCCGCCATCATTATGATTCCTTCGTTCTTTTCAAACCCATCCATCTCAACCAAAAGTTGATTCAGCGTTTGCTCTCTTTCGTCGTGACCGCCGCCGAGACCGGAGCCTCTTTTTCTTCCGACAGCGTCAATTTCGTCGATGAAGATAATGCACGGCGAATTCTTTTTCGCAACGTCAAAGAGATCTCTAACTCTCGAAGCGCCTACGCCGACAAACATTTCCAAAAATTCCGAGCCTGAAATTGAGAAAAACGGAACGCCCGCTTCCCCTGCAACCGCTCTTGAAATATAAGTCTTTCCGGTTCCCGGAGGTCCAACCAAAAGCACTCCTCTTGGAATTCTTGCCCCCATCCTTGCATATTTTGCAGGATTTTTTAAGAAGTCCACAATTTCATAAAGCTCCACTTTTTCTTCTTCAAGTCCGGCGACATCTTTAAAAGTCACCTTTTCCTTATCATTTTTATTAAACAGTTTCGCCTTTGATTTTGCAAAATTGTTCATTTCCTTGTTTTGTGAGCCCGTTTGCTTAAAAATCATGTTCATCATAAAAAAGAACAATATTCCCATAAAAGCATACGGAAGAATTGTTTTTAGAAGTCCTTCTTCTTCATCTCCGACTGCAGTGAATTTTATTTTACCGGACTCAACTTTCTCTTTTAAATAGTCCTTGTAAAAACTGTCCTGAAGCTGCTTCGGTATACCCGTCTTGTACGTGACATTTGCGCTGTTTGTAACATCATTAATATAAAGTGTATCCCCATTTATCGACGCCTCGTCAACTCTGTCGTTTTGAATCAGAGTTATCGCCTTTGAAATATCAATACTGCTTGTAAAGAGTCCGTTGAAAACCGGTCTTAAAAGAAGCATTATAATAAGTGCAATCCAGACGAATGTGAATGGAGAAAATCTTATTTTTTTCATTACTTATAGACCTCTTCCTTTAGTGTCGCAATGTACGGAAGATTTCTGTATTCTTCGCTGTAATCGAGTCCATATCCGACAATGAAGTCATTAGGTACTTCATATCCCTTGTAGTGAACTTCCATTTCGACCTTTCTGGATTCCTTTTTATCCAAAAAAGCGGCAAATTTTACGGAATTTGCTCCTCTCGTCTTAAACATTTGCTCGATGTATTTTAGAGTAAATCCCGAGTCAATTATGTCTTCAACGATTAGAACATCCCTTCCTTCAACAGAGAAGTCCAAGTCCTTTAAAATTTTAACCTCACCGTTTGATTTTGCATTTCTTCCGTAACTTGAAACGCTCATAAAATCAACAAGTAGCGGAAGGCTTATCTCCCTTACCAAATCCGCCATAAAAATAAAAGAGCCCTTTAAAATCCCGACCACATACAAATCCTTGTCCATATAATCGTGCGTGATTTCTTTGCCGAGTTCTTTAACTTTTGCTCTTATTTCTTCTTCTGAAAATAATATTTCTTTTAAAGCCTTATTCATCTTTCTTCCTTTCATTGATATATATTTTATTTTTTCCTTCAATCCCATTTATAGTCGGTCCGAAACCTTCTACATACAGAATGTTTTCATCATCTGAAATTATTATTAAATCGTCTCTCAGAAAAGCCGGAACTTTTTCCTCAATTAAAAACTTTTTTAAACGTTTTGTGGGTCTGTTTTTAAATTTGACCTCGTCGCCCGCTTCTCTGTTTCTTATTTTTAAATTCTCTATATTTGAATCGGTTATTATAAATCCAATTGTGTTTTTCGTCTCCTCACTCGAGAGATATATTTTTCGCGCATCATTTTCAATATCGCGCCTAAAAATCAAATTTTCATAGCTTTTAATTGCAACGACTCCGCCGACCGAAGTTCTTTTTTCCTCTTCCCCGTCGATAATATTCAAAATTGAGTCAAGCGCTTTTTTGTAGATGTCGACTGTATTTCCTCGAAGAATTTTTATCGCTTCCATATATAAAGCCGAAAAATCATCTCCGAAATATCTCTTAACATCATCGATTTTAAAACAGAGTTCATCCGAAGTTTTTGAAAGATTGTGCTCAAAAACAAATCCAGTAACTAGTGAATTTTTTAAACTCATCTCCGCTTTCATAGAATTTAAAAAACTTCCAAAATCATCATAAAGTTTTTCATCGAGTTTTTCAAGCTCCGGTATCACATTTAAACGAATTTTATTTCGGTTTGTATCGTCAATGAAATTTGTCCTGTCAATACAAAACTCAATTTTTCTATCGTTTAAATAGTCCAAAATTTCTCTTTTTGTCACACACAAAAGCGGTCTTAAATACTTTCCGTCACGTTTTTTAATCGAAGAGTAGCCGTTAAGTCCGCTCCCTCTTTTGAAATTTAAAATAAACGTTTCGATGTCATCATTCAAATGGTGACCCGTTACAATAGTATTTACTTTCATATTCTTTGAAAGTTCTTCCAAATCTTTGTAGCGAACAATGCGCCCTGCTTCCTCAAGTCCAATTGAGTGTTCTTTTGAAAACTTCGGAATATCGCACCTATTTAAAAAAAGTTCTATGCCGTTTTCTTCGGCATATTTTTTTACAAAGTTTTCATCGTGAGTCGCGTCATCTCTTATCATATGGTTTAAATGATAAAGATAAATTTTATAATCTTTAAAAAAATTTCTAAAGATTTCCACCGTGAAAACTGAATCCGGTCCACCCGAAAACGCTATTATTGCCGACCTCTCTTTTGTAAGTGTTTCGTCGGCATTTAACTCATTTATAATATCTTTAATAAGCATATAATTAGTATATAATAATCAATCTTTTATGTCAATTAATCTATTTTAAATCTCTATCGT
>QWBY01004224.1_pt1 | contig 10119 bp, 11 predicted proteins | sample 1972471 | NCBI WGS metagenome assembly QWBY01 (sample SAMN09866722, study PRJNA288562) | Human gut metagenome isolate term6_stool, whole genome shotgun sequencing...
AAAAACTATAATATCTAATGTATTATTAGTCATGTTGTATTGATTAATTTAATCTTTTAATAATTTATATCAAACTGCATAATTGCAATAATAAGTACAAAAAATGCAAAAATGCAGTTTTTATATTGACAAAAATAATAAATTATTATAATATATAGTCAATTTTAAGAGGTGGTTTTAATGTTGAATACTCAATCAATGAATCTTGATTTAATTAGGACATTTGTAATTGTAGGACAATCAAAAGATTTTAATGATGCAGCTTCTAAATTGAAAATTGATGCAACAAATGTATCAAGACATATTAAAACACTAGAACAACTAATGGGAACTAAATTAATTAATAAAAATGCTAAAAATTATATAGAATTAACAGAAGATGGGCAAATTTTATTTGATGGTTATGAAAAAGCATATAATTTATTATTTATAACAGAAAAAACATATTTACAAAGTAAAGATTTGAATAGTGGCAAAATATCAATAGGAATATCAGCTGATATAGAATCAACTGTATTAATAGATAAAATAGTATCATTTAAAGGCAAATATTCAGATGCAGCATTTAAAACAATAAATTTACCATCAAAAGATTTAGTCGAAAAATTATCACATTATACGTTAGATTTTGTAATTGATGAAAAATCAGATAACTATAAGAAGAGTAGTGGAGTTAAGTCAATCGATTTATATGAAGAAAAATATAGTTTAGTCTACAATAAAGGTAATTTTAGTATTAATGATATAACAGATTTAAAAGATGTACCTATGATATTACCTGTTAGTACAAAAAAAGAAAGAAAAATTTTTGATAATTTCCTAGATAAAAATAATTTGACTAAAAAATTATCAATAGAAACATCAAATTATCTATCAGCTATTGAATATGTAAAAAGAGGGTTAGGAGTCGCGCTAATACCAACTAATATGATAGATAATGAATTAGAACATTTTGATATTGATATAACTAAAGTAATTACACTTAGTTATATTGAAAATAATCTATCACCCTTAAGTATTGAATTTTTAAAAGAATTTAATTAAAATAATTATTATTTAATATATAGTGGTAATGATTAGTGTTTTGAAAACTTTAGAATCCTAAGTTAATATTAAACTTAAACTTCATAATCTATTCAATAAGAGATTATGGAGTTCTTTTTTTTGCAAAAATGCAAGTACGGTTGCAAAATTGAATAGCTTAAAATAGGACTATTTATGTTAAAATAAGCACTAATTTAAAGAGGTGATTTGATGTCTGTAATAGAAATGCACTCAAGTTGGTTAGCAATTAATTCAATAGTAGGTTGTCCAAATGGATGTAAATATTGTTTATTACAAGCAACAAATGATAATAATTGTTTTCCAAGACAACTTGTATCTCCAAAAGAAGCTGTTAATCAACTACTTGAATATAAGTATTATGATAAAGATATACCATTATGTTTACTTCCTAATACTGATGTATTTGTTAATCCTAAGAATATTGAATATTTGTTAGATTTACTTCAAGAACTTGAAAATCAAAATATAAAAAACGATTTAATAATTATTACAAAATGTAATATAACTGATAATGTAATAAAAAAAGTAAACAAAATAAAGGAAAAAGGACAAAATGTAGTTTTTTATATAAGTTACTCTGGTTTAGGAAAAGATATTGAACCTAGAATTTCAGAAGAAATATTACAAAATAATTTTAAAAAATTAAAGGAAAATAATATTGATGTTATACATTATTTTAGACCTTTTCTTCCTCAAAATTCAGATCCAAAAAGAATTGAAGAAATTTTAAATTTTGTTAATAAATATACAGATGTTTCTGTTACAACAGGACTTGCTTTAATTGAAACATTTATAAATACTAAATTAAAAAGACCATCTACACAATATTATGGAACAGAAGAATGTTTAAATTATAATCATTGTAGCAAAGAACAAAGAGAACGTTGTAAATTAGCACATCAGGAATTAAAAAAAGAATTAATAAAAGAAAAATGTTTAATACTTCTTACAAAATTAGGTTTCAATACAGAAAGTATAGAATTTAATTTTGATAAATTTGGAAGTCTTGAATTAAGGAATATAGATTTAAAGATTAGTGATGCTTCATATTTATCTTATAAGTTAGGAGTTAAGGTATATATATCAACTAATAAAATTGTATCTAATACATATAATTCAACACTAAATGGAGCAAAACCATTAGTTTTAAAGGTAGGTGGATGTAATGGAAAATGTAATTAGTTTTTTAGATATTCATTATCAAAGTGCTTTAAAACTTGTTAGTGATTTTGATATTACAAAAGAAAATGATTGGAATACAAAAGATTATTTAAACGAATTATATGTTCAAATAGGTCATGTTTATAATGTATTATTTTCAGATAATAATGTTAATGAAGAAAATAGAAAAATTGATAATTTAGGTGATGAATTATCGGATGTATTACTTCAATTAATTAATTTAGCTAGAATATTAAATATAAATATATATGATATTAAAGATTTAGATTCATATAATTATAATGAAGTAAGTGGTTTAAGATGTTTATGATTACATATAATATTGCTGAAAAGTATAACTTAGATATGATAAAAGAATTTAGTGATATGTTAGAAGATGCAAATAATTTTTTAGATAAATTCAGGAAAGGCGAAAGAAAATCTAAAGAATATATAGATATTTACGATAAAAATGAAAACTATCTAGGTTATTGTGAAAAAGATAAAGCACATGAATATGGTTATTGGCATAAAGTATTTGGATGCTTAATCTATAACAAAAAAAGAAATAAAGTTTTCTTTCAGTTAAAAAATCCAAATCATAATAAAATCCACGAAAAACCTTTATTAGAAATAACGGCTGGTGGACATCTTATTTCTGGAGAAACATTAAAACAAGGTGTTAGAGAAATTAAAGAAGAAACAGGCTTAAATATATATTATGAAGAACTTAAGTTTTTAGATCGTAGAACATGTAATAAAAAAATTAATAAAAATTATATAATAAAAGAATTTCAATATTATTATTCTGTAGATTTAGATATAAATATTGAAGAATTTAAAAACTATGACAAAGAAGAAGTAATTTCATTTATTGAACTTGATATACATGATGTTTTAAAATTATTAAATAAAAAATTAAAAAGTATTAAAGGAAGAAATAATGTAGGTGATACTGTAAAAATTACATTAGAAGATTTTGATAATGCTTTTGTAAATGATGGTTTGTATGTTTCGCTTCTTACAAAGTTAAGTATAAAAAAAGGAATGAGTAGTATGAATAAAAAATTAAAAAAATTATATAAAATAACTAAAAAAGAAAAAAAACAAGATTCAAATAAATTTTATTTTGATAATGGTAAAGTATGTAATTCAAAAGATTACAAGAAAGATGAAATAAAATATTGTGTTCAAATAATTAATACAGATAGAAATACAAATAATCATATAGTTTGTTTACTTGCAATTTTTAATCATAAACCAATACCACAATTGTTGAAAAAAGAATTTAAAAGTAAAAATGGTACACAAAAATATTTTAATAGTTTATGTGATTTAATTCAAAATAATACAAATCAAGAAATTATTGATAAATGTTATAGTGAAAAAGTAGTAAATGTTGAAAAAAATATTTTTAGAAAAAAATTCAAAATTTTAGTAAATAAATTTAATTTGTAAAAAAATATTAGAAAACTATATAAAATAAGGAAATTTTTAGTATTTTGGTAAAATAAATTACCAGTTAAATTACCAGTAGAAATATATATAAAATTTATATTAAAACTCCATTAATTTGTGGTATAAATTTGGGTATTGCCTTAGGTAAATGACTGTGTTACACTTGTTATAGATAGGAATATTTCCGAAAAGGAAACTCCTATCTTTTATTACTTTTTCTTTTTTTTAACTCTTTTGACTGCATTTTTGCATTTTTATATGCAATATTGCTTGACATTTGCAGAAAAAGTTGTATTATATACTACAATTATTGGTTTATGCAGTTTGTAAACCTGATTATTAGTGAAATTCTAGTGGTCAGCAAGATATTTGGAGTATATACATAAACAAGAGAAATTACTAGAATAACACTAGTTGTTTCTCTTTTTTCGTTAATAGGGGGGATTTTATGAGAGCACTTTTAGCAAAGAAGTACATTAATGATTTTGACATCAAAGAAATAAGTAAAGATATTTTTGAACTGTTTGATAAGTATAATTATAAAAAAGAACTAGCTCAACAATATTTGTATGGATCATTAAGTCGTAAATTGCAAGACACACCTGAATCTCATAAAGGTGGGACATCTGATCCGGTGTATAAAGCTGCAATTAAAAGAGAAAAGTTATTAGATTATGTAAATGAATTTGATACTAAAATCAAATTCTTGAAGTCGAGTTTGACGGATGATGAATTAGCAATATTTCATTATGGAATAGAAGAGAGAGAAACAGATAAGGAAATAATGGATAGAATATGTAAATCATATAAAACCTATCTCATTATTAAAAAAAGTTGCTATATTAAAGTAGCTTTAAGATTTAGTTTGGTAAGAAATATGGACAGTATCGTATTTAAGGCAATTAGTGTATTCGACTAGTTGTTTTTTTATGAAATAAAAGGAGGTTTAAGATGAGAGAAATAAGAGTTTATATACCGGAAGATTTACTTGAATCTATTGATAGTCGTTGTGAAAAATTAGAAATGAATAGATCTGAATATTTAAGAACTCTAGTTTATTTGGATAATTCAGTTCAAAGGTATCAAAAATTAACAAAATATGCAAATCTAACATACAATACTATTAATGATATTCATTCAGAATTAGGAATTTATGTAACACCAATTCAAGAAGTTTCAATGTTAAACATAGAATAGTGCTGACAAGATTTTAAAAATACGGTATAATGTAATCAAACATTAATGGAGGTGTTCTTTATGAAAAATAAAAAAAGAAAACTTCTTGTAATCTTATCTGTTATGGTACTACTTTTATGTAGTATTGGTATTATTCTTTATGCAAGAGAAAATTTAAAAGCAAATGATAAAAATGCAAATTCAAATGTCATGGAAAAAGAAGAAAAAAAGAAAAAAGAAAGTGATAAAATTGATGTTCAAATTGAAGAAACAAATAAAAATGTAGAAGAGAATCAAACATCAACAAAGGAAGTAGAATCAAAAGATAGTAATGATGATAAAACTACATCAAAAGAAACTAAAAAAGAAAATAGTAATCCGACTACTTCAAATAATAATTCTACTTCAAATAATAATTCAACAACTTCTAGTTCTTCAACAACAAATTCAAATAATATAGAGAAAAAGGATACAACAACCACAGTTCCTGCTCAAGAAGTTCCTAAACAACCTACGGCGTGGGAACAACTTGGTATATCAGAATATGATTACTATAATAGTCCAATGTTAAAGTGGCAAAAAGTTACTCATTCTGATTTTGATAGTTGTGATGCAAGTGGTAAGGAAGCTATAAAAGTTAAAATTAATCCAGAAACTGGTGAATCATATCAAGATTATACAAGTTATTGGTGTTATGGAGTAAACAGTTATTCCGGAAGAAGTTTAGGAGTAATGTTGGATTTAGAATAGCCTTTATAGGCTTTTTTTTATGATTAAAAGAAAGGATGAAAATATGAAATTTAAAACGTATGCAACAATGGCACTACTTTTTTTAGTTGGTGTCTTTTTTGTTGGAAATAATAATGTTCATGCTGAAAAATATACTGGACAAGCTATTTGGCCTAGTGAACACATTGATAATATATATATTAAAAAAGTAAGAAGTGATGGTACTGGTAAATATCAGCAAGCACGTTTTATTAGAAGAAGTGAAGATAATAAGTTTGTTTATTGTCTTCAACCTTTTGCAGACATAAATAATAATTATGTATATAATGTTACTAGACAAGATTATGAAACTATACTTGGTCTTAGTAAGGAACAATGGAAAAGGGCTTCTTTATTAGCATATTATGGATATGGTTATAATCAAGACGGATATAACCATTCTGAAAAAAAATGGTATGCTATATCACAAGTTTTAATTTGGAGAACAGTAGAACCAAATGCAGATATATATTTTACTAATACCTTAAATGGAACAAGAAATGATAGTCTTTTTGTAAATGAAATTGCTGAATTAGAAAGTTTAGTAGCTAATCATAAAACAACTCCTTCATTTGATTTAAGAAATAATACAATGACTATTGATAGTACACTTAATTTGAATGATAATAATGGAGTTTTATCTAAATATGATATTAGTAGTTCTAATAATTTAAGTGTTAGTAAATCTGGTAATACTTTATCAATTAAAGCAAATTCTATTGGAAATGGATCAATAACTTTTACAAAACATTCTAATTTGTATGATAGTGATCCTGTTCTTTACTATACTGATGGATCTCAAAATGTATTTAGAGTTGGTAATCTTGATCCAGTTACCTCATTAATAAACATTAAAGTTATAGGTGGTAAAGTTACAATTCATAAATTAGACAGAGATAGTGGTAGTTCTACTGCAAGTGGAGATGCAACATTAGAAGGTGCTAAATATGGTATATTTGATAGTAATGGAAATCAAATAGAAACTTTAATTACAAATGCAGATGGTACAGTTCAAAGTGGTAATTTACCATACTTAGGTAAATATACAATTCGTGAATTGTTGGCATCTAAAGGTTACGAACTTGATAAAACTGAATATTCTTTTGAAATAAGTGAAAATGATTTATATCCAAATGTAACAGTTTACGAACAAGTAATAAGAAAACAAATTATAATTAGAAAATATTATGCAAATGGAGAAACTGGAAAATTAAATCCAGAAGAAAATATTATTTTTAAATTTTATGATAAAAGGGGTAAAGAAGTAGCAAGTATTAAAACTGATAAAGATGGTTATGCAACATTGAATTTACCTTATGGTACATATACTGGAAAACAAATTACAACTTCAAAAGGACATGAAAAAGTAGATGATTTTGAGGTAACTATTGATGAAAATTCACCAGAAGTTATAAAATTATCTTTTACTAATGCTCCTATAAAAGCTAGATTAAAAGTTGTAAAAATAGATGCAGAAACAAAAAAAGTAATAGCAAGAAGTAAGATAAAATTTAAAATTTTTGATATTGATAGAAATGAATATGTTTGTCAAACTATAGCTTATCCAAATGCTAAAACTATATGTGAATATGAAACTGATGAAAATGGAATATTTTATTCACCGTTTGAGTTAAAAGCTGGTAGATATAGATTAGAAGAAATAGATCAAAAACTTGATGGTTATTTATGGAATAAAGAATCTAAAGAATTTGTAATTGATGAAAATTCTGATTTTAATAATGATAATGATTTAGGTGTTATTTTTGAAGTTCAATTTGAAAATAAACAAGTAAAAGGAAAAATAGAAATTAAGAAAAATGGGGAAACTTTGGTAATTAAAGATGGATATTATAAATATGAAAAAATGCCACTTGCAAATACAGAATTTGAAATTAAAGCTGCAGAAGATATTATAATAGGTGGTAAGCAATATTATAAAAAAGGTGATGTAGTAGCAGTTATTAAAACAGATGAAAATGGTATTGCAAGTTTAGATAATTTACCACTAGGAAAATATATACTTTCAGAAAAGAAAACAAATGAAAACTTAGTGTTAGATAAAAAAGAATATTTATTTGAATTAAAATATCAAGATCAATATACAGAAACAATAATTCAAAAGTTTGAATTTGATAATCAATACAAAAAAGGAACTTTAGATTTCAAAAAAACTAATCTTACAACTGGAAAAGAAATACCTAATACTAAAGTAGAAATTTATTATATTGATAAAGATAATAATAGAAAATTAGTATTTACAGGAATTACAGATGAAAATGGAAATATAAAAATTTCTGATTTGTTTGTAGGAAAATTTGTAATTGTAGAAACTGATGCTGCTACAGGTTATAGATTAAGTGATGAAGAAGTTATTTTTGAAATAAAAGAAAATGGGGAAATAGTTAAGGCAGAAATGACTAACGAAAAAATAAAATCAACTATTAAAATTCATAAAGTTGATGAAAATGGCAATCCATTGCAAGGAGTAAAAATAGGAATTTATGATTTAGATAATAATTTAATATATAGTGGTATCACAGATGAAAATGGTGATATTGAGATAGAGTTAGAATATGGATCATATTATTTTCAAGAAATAGAAACAATAGATGGATATATATTATCAGATGAAAAAGTATATTTTGATGTAAACAGTGATGGTGAAATTATACAAAAAACATTAGTAAATAAAATAAAAGAAATTGAAGTACCTAATACATTATCAGATAGTTATACAAATATAATTGCTGGTATTATTGTCCTAGTAGGTGCATCATTAATTGTTATTTCAAGTAAAAAGAAGAAAAAATAGTTTTTATCAAGAATGGAGAAATTATTATGATAATATTAATAAGTGTAATTTTAATAACTATATTAATAATTTTTTTATATAGTTGTTGTAAAATTTCTTCAAAATGTAGTAGAGAAGAAGAAAAAAGAAATATAAAATAAATAAAAGAATAAATCAGGGGTTTTTATATAGATTGTTATTACTATAAATAAAAAAAGGGGGAATAAAAAATGAGTAGTATAAATAAATTTTGTGTTATGGGAAGATTAGTTAGAGATCCAGAAATAAAAGAAACTGAAAATGGTAATAAAGTAGCAAATATAACATTAGCTGTTGATAGAGAATATAAAGATAAAGAAGGAAAAAAGATAACAGATTTTTTAAATTATTCTTTATGGAATAAGGATGCGGAAAATATTAAAAATTATAGTAAAAAGGGCTCACATGTAGTTTTAGAAGGTACTTTTAATGATAAAGTAATTGAATTAGAAGATGGTAAAAAAATTCATACTTTTAATCCTGTTGTTACTAAATACCAAAGTATAGAAAACATTAATAAGATTGATAATGAAATTTCTGATGAAAAAGAAATTGAAATGGAAAAATAATATGATAGATACTGACAAAATATATAGTTTAGAGGAATTATTAAAATTATATAATATGTATAATTTTGAATTTCGATTTTATGGTAATAACGAAAATGGGAAAATTGATGTATATATGAAAACAGATATGGATAAAATATCTGTTTTTTCATCAATTTGTTCAAACATGACAAAAAAAGAATACATTAGTCTTAATGAAGAAGAAGCAAAAAAACTTAAATTTAAGTTTGATAGAGAGGTGGAAGAAGTGAATTTGGATATTGTAGCAGTAGTTTTAAGAACAAGTGATGTAAATATTCCATCAACAAAATATTCTTTAGAAACTTTAGATAAACTTACAAAAGAACAAGATCAAGAAGTAAGAACAAATAAAGATGGAGAACAAGATGGGATATGTTATCTAATAGTTGATCATAATACTGGATGTAATTTATATGATGGAGTTTATTTATTTGATAAAAATAATAAAGGTTTAATAGAAGATTTAAAAGAAAAATATGAAACGGAATCGGATGAGTTAATTAAAGATAATTTAAGATTAATTTTAAATTATTGTAAAGAAATAGATATAAAAGAAATTACTAGATAATATTTGTTAGAAAAAAGGGGGAAAATGTATTGAAGAAAAAATTAAGAGAATTGAAAGATAAAATAAATATAAAATTAGTAGCTACATTAACTTTTTTATTTAGCATAATTGGTAATGTAAAATCAGTATATGCAGTTGATAAAATTGAAGGTGGAAATATAACAATAGATTCACTTGGAACTATAATTAAAAATTTGGCAACAAAAATACAGATTTTTGGTATTATTGTTTCCTTTATAGCATTAGTAGTTTTTGTAATTCAATTTATTATTGGTGATGATGAAACAAAACAAAGAAGAAAGAAAACTATATTATATACTTTGGGTGGAGTTGCACTTTTAATTTTAGTGCCATCAATTATCAACTTTGTTATTGACACATTGAAATAAGGATAAATTATGATTTATACTTTGAGTATTGCGAGTGATATTAAATATAGTGTGCTTGATATATTAAGAGGTCTTGGAATGGGGATTGTTAACATCTTGTTTAAAACTATAGAT
>QWBY01006388.1_pt1 | contig 10109 bp, 12 predicted proteins | sample 1972471 | NCBI WGS metagenome assembly QWBY01 (sample SAMN09866722, study PRJNA288562) | Human gut metagenome isolate term6_stool, whole genome shotgun sequencing...
TCCCTCCCTTTTCTATATTGTAATTCGGAGCAAGAAGAAAGGCAAGGGATCGCCATGAAAAAAGAGAAAAAGAAAATGGGCAGACCTACTGACAATCCCAAACCTTATCGTGTGGGGTTTCGATTGGATGAAGAGAGTAAGGCGATCCTGGATGCGTATTGCCTCGAAAAAAATGTCACTATATCTGAAGCAGGGAATATCGCGATAAAGAAATTAAAAGAAGATCTTTAATGTTAAGCAACGCGTAAAACTAACGTGAATTGTGTGTCTTCCATCTTGTAGGCGTTCTCCGCACCAAATCAATCGATCCGAGAGGGTCGATTTTTTGTTTTCGTTTATAAGACGATAGATCTTCAATAAAGAGCGGAAACGGTCATCTTAAAAAAGGTTACATTCTATTGAACCTCCATATTGTTTACATGAAAAATTCTCTGTGCTATAATGATCGGGTACTCATTTGCGGGAATGCTGGAATTGGCAGACAGGCAAGATTCAGGATCTTGTGTGATTCGTCGCGTGAGGGTTCAAGTCCCTTTTCCCGCACCAGATAAGCCGTGCCGAAAGGTGCGGTTTTTTTGTATCTCTATTTTTAAAAAGGGGTATAGTTTCAATAGGTGATAGTATGAATCGTGTAATCAAACGAATGATGGATTTAGTCGATAGAGGCAGTTTGGAAATGATACCCTGCGCGCCTTCGGCAGTTAGTTTGGCGGCGGCGAGGATTAAGGGGATTCCCGTCATCCTTTACGGTTTTGACGAAACGCGTCACGGCGGTGCATTCGGTATTTTTGAAGGGCGAGCCATTATGAAGGGCTTTCGATTGGCTGAAAGGGCGGAGGTTCCCCTAATTGGTCTCGTCGCTTCTGCAGGGGCCGATCTTATAGACGGTCAAGGCTCTCTATTGGCGGCGGCTGAAGTGTTTAAAGCCGGCCACGATGTCAAGGTGCCGCACTTCTTTTTATCGTACGGAGTGTGCATCGGTGCAAGTGCTTACTTAGCTTCCTTGGCGGATGTAGTATTTGCCGTTAAAGAAAAGTCCTATTTTTGTTTAACTGGACCTAAAATTGTCGAGGCGTCTATTTTTGAAAAAGCGAGTTTAAAAGAATTAGGCGACAGCGAGGAGTTTGCGGCCATAGGTGGATGCGATTTTTTAAAAGATTCGGAAGAAGAAATGGTAGAGGCGATGGGGAAGTTGCTTCTTTATATTAAGCGGGAGCGACGCTGTTTTAAAGAGCCGATAAAAATTCTTTCCGAGATTGATTCCTTCTCGATGGAGGATGTCATTCTCAGTTTGGCGGATAGAGATTCCCTTATGGAACTTTGGCAAACCTGGGCGCCGAATGTTCTGACGCTATTTGCCTATGTAGAAGGCCACCGCGTGGCGATCATCGCCAATCATCCGGCATATGCCGGCGGCGTCATCGACTCCGAAGGCGCCAATAAGATGGCGTCGTTTTACAGCCTATGCGAAAGATTCCGCCTGCCCGTCGTGAGTCTCGCCGATACGCCCGGGTTTTTACCGGGAACACAATCGGAAAGGGAAGGTATGCTTCTTTCCGGTGGGAAATTATTGAAAGCCTACATGAATCATCGTGCTCCGAAGCTAACGGTAGCCGTGGGAAAAGTTCTCGGCGGCTCCTATATGGCCATGGGTTCTCCCGCCATGGGAGCGAAAGCCTACCTTGCTTTTCCAAAAGCGCAAATCGGCGTTATGGCGCCTGAATTGGAATCTGAAATTTTGAAAATAGGAAGAACGGAGATCGGTGAAACCCATTTATCTTCCCCTTCGGCAAGAGAAAATGGTCTTGTCGACGAGATTATTCTTCCTTCAGAGCTTCGTCGCTACGTAAGGAGGACGATTTTATGAAATCGCCATTGCCCGGTCGCATTGAAGAAATAAGATTTAAAAATGGTGAACGAGTGGAGGAGGGGAGCGTGGTTTTAATTTTAGAAAGCATGAAAATGAGCATTCCTCTTTCCGCTGAGAAATCCGGTCGCATTCGTTACTTCGTCGAGGATCAGGAGGCTGTATTAAGAGGTGAAAAATTATTTATAATTGAAGCATAATTTATTTTAAAATAGCGATAACACGGTTATTCCCATAAGGATCGGGAATAGCCGTGTTATTTTATAATGTATAAAGAGAATAAAATTTAAAACCCTAAGCATTTCTTTCTTACATTTTTTCTAAATACTAGATTTTTAATACCGCTTTTGATAAGATAAATAAAGATGAAAGCTGAAAAGCCATGGAGAGGGGAACCAGCAGGTTCCTTTCTTCTTGTTGCAGGCAAAACGCTTGCACGGCGATTCGTTTTTTAAAATGCAAGGGGTGAAAGAATGGCAAAGACGAATCTCACTTTTTCTGTCGGCGGTGTTCATTTTGATGAACACAAAGAGCTGTCAGAAGGAGTCGCTATTGAAGTAATGCCTTCACCGAAAGTGGTTCGTATTCCAATGAGCCAACACATCGGTGCTCCGTGTAAACCTACGGTTTCTGTAGGCGATCACGTTTTGAGAGGGCAAATCGTCGGTAATTCCGACGCGTTTATTTCCGCGGCCGTACATAGCAGTGTATCGGGTGAAGTCGTATCGATTGAAAAAGGATATGCTGCCAACGGTATGTTTACGGATATGGTCGTTATCGAAAATGATGGAAAAGATGAATTAGATCCTTCCATTAAACCGATTGAAAACTACGAAGATTTAACTATCGATGATCTCGTATCTTTAGTAAAGAACGCGGGTATCGTCGGCATGGGCGGCGCCGGATTCCCGTTACACGCTAAGCTGAAAAGTGACGATCCGGCATTGGATGTTGTCATCTTAAACGGTGCGGAATGTGAACCGTTCTTAACATGCGACCACCGCTTAATGCTCGAACAAGCTGATGAATTATTTGATTCTCTCAAATTATTCCAAGACCTTTACAAGACCGACGAAGCTTATTTGGCAATCGAAGAAAATAAACCCGATGCCATCCAAAAAGCGAACGAAATGGTCGCTACGAAATACCCGACGCTCAAGGTTGCCACGATGCAAACCAAATACCCTCAAGGGGATTCCAAGCGTCAATCGGAAGCTGTTTGCGGACGTATTGTACCTCAAAACGGCGTTACAAACGATGTCGGTGTGTTCTTGACCAATGTTCAAACATCGAAAGCTTTTTACGATTTAATCCGTAGAGGCATGCCTTCTATCGAGCGGATTTTAACCGTTTCCGGATCCGGCATTGAAAAGCCGAAGAACCTACTCGTTCGTGTCGGTACACCGGTTCAAGATATTCTCGATTTCTGCGGTGTGAAAGACAATGTCGTCGAATTTATTTGCGGCGGCCCGATGACAGGGAAGTCCATTTTCGACTTTACTGCACCGATTACCAAGACCACATCCGGTATTTTAGCCTTTACCGATGTTGAAATCGACGATGCAAAAGAAGGTCCCTGTATTCAATGCGGTCGCTGCGTAGATCATTGCCCGGCTAATATTAACCCGACGCGGATCAATGCTTCGATTCTTCGCAATCGCATCGATCTTTGCCAAGAGTACCATGCCGATCAATGTATGGAATGCGGTATCTGTTCTTTCGTTTGCCCGGCAAAACGTTATTTAAGCGAATCCGTAAAACTCGCTAAACGCGAAGTTCGTGCCAACGCTCGTAAATAGTAGGAGGTCAAGATGGATAACAAGGTTACAACCAAATCTCCTAGTTTACAAGGAGATGGACGCTTCGTACAATTAGCGCCTCATATTCGTTCCAATGAATCTGTAACGAAGATTATGCGCGATGTCATCATCGCCCTCGCGCCGGCAGTTGTTGCCAGTGTGTATTTCTTCGGTATGAATGCACTTATTATTTATTTAATCAGTGTGGTCTGCTGTGTAGGCAGTGAATTTATTTACCAAAAACTGGCCGGAAAAGAAAGCCAAATCGGCGACCTTTCGTCGATCGTTACCGGTCTTTTACTCGCCATGAACATGCCGGCAGGCGTGCCCTGGTATGTTCCCGCGATTTCGTCGGTCTTTGCGATTATTATCGTTAAAGAAGCATTTGGCGGTATCGGCGGCAACTTTGTAAACCCCGCATTAGCAGGTCGTGCCATGGCGATGCTTTCCTGGCCGCAAATTATGGCGACCTACACCGTACCCGGCGTCGACGCCGCTTCGGCTGCAACGCCTTTAACGATTATTAAAGCCGGAAAGGATCTTGCATCCTTACCTTCTTTACAAGATATGTTCATCGGAAATATCGGCGGTGTTATTGGGGAATGCTACTTATTAATCCGCAAAGTCATCGACTGGAAGATCCCCGTGATTTACATTCTTACGACGATCGTCTTCCTGTTCGTTTTCGGCATTAAGGCTGACATCATTCCCTATGAGGTTTTAGGCGGCGGCTTAATGTTAGGTGCCCTCTTCATGGCGACAGATTACAGCTCGACGCCTCAAGGCACAAAGGGTAAGATTATTTTCGCTATCGGATGTGGTCTCATCACGGCACTTATCCGCACAAAAGGTAATATGGCGGAAGGCGTATCCTACTCTATTCTTCTTATGAACGTAGCCAGCCCGTTGATTGAACGTTTAACCAAAACGGAAGCATATGGGGAGGCAAAGTAAATGGCAAATTATTTTAAAACAGGCTTTGTCCTTTTGGTCATTTCTGCGGTGGCCGCCGGACTTTTAGCCGTTGTAAATGGTTTTACAGCAGAAGTTATTGCTAAAGCTGAATTCGAAAAATCCGTTGCAGCTTATCAAGAAATCTATGGCGACAAGGCCGATACCTTTGAACCCATCGACGAAGCTAAAAAAGCTGCTCTTGTGGAAAAATACAAAGACATTCAAGATGTTTTCGTCGCTAAGAAGGGCGATGAAATCGTAGGATATGGTATTAACCATACGGCAAAGGGCTATGGCGGTTCGATGACCAATGCCATCGGCCTACTCAATGACGGCACCATCGCAGGCTTCAGAAATATTCAAAACTCCGAAACCCCCGGTATCGGTACCCAAATTACAGAACCCGCTTATTTCAAAGGGTTTGAAGGTAAGTCCTTTAAAAACGGCGAAGTCAAGGGTAATAAAGAACCCTCTGCAGAAGATGAAATCCCCTTGATTTCAGGCGCCACCGTTTCGTCGACCGGCGTTCTTAAAGGGGTCAATTCCATCCTTCCCGCCTATAAAGAAATTAGTGGAAAGTAGGAGGTAAGTCATGGGTTTAGGAAAAGTATTTTCTAATAGTATCTTTAAAAACAATCCGATCTTCATGCAAATGATCGGCTTGTGTTCGGTTCTTGCAATCAGTACATCGGTTACTTCGGCTATTGCCATGGGCGTCGCCGTTACCTTTGTATTAATTTGCTCCAACGCAGTTGTTAGTATCTTAAGAAAAATCATTCCCAGCAATGTTCGTATTCCGGCGTTTATCGTCGTTATTGCAACGTTCGTAACGCTCGTCGAAATGGTTTTACACGCTTATAGTCCCGCAATCTATAACGCTTTAGGTATCTTCCTTCCCTTAATCGTAGTTAACTGCTGTATCTTAGGGGAAGCAGAAGGTTTCGCTTATCAAAACAAACTGATTCCGTCCATCGTCGACGGCCTCGGTACCGGTATCGGTTATCTTCTCGCCATGTTGTCCATGGCCGTTGTAAGAGAGCTGTTCGGTCACGGTACCTTGCTCGACAAGCAAATCTTCCCCGAAGCCTATCCCGGTATCGGCATTTTAACATCGCCTGCCGGTGCATTTATCCTTTTAGGCTTATTGATTGCTGCCTATCGTGCGATTATGGCAAAAAGAGCGTAGGGGGTAGAGTATGTCAACAATTATTACAATTCTTTTATCGACTATTCTGGTTAACAACTACATCTTCGCAAAGTTCTTGGGGATTTGTCCTTTCTTAGGCGTTTCCTCGAAAACCGAAACCGCTACGGGCATGGGCGTCGCCGTTACATTCGTCGTCGTCATTGCTTCGGCTGTTACCTGGTTATTGCAACGCTTCGTCTTAGATGTCTTTGGACTTGGCTACTTACAAACAATCGTCTTTATCCTGGTTATTGCATCCCTGGTACAGTTTGTAGAGATGTTCATTAAAAAATCATCTCCCTCCCTTTACTCCGCAATGGGCGTTTTCTTACCTTTGATTACGACAAACTGTATGGTACTCGGTGTAACCGTTTTGAACATTCAAAGTGAATTCAATCTCTTTGAAACTGTTATTAATGGTTTAGGCGCCTCCATCGGCTTTACATTAGCACTTCTTTTACTGAGTGCTCTTCGTGAACGTATGGAAATCATGCCTATTCCGAAGCCGCTGCAAGGTGTTCCCATCGCGCTCATTAGCGCCGGTTTAATGGCTATTGCCTTTATGGGATTCCAAGGATTAGTTTAGGAGGCGTTTGTCGTGGATGTACAAAACGTAATATATGCTGTCGTTATCCTCGGAGTCTTAGGCTTGTTGCTCGGCGTCGTGTTAGCCTTTGCAAGTAAAGTTTTCCATGTGGAAATGGACCCGAGAGTGATTCAAGTTCTCGATGCACTTCCCGGCGCCAACTGTGGTGCCTGCGGTTTCCCCGGTTGTGAAGGGATGGCCAACGCCATCGTCGCAGGGGATGCTCCCGTTAACGGATGTGCCATCGGTGGTCAAGAAACAGCCGAAGCTGTTGGCGAAATTATGGGCCAATCAGCTGACGGTGTGGAAAAACAAGTTGCCGTGGTTCGCTGCCAAGGTGACTGCGATCATTCGAAAAATAAATACGAATACAACGGTCTCGTAGACTGCCGTTTAATCGGCGACTACGCTCAGGGATCGAAAGGTTGCTCCTCCGGCTGCCTCGGTGGCGGAACCTGTGTAAGCGTATGTGAATTCGATGCGATCCACGTTCGCAACGGCATCGCCTTTGTGGACAAGGAAAAATGCGTAGCTTGTAAAAAATGTATCGACATCTGTCCGAAACATATTATCGGCTTAATGCCTTACAAGCAAAAAACAGAAGTCAAATGTTCTACGCACGATGCAGGTAAAGTGGTTCGTACCAATTGCAGCATCGGTTGTATCGCTTGCGGTCTCTGTGAACGCAACTGCCCGAAAGATGCTATTCACGTAAACGATAATCTTGCGAAGATCGATTACGAAAAATGTATCAACTGCGGTATCTGTGCTTCCAAGTGCCCCACCGGCGCAATTTACACGGAATACCCCGAACGGGTTGAAAAAATGAAAGAAAAGGATCGCCAAAAGAAAGCGGAAGCGGCTGCAGCTAAAAAAGCTGAGGCTGCCAAAGCTAAAGCGGAAAAAGAAAAAATTGTCGCTGCCGACAGTGACAAATAGAATCTCTTAAAAATCAAAAGGAACGGTGTGCTGCATCGTTCCTTTTTTTCATGGCTACAATTTTTCTATGGTATAATATATTGTTGATAAAGGGGGAATTATGAATCGTACAGATGTGTTGATCGGCCTCGTTGTAATACTTATTGCGGCAGGTGTAGGGGCTTGGCAATTTATTCCGAAAAAAGAATCGAGCAAAACGTATATCAGCGTACAAATCGACGGTAAAGAAACGAAACGAATTCCCATGACACCTGAAAATTATGGGAAAGATTTTGTATTTCATTCCCACGGTGGCACCAATATTCTGCGGATCAGTGAAAAAGGCTGCACCATGAAAGAAGCGGATTGCCCCGACGGTATTTGCATGCGTATGGCGCCAATTAAAACGCCGGGGGAAATGATCGTCTGCCTTCCGCATCGAATCATTGCCGAGGTGAAAAGCGACGATACGCCGAAAATGGATATATTGTTAAAGTAAGAGGTTATCATGACGATTAAAAAACAAGTTTTCTTAGGTCTTCTTTTGGCTATCGCCGTGGCGGTAGGGTATATGGAAACGATGATTCCTTTGCCTATTGCCATGCCCGGTGCACGCCTTGGATTATCGAACACCATTATTTTAACTACTATCGTCGTATTCGGACCAAGGGAAGGATTTACCATCGCCCTTTTAAAAAGCTTTATGTTGCTTTTAGTAACGGGAGCGGTTACCGGTTTCTTTTACAGCTTTTCAGGATCGTTGCTTTCTTGCGTGGCAATGATTCTGGCTTACCGCTACATTAAATCGGCGACGCTCATCGGCATAAGCTTTATTGGTTCCTTTTTCCACAATGTGGGGCAGGTGGCGACGGCCATTATCATGGTAAACAACATGGGGCTTTTGGCATATTTGCCTTTGCTCCTGTTACTCGGACTTTTTACAGGATATTTTGTCGGGCTCACGGCGATTATGGTGAGTCGCCACTTAATCGATATGGGGGTTACATCGTGAAACTTATATTGGCATCTACATCGCCTCGTCGAAAAGCATTGCTTAAAGAAGCCGGCATCGATTTTGAAACTGCTTCGCCGACCTTTGATGAATTATCGCTTCGACGTTCTTCTCCTGAAATTTACGTCATGCAATTGAGCTACCAAAAAGCCATGAGCGTCGAACGCAAAGAGGGAGATGTGGTTCTCGCAAGCGACACGGTCGTGGTGCTGGACGATGATATTTTAGGAAAGCCGAAGGATCGAAAGGATGCGGAGCGTATGCTTCATCGTCTAAAGGGAAGAGAGCATCATGTTCTGACCGGTTACGCCATTTTAGGCAAGGAAAAGTACGTAGATTACGATGTGGCGAGCGTTCATTTTGAAGATTTTTCAGAGGAGCAGCTTAAAGCTTATCTCGATAAAAACACTTTCGGAGATAAAGCGGGGGCTTACGGTTTTCAAGAGGTGGAGTCCTTTGAAATCACCGTCGAGGGCGATCCCCATACGGTGGTGGGTTTGCCGGTGGCGGCGGTTCTTGAACATTTAAAGGGGGAAGGTATTGGAAAATAGTCAAAATCTGCGCAAACCTCTGTCTGCCTGTGATCAATCCATGCTTCCCGAAGAAAAACTCATGACTTACGGCCCTGAGAAATTGAGCGATAGTGAGTTATTGGCACTTTTTCTAAGAACGGGAACGTACGGCATTACCGCCATCGAAGTGGCGCAAAATATAATCGATACACTGAGCAATCAAAATCCTGGTCGAAGCGGGCTATCCAGTTTACTTGCGGGAACCTATGACGATTTTGTCTCCATTAAAGGAATCGGAAAGAGTAAAGCTGCCCGCCTCGTGGGCATGGTTGAGCTCGCCAGGCGTATGCGCTTAAAATCGTCGGAAAGCGATATGTTTACCTCGCCGAAATCGATATATGATTTTGTCGCGCCGCAATTTGTCGGCCTTCAACACGAAGAATTTCACGTTATCGGCCTCAATGTAAAGAAACAGCTTCATTATATGGAGCGAATTTCAAAAGGCACACTGGATTACACGGTGGTTCACCCTAGAGATGTTTTTCAAGGCGCAATTGCAAAAAAATGCCATTCGATTATTCTCGTACATAATCATCCGGCGGGAAATCCCGCGCCTTCCCACGAGGACATTCGTCTCACAAAACGCCTTACTCAAGCAGGGGATATTTTAGGCGTCAAAGTAAATGATCATATTATCGTCGGCGACGGCAGTTTTTATAGTTTTTTAGAAAGTGGAGCGTTGTAGGGAATGAACCCATTAAAGACCATTCGAAAACATTGGATATACAGAGGAGCGGCGGTTATCGTCTCGCTTTTCTTGGGCTTTACTACGCCCGGCCACGACGTTTTACGGGCGTCGGAAATCGGCATTTTAACGGCCGTCAGCCCTGTAAGTAATACGGTGAGCGTGGCATTCGGTTATGTGGCTGAAAGTGCCGACAGCTTAATCCACGTAACATCGTTACGTCGCGACAATCGAAAAATGGAAAGAGAGCTCGCCGCGTTGAGAGAGGAAAACAAAAACCTCCAAGATATTGTCAATCGTTCCACATTCCTTTCCAATGCTCAGGCTATTCGTAACAATCGAAAAGATAAACCTGTAGAAGCGCGCATTACGGCGAAGTCGTCAGGGATGTATTTTTCTCGTTTCAGCATTAACAAAGGATCCCACAACGGCGTGAAGGTCGGCGATACGGTGGTTTCCGCCATGGGCAAAGGAAGCGACGCCTCCATCGAGGGCATCGTAGGCTATGTCACCGAAGTAAGCCCCTTTCA
>QWBY01002706.1_pt1 | contig 10093 bp, 9 predicted proteins | sample 1972471 | NCBI WGS metagenome assembly QWBY01 (sample SAMN09866722, study PRJNA288562) | Human gut metagenome isolate term6_stool, whole genome shotgun sequencing...
CCGCCTGGCGGTAGCCGTCGATGCCCTGGCCGCGGATGGTGTGCAGGCAGGCCATGCCCGTGTAGGAGACGCGGCGAAAAGACTCCCGCTGCAGGGGGTCGGAAATGTGCACCTCCACCGCTGGCAGACCCACCGCCCGGAGGGCGTCGGCCAGGGCGATGCTGGTGTGGGTGTACCCGCCGGGATTGAGAATGATGCCGTCGCAGGTAAGTCTTGCGTTTTGCACCGCGTCGATGAGGTCCCCTTCGTGGTTGGACTGGTAAAAAACCGGGGAAATGCCCGCTTCCCGGCAGGCCTTTTCTGTCAGGGCAACCAGGTCGTCGTAGGTGTCCCGGCCATAAATTTCCGGCTCCCGCAGACCCAGCAGATTCAGGTTGGGACCGTTTAGTATGAGAAATTTCATGTTTTTTCCAATATCTCCTTGATCTGCGCCAGTCCCCGGGCGGGGTCGGCATTGTTTGAAGCAGCTTCGTCGCAGAAATCCGCGTAGAGATCTTTTCGGGCCTCATACAGGGCCCGGGGCGTGGTGCTCCGGAGCAGGGGGCGGCCCGAAAGGGCCAGCTTATCCGGGTCTCGCTGCAGCCAGAGTACCCGCCCGTTTTGCCGCAGGAGAGCCCGGTTTTCGGGCCTTGTCACACAGCCGCCCCCGGTGGAGAGGACTGTGCCCCAGCGCTTTCCCAGGTCCCGGAGAATCTCCGTTTCCATTTCCCGAAAGGACGCCTCCCCTTGCTTTATAAGGAATTCCTCGGCGGTGAGCCCCGTGCGGCGCAGAAGCTCCTCGTCACAGTCCAGGCACTCCCGGCCCAGATCCCTTGCCAGAAGCCGGGCCAAGGTGGTCTTGCCGCTGCCGGGCATACCGATCAGAATAATGTTCTCGAGCTTCCGGCGGAGGGTATCTTCTGCCCGGCGGATCCTCTCGTAGGAAACGGGCGCTCCGGTAAAGACGGAGGCGGCGGCTGCGGCCTGAGCGCAGAGCATGGGAAGGCCGTTAAAGCCTTGCATTTCAAGGCTTTCCGCCTGAAGAAGGAGGGCGGTGCGCAGGGGATTATAGATGAGGTCAAAAACCGCCTCGCAGTGGGGAAAGTCGGCCAAATTTACGGGGGTCTGGCCGTTATGGGGGTACATTCCCACCGGGGTTGCGTTGATGACAATCGGTGCATTTTGGTGCCGATTCGGCACCGATATAGGGAAAAAATCAGTGACGGTTCGGCGCAGAGTTTCGGTGCAGGGAGGGACCGTATGATACCCGGCGGCGATGTGTGCGCCCAGCCGGTGTAAAACGGAGCAAACGGTCTGAGCCGCCCCTCCGGTGCCCAGGACCAAAACCTCCCGACCGGCCACAGAAATACCGGATTTTTCCAGGAGATAGGAAAAACCGAAGGCATCGGTGTTGTCGCCGTAGAGGCTGCCGTCGGGGCGGCGAAGGAGGGTGTTCACATTGCCGGCTTCCCGGGCGGCGGGGGAAAGAGAATCGCACAGGGCATAGGCTGTGCGCTTATAGGGGATGGTCACATTGAGCCCGTCCCAGGGGCCGGAGCGGAGAAAATCCTCCACCTGCTCCGGGGGAATTTCAAAAAGAGCGTAGTCGTAGCTGCCCAGGAGGCTGTGCAGCAGGGGGGAATGGCTGTGAGAAAGGGTCCGTCCCAGCAGGCCGCAGCGCATCAGTCCACCTCCCGCTTCCGCAGCGCCGCCTGACGGCGGCGGCTCAGGGAGAGGAGGAGGGCGTAAAGGGCCCGGGCATCCCCAGACAAATCCGCCGGGACGGAGGCGGCGGCCCGGGCCAGCTTTTCTTCCTCCCGGGCTTCATCTAAAATGGGCAGGCCGTGGGCGGATTTATAGGCGGCCACCCGGTCGCACAGGGCCATGCGCTCTGCGAACAGGCGCAGAATTTCCGAATCCAACCGGTCAATTTCCCGGCGCAGGTCAGTCAGTTCCATGGGGAGGCTCCTTTCTGTTTGAGAGCAGTGCGTCGCACAGGACCAAGGCGGCGGCGGCCTCCACACAGGGCACCGCCCGGGGGACGATGCAGGGGTCATGGCGGCCCGTGATTTGCAGGGCCGTGGGGGTCATGGTCGCAAGGTCCACACTCCGCTGGGGCAGGGCGATGGAGGGGGTGGGCTTCACGGCCACCCGGATTTCCAGGGGCATACCCGTGGAGATGCCGCCTAAAATGCCGCCGCAGTGGTTGGTTGTGGTGATAACTTGGCCGTTTTCCGGGGCGAAGGGGTCGTTATTTTCGCTGCCCCGGAGCCGGGCGGCGTCAAAGCCGCTGCCAAAGTCCACACCCTTCACGGCGGGGATGGCAAACAGAGCGGCGCTGAGGCGGCTCTCCAGGCCGTCAAACAGGGGGCCGCCCAGCCCCGCGGGCAGGCCCAGCACCCGGCACTGGATAACGCCGCCCAGGCTGTCGCCTTGGTCCTTGGCCTGCAGGATGGCCCGGGCCATGGCCTCGCCCTGGGCGTCATCCACCACGGGAAAAGTTTTTTCGTCGGTGGGGGCGGTCAAATCCCCCTGATCGTCTACCTCCCCAATGGAGAGGATCCGGGAGAGAACGGTGATGCCCCGGCGGCGGAGGATTTGCAGGCAAAGGCCCCCGGCAACACACAGAGGGGCCGTGAGCCGCCCGGAAAAGGGCCCGCCGCCGGGCTCTATGCGGCCATACTTCACATAGGCGGTATAGTCGGCGTGGCCCGGCCGGGGGACGGTAGACAGGGATTGATAATCATTCGATTTAACATCGGTATTTTCAATAATCGCCGTGATGTCCTCCCCGGTGGTCACACCGTCCTTTATGCCGGAGAGAAAGCGGGGTATATCTGCCTCCCGGCGGGCTGTGGCGAGGGGGCTGCGGCCCGGGGCGCGGCGGCCTAAAAAGTCTTGCAGCGCCGGAAGGGACACCGGCTCCCCGGCAGGAAGGCCCGAGAGAGTCATGCCCACGGAGGGGCCGTGGGAGCGGCCAAAGAGGGTCAGGCGGAGGGTATCTCCGGAGAGGGTGGACATGGCAGGGCTCCTTTCAGCGGGAAATGGTCATTTGGCCGTAATCGGCCCAAAAGGCGGGGTAGGATTTTTGCACGCAGTCACTATCCAAAACGGTGACGGGGCCGGTGCAGGCGGAGGCCGCCACGGCGGCGGTCATGGCCAGGCGGTGGTCCCTCCGGGGGTCGGCAGTGCCGCCCCGCAGACGGGGTACGCCGAAAATGCGCAAATCGTCGCCGTCTACGGTGAGCTTGCCCCCTAAGCCGTTTAATAATTCCGCCACGCCTTGGAGGCGGTCGGATTCTTTATCCCGCAGGCGCCGGGCATTTCGGATGCGGCTCTCACCCCGGGCCACGGCGCACAGGGCGCACAGGGGCGGGATGAGGTCGGGGATGGGCCCGGCATCCACGGTGATGGCCCGGAGCGTCCCGGCCCGGACAGTGACACTTTGGGGAGAGGTCTCCACCTCCGCACCCATTTTTTCCAGCAGGGCCGGGAGGACGCTGTCCCCCTGAAGGGAGGGCAGGGTCAGTCCGGTGACGGTGACTCCCGCCGGGCTCAGGGCCCCGATACACAGAAAAGGGGCGGCAGCGGACCAGTCCCCCTCCACGACCTGAGGAGAGGGGAGGGCGTAGCCTTGGCCGCCGGGAATTGCGTACGCATTTTCGCCCCGGTGCAGTTTGACGCCCCCTTGGCGCAAGACCTGCTCCGTCAGGGCAATGTAGGGGGCAGACTGGGGTGGAGAGGTTAGGGTGAGAGTGCTATGACCCGGCAGCAGGGGCAGGGCCAGCAGCAGACCGGAGATGAACTGGGAGGAGATGTGGCCCGGGAGGGTGTAGTCCCCGGGGGTCAGCTGCCCCTTTGCAAACAGATCATCACCTTGGGCCTGGATGGTCATGCCGTGGCGCTTCAGCTCCGCCAGCAGCGGCTCCAGAGGACGCCGGGGCAGACGGCCTCGGCGCTGAAAAACGGCTTCTGCGCCCAAAGCCCCCACCAGGGGCAGCAGAAAGCGCAGGGTGGTGCCGCTCTCGCCGCAGGGCAGGAGAATTTTTCCTGCCGGAGGGGCGGAGAAGGGGACGAGGGTGAAGCAGTCGCCCTTTACGCTTTCCACCTGCGCGCCCAGGGCTTCCAGGCAGGAGAGGGTGGCAAGGAGGTCCCCTGACAGGCCCCGGCAGGTAAGCTGCACCGGGGTGCGGCCCAGGGCGGCGGCCAGAAAGAGCCGATGGGCCCGGGATTTGGAGCCGGGGACGGTGACGCAGCCCGTGCGGGGGCCGGGAGAGAGAACCCGATTCATAGCAGCCCTCCGTCCCGGAACCAGTCGGGAAGCTCGCTTACGGGAACCGGCTCCAAACGGCAGCGCCCAATGGCCTCCGGCAGCACCAGGGGCAGGGTATCGCCCCGGCGCTTTTTATCGGCCAGGGCGGCGACAGCCAGGGCCTGGGCCGTGTAGTCGGTGGCGGTGGGCAGGCCGTAGGCGGCCAGGAGATTTTCCAAAGCGGAAAGGGTCTCCGGGGCGCAGAGTCCCCGGCGGCAGGCGGCCCGGGTGGCGGTGGCCATGCCGATAGACACAGCCGAGCCGTGGGGGACGGTATAGCCGGAGACGGCCTCGATGGCGTGGCCTACGGTGTGACCCAGGTTCAGCAGCCGCCGCCGACCGGTGTCAAATTCGTCGCTTTGGATGAAATCGCCCTTTATCTCCACGCAGGCGGCAATAACGGATTCCCACTGCCGGGAAACGGGCTTTTCGGCGATGGCGCGGAAAAGAGGCTCGCTTTGCAGCAGGGCGCACTTGATAATTTCGGCACAGCCGTTTTGATATTCTGCAGGCGGCAGCGTTTCCAGCAGGGACGGGTCACAGAGGACCAGGGCGGGCTGGTGAAACGCGCCCACCTGATTTTTACCGCCGGGAAGGTTTACGGCGGTCTTGCCGCCCACGGAGGAATCCACCGCCGAGAGCAGGGTGGTGGGCACCTGAATGCAGGGCAGGCCCCGGTGGTAGGTGGCGGCGGCAAAGCCCGCCAGGTCGCCTACCACGCCGCCGCCCAGGGCGATGACACTATCGCCGCCGGTAAAGTCATTGTCAAACAGGGCTTGCGCCAGGGCGGTATAGGTGGGGAGGGATTTGGATTTTTCTCCGTGGGGGAAAACAAAGGGGGAGACCCGGAAGCCTGCGCGGGTCAGGGAGGCTTCGGCGGCGGGGCCGTAGAGGGGATAAACCCGGTCATCGGACACCAGCATGGCCCGGCGGGGGGGCAGGAGGGCTGCGGCCCGGGGGCCCAAGTCAGAGAGCAGGCCCGGGGCAATGCACACCTCATAGGGGCGCAGGGCCCGGATGGGTACGGCGGTCACCGGTGCGTCACCTCCCGAAGCGCGGCGATTTGGCGGGCCAGGGCGGCAAAGTCCTCGGGCAGAAGGGCCTGGGCCCCGTCACACAGGGCGTGGAGGGGGTCGTTATGGACCTCGATGAGCAGGCCGTCGGCTCCGCAGGCAGCGGCAGCCAGGGCCATAGGCGGCACCAGGGAGGCCCGGCCCACGGCGTGGCTGGGATCTACCACAACGGGCAGATGGGTCATCTCGTGGAGGAGGGGGACGGCGGAGAGGTCCAGGGTGCTGCGGGTGCCATCGCTGAAGGTGCGGATGCCCCGCTCGCAGAGGATGACATTTTCATTGCCGCCGGAGAGGATATATTCGGCGCTGAGAAGCAGCTCCCGGAGCGTGGCGCCGCTGCCGCGCTTGAGCAGCACCGGCTTTTTCACCCGGCCCAAGGCACGGAGGAGGTCATAATTCTGCATATTGCGGGCCCCCACCTGGAGCAGGTCGACATTTTCAAACAGGGGAAGATCGTCGGGGCTCATAATTTCGGAGACCACAGGGAGATTTGTCTCCCGGCGGGCCAAAGAGAGCAGTTCTAAGCCCTCTTTTTGCAGGCCGGAGAAGTCGTAGGGGGAGGTGCGGGGCTTGAAGGCACCGCCCCGAAGGACCATAGCCCCGGCGGAGCGGACGCTGCGGGCGATGGAGAGAAGCTGCGCCTGAGACTCCACGGCACAGGGGCCCGCCATAAGGCAGAAGTGGCCGCCGCCGACGAGGGCGGGACCCACCTTGACCACGGTGTCCGACCCATGGGCGGCCCGGGAGGACAGGGGCAGGGGCTCGTCCAGAGGCAGGACGGCCTCCACCGCAGGCAGGGAGGAGAGAAGCTGCGCGTCTAAGCTTTCCACGGCGCCCTCCAGCAGCAGCACGGTACAGCCCCGGCAGGTCTCTTTAGCCGCCGTGACGCCCATCTGGTGCAGATAGGCCAGGAGGGTCTCCTCCCGGGCGGGGGTAATGTTCTTTTTCAGGGCAAGGATCATGGTTTTCTTCCTCCGAGTATGCAATAAAAAAACACAGGCGGAACCTGTGCGATAGCGTCCGATGGCCTAAATGCCTGCGCCACATGGCGCACAGACGATAGGGCAGGCCGTGGCCGAATATTCCTATTTAATATGGAGATTTTACCACGGTTTGCAGGGGGTGTCAACCATTTCCGGCGAAAGACGACCCCATGTGCTCTTGCATTGGGGGAAAAAATGTGGTATACTACTACATCCGGAGAAAGGAGGTCCTCCATGGAGAAAAAAGGCATTAAGATCGCGGCCCAAAATCGCAAGGCGTTCCATGACTATTTCGTGGAGGATCGATACGAGGCCGGGGTGGAGCTGTTCGGCACGGAGGTCAAGAGCATCCGGGCCGGGACGCTGAATCTGAAGGACTCCTACTGCCAGGCCAAGGATGGGGAGGTATTCGCCTACGGGGTGCATATTTCCCCCTATGACAAGGGCAACATCTTCAACAAGGACCCGGACCGACCCAAGCGGCTGCTGCTGCACAAGCGGGAGATCCGCAAGCTCCACGACCTGCAAAAGCAGCAGGGCTACGCGCTGATACCCCTGTCGGTTTATTTTAAGGATAGCCGGGTGAAAATTGAGTTGGGCCTGTGCAAGGGTAAAAAGACCTACGACAAACGCGAGAGTGTGGCTAAGCGGGACGCCAAGCGCGAGATGGAACGGGCCATGCGCGAGAAAAACAGATAAAGGAGACAAAATATGGAAAACAATCCCATTGTGACCATTACCATGGAGGACGGCGGCAAGATCGTGGCGGAGCTGTACCCCCAGGTGGCGCCCCAGAGCGTGTATAACTTCATCTCCCTGATTAAAAAGGGGTTTTATGACGGACTCATTTTCCACCGCTGCATTTACGGGTTCATGATCCAGGGCGGGTGCCCCGACGGCACCGGCATGGGCGGGCCCGGCTACTGCATCAAGGGGGAGTTCAAGGCCAACGGCTTTAACAACGACCTGCGCCACAGCCGGGGCGTTTTGAGTATGGCCCGGGCTCAGGCCCCGGACTCCGCCGGGAGCCAGTTCTTCATCATGCACAAGGACAGCCCCCATCTGGACGGGGAGTATGCCGCCTTCGGCATGGTCGTTGAGGGCATGGAGGTGGTGGACGCCATCGCTTCGGCCCCCCGGAACATGATGACCAATAAGCCCAAAAAGCCCCAGGTGATGGCCTCTGTCACCGTGGACACCAAGGGCGTGGACTACCCGGAGCCGGAGAAGCTGCCGGATCCCTACGGGCGGTAAAAAACCGTATTCTGCCTGCGTGCCGGTAGATTTTCCGGCACGCGGGAGAAAATATAGCTTTGTAAGACAAAAAGCCTCGCAGAGTTTGCCGCCGACGGGCGGCAGACCGCAACCCCATTCTCGGAAAACCTTTGGCTTTTCGAGAGCAAATATACGGGGGCGTACCGGTTTCGACGGGGGTGTGGAGGCAGGATAAGCGGGCGGTGGCGCCTGGCCACCTTAAAACGGGCAATTAAAAATGAACTGACAACACTAATACTGTTGCCGTCGCAGCTTAAGCTGTGACCGTCTGAACCGGAGAGGCCACAGGCCGGGGAAGGCGTCGTTTATGTGGCGTCCGTGCGGCGGGTAAGAGTTGCCCCGCCCACGCATCATGACTCTACTGAATCGCGCAGTCTGTTGTGTGCCTGCGCGAGAAGGGAATGTTGAAACATAACTGCGCCCGGAGAAGGTCCTGTTAAAGCGCTTTCGGACAGGGGTTCGACTCCCCTCGCCTCCACCAAACAAGGTTCGGACGAACACCTATTTCTTCAGCGGCGGCTTCGCCGTGCAGTGTTCGCTCTGATCCACAACAGAAAAGCGCCGTCTTGGGAGTGATTCCAAGACGGCGCTTTTTGCTGCCTGCACATTCAATTTCCGCTATGGCGCCTGCTGCTATGCAAGAATTGAGCTGTGTTCACTTTATCTTTCCGCCTGCCTATACGCCCATTGCAGCTTACAGGCTGCACACCCTTTGCCACAGCATTCGGTTATCCGCAAAGGCTATCTGCACTCGGCCTGCATCCTTCAGCCAGGCCAGGTACGACCGGAGGGTGCTGCCCACCAGCACATACTGCTGGAAATCCATCTTCATTGCAAAGGCCGCAAACAGCCCCTGCAAAATCTCCTCGAAGCACCGGGGCTCCGGGCACAGCGCCAAAATCTTTTCCGTCACCTCCAGCACCTTGTCGATGTTGTACCGGGCCAGGTCCGCCATGTCCTCCGCTGCCTCTGCGTGGGCGGGGACGAACATCCGCGCCTGCAGGTCCTTCACCGTCTCCAGAGTGTGCAGGTATTCCGCCACATCGTAGATAAACCCCACCTGATATTTCTCTAAAATCTCCCGGCTGGACAGACAATCCGCCAGGAAAACCACATCGTCCGCCGTGCGAAAGCCCACCATGTCGAAGAAGTGCCCCGGTAGCGGTATGCTCTCGAAGCCCTCCGGCAGCGCCTCCGCCGTCAGTACCTCCGCGCCGCTGTCCTGGGCCATCAAAAACTTATGCCGCAGGTCCTTGGGCGGGTAGCCTCCGTAGAGGAGGGACGGCTCCAGGATCGGGTGCCGGGTGAAGGCACAGTCGATACCCGGGGCGTAGATCCTGCACCCGGTCTGCCCCTGCAAATAGCGGTTGCCGCCGATGTGGTCTGCGTGGGCGTGGGTGTTGTAAATGGCCTTGAGCGTCCAGCCGTTTCTGTCCAAAATTTGCCGGACCTTCCGCCCTGCATCCTTGTCGCTGCCGCTGTCGATGAGGCAGACCTCCTGCCCCTCCAGCCGCACCAGGCCGATGTTGGCGGGACTTTTGATGTAGTAGGTTTGCTCCGTGAGCTGTATCAGTTCGTACATAGCGTTTCTCCTTGCTATCTGCGCAAAATCCGCCCGGCCTTCGTGCCGGTGCATCTTCCTTTTTCCACGGCCACCGCACCGTCCACCAGCACATAGTCCATACCCTCTGCCAGGCAGCAGGGGTTTTCATAGGTGCCGGGCTGGTGCAGCTTTTCCGGGGCGAACACATTGATGTCCGCGTCCATGCCTGCCGCCAGCACGCCCTTGCCCGGCAGGTGCAGGACCTCCGCCGGCTTTTGGGTCATCTTGTGTATCGCCTGCTCCACCGTCAGCACGCCCCGCTCCCGCACAAAATGCTCCAATATATGCACAAATGTACCGTATACCCGGGGGTGCAGCAGCCCCTCCGTGGGGTAGGTGGCGTCGGAAATCACATTGGAAAGGGGACTTTGCAAAATGGTCACGATGTCCTCCTCGGAGGCCATAAAGTCCACCATGGTGATCTCGCAGTGTTCCCGCACCAGCAAATCGCAGCAGCAGTCCAGGGGATTCTGCCCCCACAGGGCCGCAATTTCCGCGATGCTCTTGCCCTGGTACGGATGGTCCTCCGGGCAGTGGAGGCTGGTGAGGCGAATGCCGTCCCACCCGGCCAGCTTGGCGATGTCGTCGAAGCCGCCGCCGTCCTCGATGCGTGCTGCCAGCTCCCGGCGCACGCCCTTGTCCTGAAGCCGCTTCACCACCGCCTCCATGCCTCCGGTGAGAAGGTCCGGCGGCAGGATGTGAATCAGCTGGGTGGACCCGGCCGTGTAGGGGTAGGCATCGCAGCCCACCTCCAGGCCCTCCTGCCGGGCCTGCTCCAGCATGGAAAGGGCCCTGGGGATCTTTACCCCCCAGTTGTCCCGGCCCATGGCCTTCAGGTGGCTGATGTGAACGGGTATGCGCAGCTTCC